>JAEEGL013706774.1_pt1 | contig 30331 bp, 53 predicted proteins | sample 9134231 | NCBI WGS metagenome assembly JAEEGL01 (sample SAMN16246548, study PRJNA631951) | gut metagenome | biome: gut microbiome; feature: rumen; material: fiber-attached | host: Bos | place: Iran: Karaj | collected 2018-10 | reverse complement strand
GTCGAATATATCCGACGCAAGGAGGGACCAAAAAATGATGATAATCGACAGGATAGACGAATACTGCCGGGAGCATGGACTTTCCGCGAGGGGCTTTGAAATCCTTTGCGGACTCTCGAACGGACAGGTCTGGACGTGGCGGAAAGGAATCTCGCCGACGCTGACGACTCTCCGAAAAATCGAGGATGCAACAGGGGTCCCGGTCAGTGATTGGATCGGAGGCGGACATGGACATCGGGAGACGGATCAGAGCGCAGATGGTTCTCAGCGGACTCGGTCCGCGTGACATGGCTCGAGCGTTCCGCATCACGGAGCGGACGTGGAGGAACTGGATGAGGGAGCCGAAAGATCAGATTACGGTCGGCAGGCTCGAGGTAATTGCGGCGGTCCTGCACACGACGCCGCAGGCATTGATGGAGGAGGAATCATGAAAGCATTGAGCATGATCGGATGGATGACGTTCCTGACGGGGGCGGCGATGATGGACAGCGCGAGCATCGTGCTCCCGGTGGCTCTGGTCCTGATTGGTCTGGGACTGATGACTGGAGGGGCGAGATGCGCGAGGTGATGCGGATGGAGCCTGCGGATGAGCTCGACTGGATCGAGAGCCGCAGGGAGCAGGAGGAGGCGCGGCTCCCGCATTGTTGGAACTGCGGGGACCCGATCAGATACGGAGCGCACATCAAGCGGGACATGTGGATTTGTCCCGCCTGCATTGAAGACATGATGGAGGAGGTCGAAGAATGAGAGCACCGAGAACACAGAGCGACACCGAATTCCGCTACGACGATTTTCGGGACGTAGCACGACAGAGGGGATGGACCCTGTCGCAACTCTCGCGAGCATGCGGGACCGTCGACAGCTACTTCTCGAACTGCAAGACGACCGGGAGAGTGAGCAGGGCAAAGCTCGAGCAGGCATGCGCGATCCTCAGGGTCCCGGTCGAGGATTTCCTGCCGGGAGCAGAACAGGCTCCAGAGCCCGAGCAGGGTCTCGGCTATTGGGAACTCGTCGCGCAGTTGGGAAGGATCGCGGATGCACTGGAGAGAATCGCAAGCACACAGGAGGAGAGAGCATGAACGTCTTTGAAACACTGAGCAGTATCAATGTAAATGAGCACACAGAGACCAAAAACGGTCTGACGTATCTGTCGTGGGCGTGGGCATGGGCAGAGGCGAAAAAACGTTTCCCTGCGGCAAATTTCACCGTATACGAACGCCCTGACGGGGTCATCTACTGGACCGACGGCAGGACGGCATGGGTCAAGACCGGAGTCACGATCGAGGACCTCGAGCACATCGAATATCTCCCGATCATGGACTTCAAGAATCGGAGCATCCCTGTCGATCAGATCACGAGCACGGACGTCAACAAGGCGATCCAGAGGTCACTGACCAAAGCCCTCGCGCGGCACGGTCTCGGGCTCTACATCTACGCAGGAGAAGACCTCCCCGAGGAGCCGTCGAAAATGGCGGATACAGGCGAAAATAGCCGACACCCTAAGAAGGATACGTCGACTGCCGAAAAACCGCATGACGACACCAAAATCGACGAAAAACAGGCATATATCAGCGAGAAGGAACTGCGGGTCCTCGACAGTATGTGGACCAAGGCGTGGAACGAGGGGAAGGTCATGAGCCGATTCGAGACGGCGTTCCCGCAGGCTCCAAACGTGACCAAGGAACTCTATGCAAAGGCGATGCAGAAACTCGCCGGGTACGGTGATTGACCTAACCGGGACGGTGGTCTCGCTGACGCGGGACTTCCGGACCCGGAGCCCGATGATCACTCTCCGGGTCGAGGAGGATGCTCTGGAGGCACTGGAAGAGCTCGGGGACCGTCCTCTGAGCATCAGGATCACTCGCAAGAGCGAGCGCAGGAGCCTCGACGCGAACGCGTATTTTCACGTGCTCGCGGACAAGCTCAGGAGCAAGCTCGGACTGAGCATGGCGAGAGTTAAGAACATGCTCATTACATCATACGGACAGGTCGAATACCTCGAGGACGGGACTCAGGTCGTCATCAAGACCAACATCCCTCCGGACGAGATGATGGAGATCGAGACTCTGCATGCGAAAGCCTGCCGGGTCGAGGTGCAGGACGGGAAGGAGATCACGTTCTATCGAGTCTACAGGGGCTCACACACCTACAACAACGAGGAGATGAGCAAGCTGATCGCCGGGACGGTCGACGAATGCAGGGCGCAGGGAATCGAGACCGCGACGCCTGAGGAGCTCGCGAGGATGGCGTCAGTGTGGAGGGAGAAACATGGATAAGCACAAACAAGGGAAATCGAACCGGGACCGCGGAGCAGAGGCGGAGAGACAGGTCGCGGACATTTTCAAAGCGGCAGGATTTCGGACGGTCCGTCGTGGTCAGGTCTTTAACCATGAATCGGACGTGATCGGCGTCCCGGGACTGCATATCGAGGTCAAATATTGCAAGACTGCGAAGGTCTGGGAGTGGCTCAGGCAGGCAGAGCTCGAGGCAGAGCTCAAAGGAGACGGGGTCCCGGTGATCTGGTTCCGCAGACCTCGCGTCCCGTTCCGAGTGATCGTCCCGGCTCGGCTCTTTCTGGAGATGTATGCGGCGTGGCGAAAGGAGCAGGAATCATGAAAGAATCGTTCGTCCTGTACACAGAAATCCTCGAGACGGTCCGGGAAATGACCGACGAGGAGGCGGGGGTCCTGTTCAAAATGATCCTGCATCATGAAGCAGATGAGGAATACATGCCCGGGGACGGTCATATAAGAGCCGAGGTCGCGTTTTCTTTTATTCGTCGACAGTTAGACCGATGCGATCAGAAACACGCCGAAATCGTCGAAAAGCGGCGTTCTGCGGCGCAGGCAGGAGCCCGGGCACGGTGGGCAAAAGACAGCGAAAGCATGCGAACGGATGCGACCGCATGCGATGGCATGCGAACGGATGCGATTGATGCCTTAAATGTACCTGTACCTGTACCTGATCCTGTACCTGTACATGAAAAGAAAAAGAGGACCGTCTCCGATGTCGTCGACGGACTGGACGCTCCAGACGACGTCCGGGAGAAACTGAGAGAGTTCGCGGAGATGCGGAAAAGCATGCGGTCACCGATGACGCCGAAAGCGATGGAGCTCCTCTGGTCAAAACTGCGGAAAATGGCGGTCGACGAGCCGCATATGATCGCGATCCTCGACCAGAGCATCCTCTCCGGATGGAAATCGGTCTATCCGCTTAAGGAGGACAAGATGCTCGGCGGAAATCGCTTCAACAGCTTCTCGATGAGGCAGACATACGACATCGCGGACTTCGAAAGGAGGCAGGCATGATCCCGGGAGACAAGGAAGGTCGATGCTTTATCTGCGGCAGGCGGACCCGGACGGAGGTTCATCATTGCCTGCATGGGTCCTATAGGAAGCAGGCGGACATCTACGGACTCACCGTCCATCTCTGTCGGGACTGTCACGCCGCTCTGCATGACCGGGGGACATACGACAAGGAGCTCCAGAGGCTCGCGCAGGAGGCGTTCGAGGACCAGTATGGTCACGACATATGGGCGAGAGCATTCGGGAGGAATTTCACATGAAACAGAGGAATCTGCGCGGGGAGCTCAACGTCAACTCTCCCTGCCGGGACTGCGAGGACAGACACGTCCTCTGTCACGCAGAATGTGAGAAATACCTCGAATATCAGCGAAAAAACGCCGAAATTCGGGAGAAACGTCGAACATACGACGGAATAATCGACACGATCAATCGAGGCGAAATTCGCCGCAAAATCACACGCAAAAGGAGGCATACAACATGAATATTGTGGCACTGATGGGAAGATTGACAGCGGACCCGAAATGCGGACAGAGCGGAGAGACAAGATATGCGCGTTTCTCGCTCGCTGTGGACCGCAGAGGCAAGGATGCAGGCGCGGACTTTATCTCCTGCGTTGCATTCGGAAAAGCGGCAGAAACCGCGGAAAAATGGCTGAAAAAGGGCTCTCGGATTGCCTGCGACGGTCGCATTCAGACCGGGAGTTATACCAACAAGGACGGACAGAAGGTCTATACGACCGACGTCATCGTCGGAGGGTGGGAATTCGCCGAATCCAAGAAGCAGGAGACAGAGAGCGCGGCGGCTAAGGCGGCAGGGATCGACGGCTTCGTTAATGTCCCGGACGAGATCAACGAGGAGCTCCCGTTCGCATGAAGCGTTACAACAGACCCGATCACTGCATGTGGGACGGCGACTGCGATCACTGCGGATGGGCGTTCTGCATCGCGACCGCATCGGAGGCGGCGCGATTCTACACGCGGGAGGAGGCAGAGACCCGGAGGAGATACGGGCGCGGCATCTCATACGCACGAGGCGGGCGAAAGCTGACCGCAGAGGAGCGTGAACAGGTCAGAAAGGAAATCCGGGAGGGGCGCGATACTGCCGAGATCGCGCTCCTGCACGGGATCACACTGGAGACCGTCAGATACTACAGGAGGCACAAGAACAAGCATGATCAAAGTGGGGAATGAATGGGTCATCGGCGTCGATTCGCGGAATTACATGGTCTCGCGAAACAAGCCGATCAGACAGGAAAGAGACGGACGGACGATCATCTCCTATCCATGGGAGACATTCTGGCATACGCTCGAGGATGCTCTCGCCTATATCCGGAGCGAGATGATCCGGGACGGACTCTCCGAGGACATGACCCTCGCGGACGCGATCCGGGTCATCCGGGAGACAGACGCGGAGTTCCGGAAACTGATCGAGGAGGTGACAACATGACCATCGACGAGGCGATCAGGCACTGCGAGGAGGTCGCGGACGGATGCTCAGGGACTGAATGCGAAGCGGACCATCGACAGCTTGCAGAGTGGCTGATGGAACTGAAGGAGCGGAGACAGGATCAGGACACAATCAGCCGGGCGGCGGCTGTTGAGACTGTCCGCGTGCGATGCGCAAGGATTCCAACGATGGCTATAAGGGCAATGCAGGGAATCAAAGACCTCCCTGCAATTCAGCCAAAGCGGGGACGGTGGGAACTGGACGACGATCCGCACGATGGCGATTGCAGATATTCGTATTGCGGAACAGTGATTGAAGCGATGCACGAAAGGCATCACGGATTGCTGAACTCTTTGACCGGAGGCAAATGGTGGACGTTTTATAGGTATTGCCCGAACTGCGGAGCAAAAATGGAGAAAGGGGAACAGGATGAGGCTGATTGATGCGGATGCGTTGGTTAAGGAACTGAAGGACGACGCGGAAACCATGCAGGGGCTTGCTTTTCAAATGGCGTGCAGTCACTTGATCGGCGTCGTTGAAAGTCAGGCAGTTGCAATTACAGAATTGCCGCAGTGGATTCCATGCGCCGAAAGAGTTCCGGAAGACACAGACTATGTCCTCTGCACGACTGAGACGAAGAAATGCGCTCGGCAAGTGGTCCGCGGGTATTTCATGCCGGACCTGAAGCAGTGGGTGAGTGGAATGAACAGCAACGTCGTTGCTTGGATGCCGCTGCCGATACCGTGGGAGGGGGGGACAGGATGAGACTGATTGATGCGGATGCGTTGGTTAAGGAACTGAAAGAAGAAGCCGAAAACATGCAGGGGCTTGCTTTCCAGATGGCCACAAGCCACCTGATCGGCACGGTGGAGAATCAGCCGACTGTTGATCCTGGTGTTGATGAATGGTGCGCTGACTGCAAGGAATACGATTCTCAGCGGCACATGTGCCCGAGGTTTAACAGGGTGATTCGGGAAACGCTTAATGAGGTTAAAGCCGCACAGAACGGCGTTGGTTGGATTCCTTGCAGTGAGAGGCTGCCAGACGAAGAGTATTGGACTGGTGCGAACGTCCAGTATTCTGCCGATGTGCTAATGACCGTCTACAATGCAGAGGATGAAGAAACAATTATCGACTATGGGCATACGGTTAACGGTAGTTGGTATTCAGATACAACGGATTGCCTTGTACCGTCTGATTGGAAAGTGTTGGCATGGATGCCATTGCCGGAACCGTGGAAGGGGAATGAATGACACTTCGTCATTCTTCCGGGAATGACCAAGGAGGAGAGCATGAGTCCTGACAGATATGGAGAAGAGTACGAGGAAGTCAACGAGCCGGATCTCTCCGTGGATGATGTGGTCATCGTAGAGCGGAAGCGGTGGGATCACAGCGGGGCACCGAAGAGATCACTGTTCTTCAGGGCGAGAGTAGGGGAACACAGGACGGTCTCCGGACCGAGGAAGCACCTGGTCAACGAGCCGGATCTCAACTTCCCGAACATCGCACCATGGCAGCAGGGATGGATCTACGCGGGCAACGACTCAACGATTCAGATGTGGAGGGCGAAGAATGGACAGAAAGCAGGAGATGATAAAGATCATAAATGACATGTCCGGGAAGTACTCTGGATACGAGATCTTCTCTGACTGGCTTCGGTGCCTGGCTCTCTCGATCAGCAATGCCTGCTGCATGATCCACGACAAGGTCTGGAAGGACAGAGAACAGGCGTACCTCGACACCATGAGGAAGTACACTCCGGAGGATCACGAAGCAATGGCAAGGCTTACGGCCTGCCTGATCGACACCCTCGAAGACGGACCGGATGATGTCTTAGGTCACGTCTACATGGCTTCCGGGATGGGCTCGAAGATCGCAGGCCAGTTCTTCACACCGTACCACCTCGCAGTTCTGACAGCGAAGATCGGACTGGTAGAAAAGCTGGAAGAATATCAAGAGACCGGGAAGATCACCATCAATGAGCCGACGTGCGGAGGCGGTGCGATGATCATCGCCTCTGCTCAGATCCTCCGGGATCAGGGCATCAACTACCAGAAGGCCATGGAAGTAGTTGCTCAGGATCTCGACTGGAAAGGAGTGTACATGTGCTATGTCCAGCTCTCGCTCCTCGGGATCTCCGCGATCTGTGTGCAGGGTGACACCTTACAGGAACCGTTCATCCCAGGGCGAACACCCAGAGACCGTATCCTGGTAACACCGAAGAAAGCAGGAGCATTGATATGATCGAAGAGAATGTCTGCAACGAGATCCTGTTCTCCTTATCACCATTCATCCGGAACGAGGATCTCAGCGACGCGAGGATGAGACTGATCATGTGTCTCAGCAAGTACGATATCAAAGAAGATGAGACGCACCTGGTCCCTTACGAGGGGAATGTGAACGACGAGATCCTCCAGAAGTTCCTGATCGCGAAGACTGCGAGAGGCCTCAGCCACCGGACACTGAGGATCTACAAACACAGTGTGAGCAACACTCTCCGGATGATCGGGAAGCCGTACACACAGGTCACGGCCAACGACATCCGGCTCTACCTCGCAAAGAGAGTAAACAGGGACGGGCTCTCGAAGACCGGAGCGAACAACGAGCGACGATTCCTCTCGGCTTTCTACACCTGGCTCCAGAAGGAAGAGATCCTCATGAAGAACCCGATGTCGAAGGTCGAGCCGATCAAGGAGACGAAGCAGAAGAAGAAAGCCTACTCGAACCTCGAGCTGGAAAAGATCCGGATGGCCTGCCGGGATGAGTACGAGCGAGCACTGATCGAGACGCTGATCTCGACATGGTGCCGGATCTCGGAAGTCGCGGAGATCAAGATCCATGATCTCGACGGGAACAAGGTCATCGTTCACGGCAAAGGAGACAAGTACCGAGAGGTCTATCTGTCAGCGAAGGCGTCGCTCGCGATCGACACCTTCCTCAAGGCCCGGAAGGACCAGAGCCCGTACCTGTTCCCTCCAAGCACCTTCAAGTTCGGGGAACATGAGAAAGGAGTGAAGAGCGCAGATCTTCACCTCTGGTGGAAGGACCCGGAGAAGGTCGGCATGGGAATCCGGGATCGAGGATCTCTCGAAAGCGTGATCCGGAACATCGGCAAGAGAGCCGGCGTTGAGAACGTGCACCCGCATCGCTTCCGGAGAACCGGCGCGACGATGGCACTTCGGGCGGGGATGCCTCTGATGGAAGTCTCCCAGATCCTCGGTCATAACTCCGTCGGCACGACTCAGATCTATCTGGACATCGACAATCAGCAGCTCGAATCAACACACGAGCGGTACGTGAACTACTAAGGAGCAGAACATGAATCAGACAGCAAAAGCAGACGCAGGAAAATACAGGCCCTCTCTCGTTCCCACCTCTCTCATCCGTGCGGTGGCGAAGGTCCGGGAATATGGCTGCATCAAATACCATGATCCGGAGAACTGGAGGAACGTGGAAGAGCAGCGGTACATCGACGCTGCATACCGTCACTTCCTCGCGGTGGTAGATGATCCGAAGAGCGTGGATCAGGAGAGCGGCCTTCCTCACCTCTGGCACCTTGCGACGAATGTCGCCTTCCTCATCGAGATCGAGAACGAGAAGCACCCGGTCATCCGGGATCTGAAGTACGACCTCCAGCAGGGGAGGGTCACTGTCGACGTCGATGCAAGTGGCTTCCGAAAGGTCGAGAGATGACAGCGAAGAAATATCTGGAGCAGATCCGGAGATACCAGAGGATGATCCGGTCAAAGGAGGATCAGATCAGAGAGCTGAGGGAGTCGCTGATCTTCCTCCGGGCGATCGACTACGATCGGGACCGCGTCCAGACATCACCGAAGGATTCCCTTCCGGATCAGGTCGGGAAGCTCGTGGAGCTGGAGAACGAGTACAAGAGAACCGTCGAAGCGTATCAGCGGAAGAAGGACGAGATCCTGAAGATGATCGCTTCCTTGGACAATCCCCTGTACGAACACGTGCTGATCCTCCGATACGTCAACGGCTGCGGGCTGGAGGAGATCGCGGACGACCTTACACACGACTACTCATACATCCGGCACGTTCACGGATGGGCACTGCTGGAGATCCAGAAGAAACTCGACACACAATGACACATTCGACTCTGGTAATATGATATTGGGAAATGTGTGTGATGTGATGATCCTCCTGTTCTCTGGCGGCTCTTAGCGGGGCCGCCTTTCCTTTGAGAAGAACTGGAAAAGAGATACCCCTTTGGAAAAAGCATACCCCTGTTTTTATACCGGGGGTCTTTGTACCGGGGGAGCGGGGCTGAGCTGATGAGCGAAGAGAAGAAAGTGTGGAACCGGGGCTTCCCCGAAGATCAAGGCTGGTACGACTGCAAGGTCGACGGGAAGCCCGAGAGGCTCTTCAACTGGGTATGCATCATCGACGGGCACCACGTATGGAAGGACATCGGCGGGACTTATGTCAAAGGAGACATCCAGTGGACTCCCGGCTGAAAGAGAATCAAGACTTCTACACATCCCCGAAATGGAGACGGGTACGGCAGGCCATCCTCCGGCGGGACAAGTTTCTTTGTCAGAGGTGTAAACGATTCGGAAGAGTACGAGCGGCAACTGAGGTTCATCACATTGAGTATCTGGAGGATAACCCCTCCCGGGCGTACGATCCGACGAACCTCGTGAGCCTATGCCACGCCTGCCACAATCATTTTCATTTTGAAAAATCAAAAAACTTGAATAATTTCAAGGAACATGCGACCCGGTGACCCCCCTGGGTCGAATTTTTTTTGAGGGGCGCGCGCGCGTTGGGGACGGGCCCACCTTCCAACTCTGAGGTCCATTTTTCGCAATCGGACCCGGTCGGGCGAATTGTGTGGAAAAATGAGAAAATTTGAGTGGAAAGCGAAGATTGAGGCCGCTTGCGAGGCCGCCGGGACCTATAAAGAGTGCTTTGATTCAGTCATCGACACCCTCGCCGGGATCATGGAGACCAGGGACGATGCTCAGGAGCAGTTCGAGCAGCTCGGAGGGAAGACCGTGGTCGAACATGCCATCCGGGGAGGGCAGATCAACACCGTGAAGAACCCCGCGCTGGTCGTCCTGATGGACTGCAACGCTCAGGCCCTGGCTTACTGGAGAGACCTTGGACTCACTCCGGCGGGGCTGAAGAAGATCAACGAAGGCGCGATCCGGCAGGAGAAGAAGGAGAGTGCCCTGGAGAAGGCACTGGCAAACTTTGAAGGCTAAGAACTGGAAAGCGGTCACCGATTACGCGGAGAGCATCCGGACCGGAAAGAAGAGAGCAGGGAAATATCTGAAGGCAGCAGTGAATCGGTTCTACCGGGATCTGGAGAACCCTGCCTACGAAATGGACAAGAAGGGGCCGGAGTTCGTGATCGGGATCATCGAGGGCACCCTCTGCCACCAGCAGGGAGAGACACTCGACGGGACGCCGCTCAGAGGAAAGCCTTTCAAGCTGGAGCCCTTCCAGAAGTTCATCATCTACAACATGCTCGGATTCAAGCTCCGAGGCACGAACATCGTCCGGTTCCATGAAGCTCTGATCTTCATTCCCCGGAAGAACGGAAAGACGGGACTGTCTGCCGCTCTGGCATGGGCCCTGTCCCTCTGGTACCGGAAGTCCGGCGCGAAGACATACATTACCTCCGCGGCACTTCTCCAGTCTCTCGAGTCCTTCAACTTCCTCGAGTACAACGTGAGAAGAATGGGCGAGGATGAGAAGGACGGAGGACACGTTCATATCATTGACAACAACAACGAGCACTCGATGGAGGCCAACTTCACCGATGGCTCGTTTTATATTAGGGCTCTCGCGGCGAATCCGGATGCTCAGGACTCCCTGAACTGCAACCTGGCTATTGTCGATGAGATCCACGCCTTCAAGCAGCCGAAGCAGTATAACCTTTTCAAAGAGGCGATGAAGGCGTATACGAACAAACTCCTGATCGGGATCTCGACAGCCGGCGACAATGAGCAGGGCTTCCTCGGAAGGAGGCTCGAGTACTGCCGGAAGGTTCTGGACGGCGTGATCGAGGACGAACAGTACTTCATCTTCCTCTGTTCGGCAGATCCGGACGAACACGGGAACATCGACTACACGAACCCGGAAGTTCATGAGATGGCAAATCCGGCCTACGGTGTGACGATCCGGCCGGAGGAGATCCTGAACGATGCCCTGCAAGCTCAGAACGATCCTCAGCAGAGAAAGGACTTCCTCGCGAAGTCGCTGAACGTGTTCACGAACAAGCTGAGAGCCTACTTCAATCTGGATGAGTTCCAGATGAGCGACAAGCAGTACGCCTGGACTCTGGAGGATCTCGCAAGGCTCCCGATCGAGTGGTACGGTGGAGCGGATTTGTCAAAACTGCACGACCTGACAGCCGCGGCACTGTACGGAAGTTACCAGGGAGTCGACATCATCATCACCCACGCCTTCTTCCCTATCGTGATGGCAGCGAAGAAGGCCGACGAAGACGGAATCCCGCTCTTCGGCTGGGCGGAGGACGGCTGGCTGACAATGTGTAACAGTCCTACGGTCAACATTGCCGACGTGGTGAACTGGTTCGTCTCAATGAGAGACATGGGCTTCAAGATTAAGCAGGTCGGACATGACAGGAAGTTCGCCGGAGAGGAATACTTCCCCTCGATGAAGGCTGCACACTTCACGATCATCGACCAGCCTCAGTATTACTACCTCAAGTCGCAGGGCTTCCGGCACATCGAGAAGGCTGCGAAGGACGGAAAACTGTACTACCTCCACTCGGAGGCTTACGAATACTGTGTATCGAACGTCCGAGCCGTCGAGAAGACGGACGACGCGATCCAATACGAGAAAGTAGAACCGAAGAATCGAATCGACCTGTTCGATGCTTCGGTTTTTGCTTGCATACGCATGATGGAAAACATGGAAAAGCAAAAGAAGGCGAAGGCGTGGTTTGAATGAGTAAGAGAAATCGAAATCGAAAAGCACAGACGCGGGAGGCGTCAAGATCACAGGTCGCATGGCTCGTCTCGAGCGAGGCTTATGACACCTTATGCGTCCCCGGATACACCAGACTCGACCGGAACCCGGAAGTGGTGACTGCCTGCCGGCGAATTGCGGAGCTGATCGGCAGCATCACGATCCACCTGATGGCCAACCGGCCGGAGGGAGACACGAGGATCGTCAACGAGCTCTCCCGAGCGATCGACATCGAACCCGATCCCTACATGACCCGGAGTACGTGGATGCAGGCAATCGTGATGAACCTTCTCTTGTACGGTCACGGCAACAGCATTGTCATTCCCCACACGAGGAAGGGATTTCTCCGGAGCCTGGAGCCGGTCGCGGCATCGCGAGTGCAGTTTGAGCCGGTGACGGGGTCCTACAGGGAGTACCGGGTCCTCATTGACGGCATCCCGAAGAAGCCTCAGGATCTCCTGCACTTCGTTTACAATCCTGACTCCACGTACCTCTGGAAAGGCATGGGCGTCCGGCTGTACCTGAAGGACGTGGTGAAGAACCTTGCCCAGGCTCAGACCACGGAGAACGCTTTCATGGCTTCCAAGTGGAAACCGAGCATCATCGTCAAAGTTGATGCCTTAACGGATGAGTTCGCGAGCAAGGAAGGCCGGAAGAAGCTCCTCGAGAGCTATGTGGAGCCTTCCGAGAGCGGTGAACCCTGGCTGATCCCGGCGGAGAACTTCGAGGTGGAGCAGATCCGGCCGCTCACACTGGCTGACCTTGCCATCAACGACACGGTTCAGCTGGACAAGAGGACGGTCGCTTCGGTCCTTGGAGTACCTCCGTTCCTTCTGGGAGTCGGGGACTTCAATCGACAGGCTTGGAATAACTTCGTTCAGAACACGATCAGACCTCTGTGTGTACTCCTCCAGCAGGAACTCACGAAAAAGCTGATCCTGAGCCCGAACATGTACCTCAAGTTCAACGTCCGGTCTCTTCTGGACTGGGATCTCCAGAGTATCTACACCGTCTTCGGCGGTCTCTACTCGAGAGGTGTGGTCACCGGCAACGAAGTCCGAGACATGCTCGGAATGTCCCCTCGAGAGGGCCTGAGCGAGCTGACAGTTCTGGAGAATTACATCCCGTTAGACATGATCGCAGCGCAGAGCAAACTGCAAGGAGAAGGAGAAAATGGCTGAAATGAGACAGGTCAGGGCGATCCCCTGCGAATTTGAGACAAGAGAAGACGGCGATGTCTTTGTGATCGAAGGTTACTTCGCAGTCTTCAATTCCACGTATGAAATCGCGCCCGGAATGAGCGAGTCGATCGCTCCCGGAGCGTTTTCAAATACATTATCCGGAGACATCCGGGCACTTATCAATCACGACACGACTCTTGTCCTGGGTAGGACCAAGGCAGGAACACTGGAACTGCGTGAGGACTCTCGCGGACTGTGGGGAAGGATCTCGGTCAATCCGAACGACCGGGATGCCATGAACCTCTACGAGAGAGTGAAACGCGGTGATGTAGATCAGTGTTCCATCGGATTCGAGATCGTAAGACAGAATACCGAAATTCTGGAAGACGGCGGAGTCCATTGGACCATCGAGGAAGTTGTGCTGTACGAGGTCAGTGCCTGCACGTTCCCGGCATACGAAGAGACGAACATCAGTGCACGGAGCGGAGAGCTTGCAGAGATCAAGAAGCGCGAGCTCGAAGCCTGGAAGGCGAAGATGTCGGAAAGGATGAAGAAATGGCATTAAGAGCACTTATGCTCCGGAAGAAGATCGACGATGCAAAGAAGCAGCTCGAAGCCCTGAGGGCGAAGGACGCGGAGTTCGAGACCCGCGAAGCTGAGATCGCTGCGAGCATCGAAGAGGCTCAGACGGACGAAGAGAAAGCAGTCGTTGAGGCCGCTGCTGATCAGTACGATCAGGATCGCGAAGCCCACGATGAAGAGAAGAAGACCCTCGAGGCGTCCATCTCCGAGATGGAGCGGAGCCTGGAGGAAATCGAAACAGAAGAACCGGAACCTGTGAAGGAGCCGGAAGCAAGAGAGGAAAAGAAAGTTATGGAAAACAGAACCAAGTTTTTCGGAATGAACATGCAGGAAAGGGACGCTTTCATCGCTCGCGATGACGTCCAGAAGCTCCTCGGCGAAGTCAGGACCGCGATCAAGGAGAAGAGAGCGATCACAAACGCCGGCTACCTTGTCCCTCAGGTCGTCATCGGCCTGATCAGAGAGAACATCATGGAGTTCTCCAAACTGTACAAGCACGCCTTCGTGCGTCAGATCCCCGGCACCGGCCGTATGGTCATCGAAGGTGCGATCCCGGAGGCAGTCTGGACTGAGGCTTGCGCGAATCTGAACGAGCTGGATCTCTCCTTCAGCAAGGTCGAGGTCGACGGCTACAAGGTCGGCGGGTATTTCAGGATCTGCAACGCGACCCTGGAAGACTCCGACATTGACCTTGCAAACGAGCTGATCACCGCTCTCGGTGCTGCGATCGGCTTCGCACTGGACAAGGCGATCCTGTTCGGTACTGGCACCAAGATGCCCGTCGGCGTCCTGAAGGCTCTGGAAGGTGTCACCGGTACTCCGCACATCGTATCTCATGCGGCCTCTGTTGTTGATACGGCTCTCATCAAAGCCCTTGTCGGCGATACTGGCCTGATCAACGGCAAGTACAGCCGCGGCGCGAAGGTATGGGTCATGAACGAGAAGACCCTGATGACCATCACCGCGAACAGCCTTGCAGTGAACGCTGCCGGCGCGATCGTCGCGGGTGTCAATGGCCAGATGCCGGTCGTCGGCGGCGTGATTGAGGTTCTCAATTTCATCCCGGACAACGTCATCATCGGCGGTTACTTCGATCTGTATCTCCTCGCTGAGAGAGCAGGCACGGCGATCAACACTTCCGAGCATGCTTTCTGGGTAGAGGATCAGACCGGCTTCAAGGGCACTGCTCGTTACGACGGCAAGGTCCTCGATACCAACGCCTTCGTCGCGATCGGCCTGAATGGCGTGACCCCTGCTTCTTCCGCGGTTACTTTCGCGGCTGATGCAGCGAACACGGTGAGCCCTGCGACCCCGGGGTGATCGGCGAATCATCAGCTCCCGCTTCAGCACCGGCAGCCGCTCCTACAGCGGCACCTAATTTAAACAAAATGACCAAGGCGGCACTGCTCGACTATGCCGCCTCGGTCGGTGTTGAAGTAGATGATTCAATGACCAAAGCGGAGATAAGGAGCGTACTGGAAGAATGAGCACTGATGCACTTGTCGCGATGCTTCTCGCGAACTTAGAGATCGTCATCGAGAACTATGACGAAGAAGGCCAGGCGGCAAAACGGTCAGAAATGGAAACATATCTGACAGCAGCTCAGAACTTCATCACACAGGAAGGGATCACGCTGGATCTTGAAAGCGTATCCGATTGTCTTCTGGTCGTGATGTACGCCTCCTGGTTATATGACAAACGGAGAGCTCCGGAGAACACGATGCCCCGGATGCTCAGATGGAACCTTAACAACAGACTCATGTCTCAGAAGATGCAGGTGAGCAATGAATCTTGACAGCGGAACCCTCAAATTGTGCACCCTCGAGAACAGGGCGGCGAACGGATTCAAACCGGTCGAATGGCTTGTGCCGGCCGGCCGGTACTGGTACGCAGAACGAACTGTCGGTTTTTCCCGACAGTACGCGGCGAAGGGCGTGAATGAACAGGTCGACATGCTCGTCCGGACCAGATATGACGGCGTCGCCCGGATCGGGATGTACGCGGTCCTGGGAAACGGGGAACAGTTCATCATTACGAACATTGCCAACTTCCAGGACGAGGAAACGCTGTTGCGATACACTGACCTCTCATTGATGAGACTGGAGCGGAATTATGAACTTAACACGGGCGATCGGTAAAATCGGGTACGCTCTCGCAGAAGGCCTTCGGGGAATCAACATCTCCCATTACTGGAGGCCGAAGATGGAGCCTCCCTTCATGATCTGGCAGGAAGACGAAGAGGCATCGAGCCTCGAAGCGGACAGCCATAAACAGGAGCAGGCTCTCGGCGGGAGCATTGACTACTTCACGCTGGAAGAAATGGACCCGAAGGTGGACCAGATCCAGACGGTGCTCAATTCCATCGACGGCTTCGCATGGCGGCTGGAATCAGTCCAGTACGAAGACGACACGAACCTCATCCACTACGAGTGGAGATTCGAGGTGATCTGATGGCAAAGATAACCTTCGGCGATGTGAACAAGTACATCGACAAGCTGTACGAGCTCTATGACAACGCGGACAGCATGATCGAGGAAGCTGTGAACATCGGAGCGGGAGTGATGGCCGACGGTGTCAGAGCCTCGCTCAGTGACATCCCGATCGACGACAGGGTCTACATCCCGGAAGGAGAACAGCGGAGGGGACTCAGAACGATCCAGTGGAACGGTCTGTATCACTCCATGGGTGTTTCTCCGATCCGGAACGACGGCGGCTTCATCAACCGGAAAATCGGCTTCGACGGGTACAACAACGTCGAGACGGACCGATGGCCCTCCGGACAGCCGAACGCGATGGTGGCCCGTTCCGTGGAATCCGGCACCTACTTCATGAAGAAAACACCCTTCATGAGCAAGGCGATCCGGGCAACGAAAGCACAAACGGAGGCCGCGATGCAGACCTTTGTCGACTCGCGGATCTTCGCAGATTTCAACAAGTAAGGAGAATGAACAATGGCAAACGGCAAGGTTTGTACTGGTTTTAGTATGCCCTGGGTAGCGAAGTACGCTGCCTCCGGCACCACGATCACTCTGACCGATGCGATGGCCCTCGCTCGCGGCGTTTCTGTCACGATCGAGCCTGAGACGGCAGAGAACAACAACTTCTACGCTGACAACATGACAGCAGAGTCTGCATCCGGCGCGTTCAACGGCGGCACCCTGACTCTCACTGTCGACGGTCTGAAGATGGCTGCTCGGAACTTCATCCTTGGAGTTACGGCGGCGGAAGGCTGGCAGGATTACGGTGACAACGTCATCTCTCCCTATGTCGCGGTCGGTTATCTGACCCGCTACATGGAAGACGGCGTGACCACCTGGACTCCTACGGTCCTGTACAAGGTCAAATTCACCCAGCCTGGCAGCGAGAACGCGACTCAGGAAGACGAGATTGATTGGCAGACTCAGGAGCTGACCGGCACGATCTTCCGCGCGGACGACGCGAACCATTCCTGGATCGCGATCGGCACGGACTATCCCACCGAAGCGGCGGCCCTGGCTGCACTCAAGACCAAGCTCGGCGTACAGCAGTAAGAATAATGGGAGGTAATCACGATGAAGGTCAACGGCAAGGAATTAAAGATGTTCTACTCGATCGGGGCCTATGCCCGGATCTCTGATTTGTGTCCAAATCATTCATACAGCAATCTGAAGGCACTCCTCGCGGGCAACTACGCGGAGGCGATTATCAATATCACCATGGCTTTACAGGACGCCTACTACGCAGCCAACCCTGAGGACACCTCCGAGAAGGTCACGCGGAAGGAACTGGAGAGCCTGAAGCAGGTAGAGTTCGATGTGCTGGATCATGCTGTCGCGGACGCGATGAACGAGGGCGGGAGCCGGTCCGTCGAGACGAAAGATTCAAAAAAAAAGGCGGAAAATCCGTCGAGCTGAACCTCTCGTGGTACCTCTTCTACGGACGACAGCTAAACATGAACAGGCAGGAGATCATGAACACGAGGATCGGAGAGATGCTCGACATGATCGCCTGCCTCTCAATCTTTAATGGAGCTAAACCGAAGCATAAGAAAGAGTGGACTTACGACGAAGCAGTAAGTCTGAGGTGAGCGAATGGCAGTGAACATCGGCCCCCGGATCGGCATCGAAGGCGAGGAAACATACAGGAAGGATCTGCTGAACCTGATCCAGACCACAAAGACCTACGACGCGACTATGAAGAGTCTGGAAGCGAGCTTTTCTTCAACCGACTCGAACATGTCGAAGGCGGCTCAGAGATCCTCCGTTCTCACGAAGGAAGTGACCGCCCAGGCGAAGCGCGTCAAAGAGCTCGAGAAGGCGGTCGAGGAATCCGGGAAGAAGTTCGGAGAGACTGACACGAAGACCCTCAAGTGGAAGGAGTCTCTGGAGGTCGCGAAGACGAAGCTGGAAGAGCTGAAAACTTCTCTTGCGAACAACAACGCGCTCAAGGCCTTCGGCGACGACATGCAGGCCGCAGGGGAAAAGATGACTTCCATCGGCCGCGGTATGAAAAGCGCCGGGCAGACCTTGACCCGGACGGTGACCGCGCCGATTATGGGCATTGGTGCCTACGCTGTGAAGCAGGCGGCGGACTTCGACTCCGGCATGAGTAAGGTACAGGCGATCTCCGGCGTCACCGCGGATGAGATGCAGGTCCTTCGCGACAAGGCGATGGAGATGGGCGCGGCGACGAAGTTCACGACCACAGAAGCCGCGGACGCGCTGTCCTACATGGCCATGGCCGGTTGGAAGACAGAGCAGATGGTCGGCGGTCTCCCGGGCGTCATGTACTTAGCAGGTGCCTCCGGAGAGGATCTCGCGACAACGTCTGACATTGTCACCGATGCTATGACGGCCTTCAACATGGTCGCTGGCCAGTCTCAGAAGGTCATGAGAAACGGCGTCGAGGTCGAACTGGAGAATACCTCCAGGTTCGTTGACGTCCTCGCGGCGGCTTCTTCGAACGCGAACACCAACGTCTCGATGATGGGTGAATCCTTCAAGTACGTCGCTCCGGTAGCAGGGACGATGGGATACTCCATCGAAGACACGGCGGTCGCTCTGGGCCTCATGGCCAACAGCGGTATCAAAGCATCTCAGGCAGGCACGACCCTCCGGACCCTCCTGACAAGGATGGCAAAGCCTACGAAGGAATCGGCCGCGGCCATGCAGGATCTCGGCATCCGGCTCGATGACGGTCAGGGCGGCATGAAGTCCTTCATGCAGGTCATGGAAGAGCTGAGGGAAGGCTTCGGCGGACTCATGGAGCCACCGGAAGAGTTCGGCGCGGCACTTCAGGCACTCGATGAGGATCTGGAAGCCGGCGTCATCTCGAACAAGGAGTACGAATCTTCCGTCGAGGATCTGGTCAACAAGACCTTCGGTGCGGAGCAGGCAGAGAAAGCAAGGACTGCTGCCATGCTCGCAGGCCAGAGAGGCATGGCCGGCCTCCTTGCCATCGTCAGTGCGTCTGATGAAGACTTCGAGAAGCTGACCAAAGCGATCCAGAACTCCGAAGGCGCGGCGACGGACATGTACAACACAATGCAGAACAATCTGTCCGGCGAAGTTGAGAAACTCAAGTCCCAGACACAGGTTCTTGCACAGACCATGGGCGAAGAATTAGTCCCGTACCTGACTGACGGCGTCAAATGGCTGCAAGATATGGTGGCAAAGTTCCAGGCACTGGAACCGGAAGAAAAGAAACAGATCATTAAGATAGCCGCCATTGCAGCCGCCGCCGGTCCGCTTCTTTCCATTGTCGGACAAGCAACAATAGGAATTGGCGCACTGACAATTGGCGTCGGAAAGCTTGCCAGCGGTTTAGGGCTGCTGCTTGGCACACAAGCGGCAACTAATGTTGCCATGACCGCAGGCGGAACAGCGGCCGCCGGCGCCGCCACCAGCACGGGCGTTTTTGGGGGCGTGCTTGGTGCTCTGCCTTTTGCGGCGGTTGGTGTAGGGCTTGCCGGATTTGTCGGCGGAATGCTCGCGTATAAGGAATCCCTCCGGGAAGCGACCCCGGTCACGGATGAGCTGAAGGGGAAGCTCGCGGAGTTCGATGAAGCTCTCGCTGCTTCTCAGGCGTCCTTCGGGTCCCTCATGGAAGGGATCTCCTCGACCAGTGCGAACATCAATGCAACCGGGACCGGGCCTCTTCAGGTCTGGGTTGATCAGCTCGGTGAATGCGTCACTGCCGAAGGTCAGGTCAAAGCAGGTGCTGAGGAAGCCGCGAATTATATCCTGAACAACCTGAATCAGGCACTCGGTACGGACTTCGCGGTTTCCGCGGACGGCTTCGTCACGAACGCGCAAGGTGTAGTTCAGTCCCTGGCTGACATCAACACTTCCATTGATGCGATGGTCACGAAGATGCAGCAGCAGTCCCTTACTTCTGCGATCTCCGGTGATTATACGGCAGCCCTTCAGGAACAGCAGACCGCGACGGCCAATGCAGAGACCGCGACGGCCAACTACAGCACGGCCCTCGACAACCTGATCGCACAGCAGCAGAAATTCAATGAAGCCCGCGCTCAGTGGCAGGCGGAGATCGACGCAGATCCTGAGGCCGGGGCTTCGATCACGGCGACAAACATTCTGGACAACCAGCGGCAGGCCCTCGAAGAAGCGAAGCTGGTCTACGAAGAAGCGAAGACCCAGATGACCGAAGCGGCGGCCCAGATGGCAGCGGCTGATGAAGCGGTCAAGCTCCTCGATGAATCTATGAAGCTCCTTGCTGAAGGCACTCCGGAATCCGTCGAAATGGTGAAGACAGCCTACGGAGAGATCCCCGGCAAGGTCAGCGAGGTCAATGCCCAGATCTCCGAAGACATGGCAGCGGCTCTGGAGCAGCTGAAGACAGACATGCTGGCCGGCGGCGAACAGGGCGGAGATAACCTCGCGAACGGGATCTCGTCGAAGAGGGACAAATCCCAGACAGCCGGCAATGATCTCAGCAAAGCGGCGGCAAAGGGCGCGGAGAACGGCAAGAAAGACATGGAATCTGCCGCGAACGCGGTCGTCGATGGCTTCATCAACACGATCCGGAACCGGCGGCATGAAGTTGAAACAGAGATGGCAGCCCTTGCCAATGCTGGTACAGACGCATCCGCGGGTGCCCTGAAGACAGGCTCCCCCTCGAGGGTCATGGAACAGCAGGGCTTCTGGACGGTGCAGGGCTATGTCAACGGCATCCGGCGGAACCTCCACGAGGTGGCCAGAGCCGGCGCGGCGATCGGAAATGCGGCGATCTTCCCGGCAGAGACTTCCGGAGTGGCCTCGAATGACACACGGAATGTTCAGCTCTCTGAGCTTCTCGATGCTGTGAAGGACGGCGTCCACATGCAGAACAACGTCTCGGTCCAGCTGACCGGCGATGCTGAGAAGCTCTTCAGAGTGCAGCAGAAGAAAGGCTGGGAGTACATCCGGAGAACCGGATCGGAGGTGTATGAATGATCCTGTTGAAATTCGGAGAATATGACGCAACGAAACACATCCTCGTACCTTCCTACAACGTCAACACGGAGGAAGTGTACGACGAGTGGAAGGACGGCTTCGGGAAGACGCACCGCGATATCTACGCGGAAACGACCGGCGGGTCGATGAACATGCAGTTTTTCACGGCGACAGAGTTCGCAGCCTTCCGGGCGGCGGTCGATGCGGTGAAGAGTGATTATGGATACGTGACCTGCCAGATCTGGAGCAACAACAGGCAGGAACTCCAGACAAAGGAAGTGTTCATTCAGTTCGCTCCGGCGATCCGGAGAGATGATGAACGGCAGCAGTTCGAGAGAATGACCGTAAGAGTGGAGGATCGGTATGCTTAATGTTCCGGAGGTCGTGAAGACCCTGTTCAAAACGGATTCGGTGAAGAAGAACTTCCGCGTGCATTTCCCGAACGGGGAGATGGACGACATCCGGAGCGACAGCATCGTCTTCGGCTCAGTTAATTTCACGGAATCGGTCTGTTCCAGATCCAGCGTGAGCTTCGGACTCGCTGAAGGAAGCAAGCTCACATTCGAGACAGTCGGCATCGGTGACATGTTCCAGATGGTCATCGAGTGCGCTTGGGAAGTCGATGCGTCCTCACTCAACGCTTCCGAGATCGAGGACATCGAAACCGGCAATTATGATGGAGCGTATGTCTCCTCCGAGGACAGTGATCTGCCTTTCGCATATTATTCTATTCCCCTGGGGCGATTTGTGGTGGATTCCTGTCCTCGTTCTGCCGGAGAAATGACACACAGAAGAGTCACGGCGTACACGAGGTTCTGGGGAGAAGGCAACAACGACAGCATGCCGGCCTTCGAGACATGGAAGGGCCTGTATCCCGTCTACTCTGACATTTCTGTTGGAGGACTTGCACCGAACTTCGACTTCAATCTGACCAAGATGATCTACGGCAATGTCCCGGGCATCGCTGATGGATGGGATGCAGAGCAGGTCTTCGACGGGAACACGTTCTCCTCACTTTATGAGCCTACACAGACCAACGCGCCGTTCAGGATCGGATACAACCACTCCTCGCAGATCTATGTCGAGATATACGGCGGGGTCAGGGAGTGCGTGTTCTCTCTGCAAAACACCACCCCGACAGATGACTATGTGTACAAGCTGAAGATGACCCGGAACCTCGAGAGCACTTACTTCTCAAAGCTGAACGAGTTGCTTCTTAATTATTATGGGGAGAATATCTCCCAGATCCTCGGCTCCGGGAACGTGGACATCTCCGGCGGCAACAGAGCCCGCGCCATGGCTTCGACAGGGGTTTTCTGGCGGCCGGCCTTCCCTGAATACTACAACCAGAGGCACTTCACCAACCTCGACGATGAGATGGTCTTCTATCCATACGTCGCAGAAAGCCGGAGCGGAAGAACAGGTGAGGACGGGATTCATCTTGCACTCTGGGCACCTCTTAGATACTCCGCATATTTCGAAGCGGGCAAGGTTTCGATCCGCGTCAGAGACAAAAGCCAGACTGGTAATCCGATCATCGAAGAGTACATAGTCGATGCTCCCTACTCTGATGTCAAGATGTTCCGATTAACGAAGCCTGCATCGGAGGCATCGGAGCTGGACGACGTCACCATTAAGGTCAAACCGAAATTCGAAGGAGAGACCACATATGACTTTCAGACGGTCAAATATCAGGCACGGAAGAACGCTTTCGACTTCCGGAAGTTGGTCGATGGCTACTTCGAACTGGGTGGTCGGTTCATCATTCCAGACCGGACGACCGGAGGATATAAGGTCGCAGAAATGGAGAAGACGGTCGTCGAGACGATAGACCGGAGTCAGTACGAGTCCTGCTGGTGGGATGAGTACGACATCCTCCCTGTACAGGCAGTTCGGTACTCATACATTGATGAAGATGAGAAGAAACAGGAAGCGACGGTCTTCACCGGGACGGACAACACCGGCTCAGAGTTCTCACTGTATGACATGTCCGGGAATTATGTCCTGACTCAGATGAACAATCCCACTTTGGATAAAATCACGGCGATCATCAACGAGAAGCTCATGCCGAACATCCAGCAGCTCTTATACACGCCTGTCGAACTGGATTCTGTCGCCCTTCCCTATCTGGAAACGACGGATTACATTCAGGTCCAGACCGGAGCGGAGGATGTCCCGACGGTCGAGTCCTTCGTCCTTCGGCGTGACATGTCCGGTCAGCAGCATCTTATAGACTCGATCGACTCCGTGAGCGGGGTCGTGACTGGATTCGTGGAGGATTAACATGGGTCAGGTCATAATGCACTACGGCCGAACGCGTCGAGAGGAAAGCGAAGCCTCCGGTGCAGCCGGTACGACAAACATCACCAACGTCTCAGCAACAGCGCATGCAGTCGCGGGAAGTACCCCGACTGTCGCGGCAACGCTCTCAGACACTTCCCTCTCCTTCAACTTCGGCCTTGTTCCCGGCGAGACTGGACCACAGGGTGAGACGGGTCCCGTGGGGCCTACCGGGAACGGCATCTCCGGGATCACGCTGATCAGCACCGTCGGCAAGGTGAAGACGTACCGGATCACGTTCACTGATGGTAGTACATTCGACTACACGGTCACGGACGGAGCTGACGGAACAGGTGCCGGGGATATGACGAAGGCCGTCTATGATACCGACGATGACGGCTTCGTCGATGCGGTCGAGGACACTTTGAACCCGGGGACGGGGATCGAGTTCAGTCTGGATTCTGATGGGAAGGGTCAGTACAGGGCGACGGGTGCGTCTCAGTGGATCCCCTTTCTGAGTGACGCATACGAAGCCATAGACCTCTCCGGAGCTCTTGCCTTCGGCACGGCTCAGAGTGATGAGTTCGCGAACAATGCGTCGAAGACATTCACTCTGACCGGACTGGAGGCCGGGAAGGAGTACATGCTGATCCCCTGCCAGGTCCTCGGTACCGGGACACCTCACATGTGGCTCGGTGATCATACCGGGTACACCCAGACGTTCTCCGGAGCGACGGTCTCCGAAGAGAAGACCTTCTCGATGTGGAGGTTCCAGAGACTGGTCGTCACGGCGAATGATCCGACGATGACTGTCAGAAACCGCGCAGGATATAAAAACAGATTCGAGACATTAGTGATCCCGCTCTGATCGGGAGGAAGGACAAAACAACATGATTGAATTACTTCAAAAGGTACATTTTGCTTCCCCTTGGTGGGTGCTCCTGCTCCCGATCGCGCTGATCGGCTTGGACGTGATCACAGGGCTCATTAAGGCTTTCGTCCGGGAGGATTTTCAGTCCGCGAAGATGAGGAGCGGTTTTGGAAAGAAAATGGGGGAGATCATCATGCTTGCCATCGGGGAGCTTCTCTCCTATGCACTCGGACTGCCGAATGTTGTAGTCTATGGGGTCTCTCTCTATCTGACCTTTATGGAGTTTATGTCGAACCTCGAGAATCTCCGCGCGCTCGGGGTCCCGATGCCGGGATGGATCGTCAAAGGACTCCACACTGCCGAGACCGCGGTCAACGCGGACGACGTCGAGTCCCTCCGGAGGGAAATCAAACGCGCGGAGGAGCTCCTCGCGGCACTGGATGACGGTCGATGAGCGACAGCCCTCAAACCCGCATGGTTAAGCCTTTTCTATTTTTCTGAATCGTTCGGGGGTTTTATCGTCTGAAGACAAAAATCGATTTATGAGCCCATTTTTTGCGATTTTCGGCTATATGCCCAAGGAGAGAAAATGATCAAAATCGGCATGGCGGCGAAGGATGAAAGAGGTCGATTTTCGGGAGGAAAAGCCGGGGATCAGACCCAGAAAGAGGTCTATGTCCGTCCGTGGTATTCGCGACCGTGGGACAGGGTCATCAGGATCAACGACGCGTCCGTCCGTGAAAAGTTCGCAAGGACCGTCGAGGACATTTGCCGAAATGACAACATCGGTTACTCCCAGAGCTCTCGGCTTTCGCTCTGGGCGGCGGCATCAGAGCAGGGGTGGAAGGTCTCAGAGATTCGGAGACCCTGTAATTGCGACTGTTCGTCCTTGATCGCGGTCGCGGCACGGTCCGCAGGGCTCGCGATCCCGAGGGACATCTGGACGGGAAACCTCGAGTCGGCATTCCTCCGGGTCGGTGGAGTGACGGTCCTCACAGAGCCTCGGTTCCTTACCTCTGACGCGTACATCATGCGCGGGGACATCCTGCTCAATACGCTCCATCACGTCGCGGTCGCTCTGGAGGACGGACCGCAGGCAGAAAACGTCCCAGAGGCGCCAAAAATCGACACGTCGGGGTATCCTGAGATATCCCGGGGATCGCGCGGCGTTTATGTGGTCCTGCTCCAACAGGCTCTCACTGTCCGGGGATATCCTCTGGATCAGGACGGAGATTTCGGACCGGACACCGAGAGAAAGGTCCGGTCATTTCAGACTGATTTCAGACTGACGGTCGACGGGATCGTCGGTCCCAAGACGTGGTATGCGATTTTCAACAGGTGAGATTATGATGCTCGCGGTCGTCCTGACGGTCCTCTGGTTCGTCGGAATATTTGTTTTGGTCATAGTCGGAGAGATCGGTTTTCTCGTCGCGTTGGAGCATGTCAACGAGTTTCTGAAACGTCTCTATGGCGAAAAGTAGCAGTAACTACTGCAAAAAGTGATACGCCTCAAACCCGCATGGTTAAGCCATTTCCATTTTTATTTCGCGGTCGATAAAAGTATCGTCTGGAGACAAAAATCGATTTAAGGCACCATTTTTTGCGATTTTGGGCTATATATGGATTTTGAAGAAAATCGGGGGAAACCTCGTTTTCAGGGCGCAGTTTTGGGGACGGGTCCTCCTTCTGCGCCCTCTTTTATTGTGTTGCATGCCGTGTTGCACGTCGTGTTGCACGACGCGGAAAGCCGCTTTCCTACTGGGGAAAATTTCTTTCCGTGTTGCGGGTCCGAGAGCTGTCGAAAATGCCCTCAAACCCGCATGGTTATCACGTTTTCTCAGAGCGGAGGACATGGGATTCGAACCCATTGAAAAGACGCGCAAAGCCGCTCCCAGAGCGGATTTCAGCATTCCGTGTTGCATATCGTGTTGCATGACTGCCCAAGGAGCACGGCGTTTATCTTCTGATCCATCTTTTTCCGCTCCTGAGAGAGCGTGTGCCGATAGACGTGAGTCATCGTGTAGGACGTGGACCATCCGCCTCGCTCCATGATGTAAGCATCGGGGATTCCTGCCGCGTGAGCGATCGAGACGAATGCATGCCTCAGGTCGTGGAAGCGGAACCGGGGAAGCCCGATGTCCCGGAGCAGGAGATGAAAGCCCTTGCTGATTTGTTTGATAGTCATCTGGGTCACATATCCCTGCGAGCGGATGAGGTCCGCGACGTACTCAGGGAGGAGAATCTGACGATTCGAGGCGTCGGTCTTTGGCATCTCCCGGATGACCTGATGACAGTGCTCGTCCTCGATCGCGGCTCGATGGACATATAGGACGTTTCCGTGGAGGTCCTCCAGTCGAGCGGCGACGATCTCTCCTCTCCGCATCGGACCCAGAGCGGCGAGGAGGACAGGAACCTCCCATTTCGTTCCCTTAACTGCCGCGAAAAGGGTCTGGACCTCTGCCGCGTCCGGGATGTGCATCTCCGGTCTCGGTCGAGCCGGGAGCGCGACAGATGGGACCGGGTAATCGTTCTCGCGGAGGACGGAACCGATCAGGCGGATCATATTCCTGACGGTCTTCGCAGAGAGACCCGCGGAGAGCGCGTTTACAGCCCTTTGCAGGGACTTTTTGTCCACATCTGACAATCGCATCGCATAGAATCCCGGGACGCTCTGCTCCATCTTTTTCCCATAAGAAACATAGCCTCGGATAGTGGTCTGGGAAAGGACCGGGCGCCTGCTCTCAATGTAATCTCGGAGCGCGGCGCGGACCGTCAGCACGGAGCCGTCACGCGGCAGGGTCGCGGCGAGCTTTAACGCTTCGATGTCCGCTCTCTCCTTAGTGTCTGCGGTTATTGACTTGTAGACCCGCTTTCCGTTCTCCTTACCTATTAAGACCTGAGCCCTCCATCTCCCGGACGGGAGCCGCGTCGCCATCAGAGCGACCTCCGGATTTCGACGACCTTTCCGATGATCTGGACCGGAGTCGAGTCGATCTCCGCCTCGGTGAACAGCATCGGGTCATATGCGGGATTGTTGCTGATCAGCATGATCGAGCCTCCGCTCTTTCGGAGTCGTTTGCACACGCCATCGTCCCCATTGACGAGCGCGATCACGATGTCTCCGGAGTCCGCGTCCTCCTGCCGTCGACAAATGACGACATCCCCGTCGAGGATATAGGGCGACATCGAGTCTCCTCTGATCCGGAGGGCGAAGTGCTCTCCCTGCTTCGCGACGTCCGCTCTGATTTCCTCCTGACCGATCACGTTCTCGACCGCAGAGAGCGGCATCCCTGCCGCGACCCTGCCGAGGAGCGGGATTTTCACCGCGTCGACAGTGCTGACAGTCGCAACGCCGAGAAGGAAGTCCCGGGAGACACCGAAATAGTCCGCGATCTGGTCCATCCGCTTATAGCTCGGATCGGCTCCGCGCTTTTCGGTGTTCAGAAAGTAAGAATTGGAATATCCCAGATTCCGCTCCAACTGGCGGACCGTGAGCCCTCTCGCCTCGCACAGCGAAACAATCCGTTCATAGAAACCGTTCATATTTCCCTCCTGTCGAAAATATCCGAAATTTGTACTTGACGTATCGAACGAATTCGATTATGATACTTGTAGTATCGAAATTATTCTAAATCATGACAATGACAATTGACAATAGACAGGAGGGACACGATGAGCAGATACGCAGTGAAAGTAAGGGTCGAAGGTAAAGATCAGAAGTTCTACATCGAAGCGCGGAGCAAGATGAGCGCAGACAACAAGGCATGGAAGCTCATGCTGAAACTCAAGGGAGACCGCTACATGGTGTTCCCGATTGCATAAGGGAGGAGGACCCTATGTACAACAACATCAACATCGACGCAGTCATCAAAGCATGCGACACACTTTCACATCGCATCATCACAGTAGGCGGAGAACGCAGAGGATCGTCTTTCCTCTTCAATCAGTGCATGAGAGCATTTGATCGAAAAGCTCTCCCCGCAGAGGCGATCACATTCGCGGTTTTCCTCAATGTCCCGGTCATGAAAGACGCGACAGCGACGATCCATCGCGACGGACGTCTCGAAATTCACACAGATATCGAGGGGCTCCAGTAAGGAGCCCCAAAGGAGGGAGACAGCGAGGGGACGCAGATGGACGAGGCACGGTACGGATTCAGCAAACAGGAAGCACTGAGAATCAGGAAAGAGATCGAGGAGGAAATGAGATGAAGAACAGAACCCAGAGATTGAACCGCAGGCAGGCGATCACATATGAGCTCCTCCGGGACGGCGTCCCGCTCAGGGAATACGGGAGCAAGACAACGATGCAGAGGATCGCAAAGGCGGCGAACAGGGACGAGCAGAGGCTCGGGTATCACGGCAGATTCACGGCAAGGGCTTACAGATAAGGAGGGAGCTATGAAAGGAACGAAGCACATCACAGTCAGGAGCAGGGAGCAGGCATGGGTCGAAGCGGGGCGGCTCTTTCCAACAGATTACGAGCAGGACCCGAGGAGCTCCGAGAACGCGGGATATCCGATCTATAAGAGCACCTCTCCGGACAACTGGTCATGGATCAGCGACCTCAACACGCGGATCGAGCTCAGCATTCAGAAAGGCAAGGCGATCGAGACGGTCATCATCGACATCAAGGAGGAGGAAACAATGACAGCGACAATCGAGCTCAAGAACATCAAGACAATCAACTTCACGGACGGAGTTCTGACGATCATCTTCAAGACGGAGACCGGAGAGGTCAAGGTCTCCCAGTATTCGAAGGAGAGCCTCAGGGACGGACAACTGAACATCTTCTAAAGCCGAAACGCCCTCCGGGGCGTCAGCGGGGAATGACCTCCCCGCTCTGATGATGGCAGGTCACATACGAAAGGAGAAAGACATGAGAGCGGTCACAATCGAATGCAAGGAGAAACTGAACGGTCGCCGGGTATATGTCCAGTACAGACAGGACGCGGGAATGAACTGGTCAATCTGGACGAGCGCGTGGTCTGGAGGAGAGGTCCGCATCTCCAAGGAATACTCAATCGACGAGGTGCTCAAAGCCCTCAGGGACATCAATCGCGATAACTGCTACGTGAAATACGAGCTCATCTGAAAGGAGAACACTATGAAATTCAAAGCAACGATCACAATCTCAGGGCAGAACTACAACAAGCCGACGAGCACCGAGATCGTCTCGGAGACCTTCGACGAGGTCGTCGAGTTCGCTCACAACCCGGAGCAGTATGGGACCGGATTCTCGATGCTGATCACGTCCAAGCGGGAGCCCTACGGAGCGCAGGGATACGACCTCCGGTATGACAAGCGGCTCGACCCAAAAAACCTGATCGGATATCTCGCCCGGTTTTATTCGGATAAATTCAACGGGCAGGATGGAGCGTGGATGCTCGACGCGATCAGCATCAGCGCGGCAGAATGAGCCGAAACTCCCCGATCTGGGGAGTCTGCCGGGGACGGTCTCCCGGCACTGACGAGGCAGACCGCACACATAGGAGGAAAAGGAAAATGAGATGGTATGCAGTGATGATTGATCGCGATGATCAGGACTGGAGCGTCGGGTCCTATGACAGGGACGAGGCGATCAGCAAGGCGAGACAGTGGAGGCAGGCAGGATTCGCCGAGGCGTATGTCGCCCTCATCGAAGACGGCAAAGACCCGGTCTGCATCGAGGAGATTACTGAGATTGAGGAGGTGGAGGAATGAAACAGTATAGGGTCAGAGCTCACATGAAGGGCACAGACGAGACGATCATCGTCGAGGCATACGGAGCAACGGTCGATGAGGCTCTGGATGAGGCGCAGAAGAGAGCGGGAGAGGACTTCGCGCTCTGGGGGTACGATGCAGAGGAGGTGGAAGCATGAAGATCATTATTGGATTTTACGACGTAGAGATCAAAGCAAGGGACCGCGCCCAGTTCGCGGAGGAGTACAACGAGCGCGACACTGAGCACCTCCTCAACGAGATCAGCATCTGGGCGGGCAAGACGGCAGAGGTCGACCGGGACGACTGGCTCCTCGGACCGCGAGCACGGCAGGCAAGCATGGACATCTACGACTTCCTTCGCGAGAAGGGCTTCTATCGCGAAAAAACGTCCCATATTGACGCGAATCGGTCGGAGGCGTAGACTTTAACTGTCGAATATATCCGACGCAAGGAGGGACCAAAAAATGATGATAATCGACAGGATAGACGAATACTGCCGGGAGCATGGACTTTCCGCGAGGGGCTTTGAAATCCTTTGCGGACTCTCGAACGGACAGGTCTGGACGTGGCG
>JAEEGL012183650.1_pt1 | contig 30331 bp, 22 predicted proteins | sample 9134231 | NCBI WGS metagenome assembly JAEEGL01 (sample SAMN16246548, study PRJNA631951) | gut metagenome | biome: gut microbiome; feature: rumen; material: fiber-attached | host: Bos | place: Iran: Karaj | collected 2018-10 | reverse complement strand
GTGTTTTTTGAAAGGCAAGCGCAACAATGTCGCACTTCTTCAACTCGCAACCGAAGACCGCGCCTTTTTAATAAGGTGCTGCAAAGTAGGTTTGCCCGAAGAAATTGTTGAGATTCTTGCCGACGAAAACATCAAAAAAGTTGGCGTGGCAATCCGCGACGATGTAAAAGGTTTGCAAAAATGGCGTGGGTTTATTCCCGGCGGTTTCGTGGAACTTTCGTCTTTTGCGCAAAAATTCGGGATTTCGGCGGCGAGTTTGAAAAAACTTTGCGGCATAGTTTTAGGATTCAGAATTTCAAAAGCAATGCAACTCTCTAATTGGGAAGACGATACGCTAAAACCTAAGCAGCAGGTTTATGGCGCAACAGACGCTTGGGCGGGTTTTAAAATTTATCAAAAACTAACGGAGGAATAAAAAATGAAAAGGATTTTTATCATAACCATTTTTTCGCTGTTTGCCTTTGCCGCAAACGCGCAAAAGACGTTCAGTCTTTATGCTATTGGTTTTTACAATCAGGAAAACCTTTTTGACACCATTCACGACGAGGGCAAAAACGATTACGAGTACTTGCCTGAGGGGGCTAACAAGTGGAACGCCGTTAAGTACGAACATAAACTTGCCAATATGTCGAAGGCTTTGGCTGACATGGGTACGGATATGCTTCCGAATGTCGGCTGTGCTGTTATAGGACTTGCCGAGGTTGAAAATTCAAGGGCTCTTGAAGATTTGGTGTCGCAAAAACCGCTCAAAGACCGCGGCATAAAATTCGTTCATGTAGAAGGTCCTGACAAAAGGGGGGTTGACTGCGCAATGCTTTACAATCCGCAACTATTCACTGTGAAAAATGTTAAACTCGTGCCATACGTTTACGATTTGGACGAGGACGTAAAAAAAGACAAACAGACGAGGGGTTTTTTGACGGTTTCGGGCGAGATTTCCGGCGAACATGTAACGGTTGTTGTCTGTCACTTACCGTCCAGATACACAACGAGTTATTATCGTGAATTAGGAGGCAGACAACTTAGAGCCTTAAAAGATTCGCTTCAAAAAGACGATCCGAAAGTTAAGATTTTTATCATGGGAGATATGAACGATGACCCGTTTGACCCCTCAATGACAGATGCGTTAGGTGCGAGACGAAATATTCAGGACGTGGAACTTTTCGGGCTTTATAATCCGTTTTGGAACATAATCCGCGAAGGTTCAGGAACGCTTATGTATAAAGGAGCATGGAATCTTTTCGACCAAATAATCATGACGGAAAATCTTTTGGACAAAAAACAAAAGCGTGATTATAAGACGCTTACGCTTTATAAAAGTACGGTTTTCAAACGTGATTACCTCATTCAGCAGGAAGGCAAATACAAAGGTGCACCCAAAAGAACATCGGCGGGCGGCGTTTGGCTTGACGGCTATTCCGACCATTTGCCGGTCGTAGTTTATGTTATAAAAGAACAAAAAAATAAGAAATAAAGAATAAAAAAAACACTGAGAAAAAAAATATCTCAGTGTTTTTCAGTAACTTACAGCAAATAGTAAAGTACGCAGTACAAAAAAAAAAAAATAATTGTCTTTTTTTATATTTTTTTAGTATTTTTGCACATCATTAATTTATAAAAGTATGAACGTGTAAAAATTATTAAAAAGCTATGAAGAGAACTAATTTGTTTTTTAAGTTACTGACAATAGGATTGTTAGTTTACAGTTGCAATGCTGTCTCGTGTTCTGAGGAAGAAGAAAATAAACCAAATACGCAAAAAAACACTACTCCCTCAAATAACACTAACAACTCAGACAACAATTCAGAAAATAATTCCGGTAACAACACCAATCAAAATCAAAACGATGTATCCAAAAATTACAGCAACGGATATGTCGAAGACGATTTTTCCGTAATTGAGTCGGATATCAATCTTGAAACAATGGATTTGATGAACGGTTCAATTTTTGCCGACAAGCATTTACCAATAAGCAAAGATTTATCTGAACAATTACCACCGATTTTTAATCAAGGAACAACACATACCACGTGCGTGGCATGTGCCGTAGGGTATTATGGAATGTCTTTTCTTTGGGGCAGGGAACAAAAACTTTCCAAAAGCCAACTTGCATTGGCTTCCAATCAGATGTCACCGAAAGATTTGTTTATGTCAATTGAGACGGATAAAAAGGGGAAGCAACCAAACGGTGATTGTTGGGGAACCTGGTTTGATGCCGCATTTCAAGTATTGGAAGATAGAGGTATTGCTACTCTTGCCGATTGCCCGTATGAAAATTTCACCGATTGTGATTACGACCCTAACACATATCGTTCTAAGGCTGCAAAGCATAAAATTACGACCCGCAGAAAAATTAATCTGAATGCAAAAGAAATCAAATCCTATTTGTCTATGGGAAAACTTGTATTCTTTGCTGCAAATGTCGGAAAACAATTCAATGCATACAAAGGTGATGCTGTTTTTAGTCTTAACGCAAAGGACGAAAACTCTGCCGGTCATGCCATGGCAATTTGCGGTTACGACGATAACAAAGGACCTAACGGTGCTTTCAAGGTAATTAATTCTTGGGGAACTGATTGGGGGGACAACGGTTATATGTGGGTTGACCAAAAATTTTTCTGTGAAAGCAAAACTTTTGTAAGAGACGTTCCAATAATTATGGAAGGAAAAGCGGCAGAGTTAGAAGTTGATAAAAATAACACGATTGTCAACAAAGTAGAAGGTTGGGATCTTGTGCCTCAGGAGTTTTCTTATTACGACTTGGACGATCCGGAATACCCCGAAGACTCGGAAGACCCGACTTGGATTCGTGTAAAATACAACGCTTACAACGCCGGTGAAAAAACTATTCCCGCATCAAAAGAGTGGTGTGTGGCACTACTTTATTATAATGCATACGATGCTTCGGAATCCGGCTTTTTTATGATTGATTTGTATTCCGACAGATACGGCAGCAAAGGAGACATGTGTCCTAATTGGTTGGATTTTATTCCTGATTACGGAGATCCGGAAGAAATAGTCGGAATACATTCAGAGGCATATTGTTGGACAAATATTGATATTTTGGGCGGACAAAGTATAGCAAACGCCGTCTATCATAACGACAAGCCTTTTATTTGGGATATTCAGATTCCCTCCAACCTCAACGGCAAATATTATTTGGCGTTTGTTATGGACCCGTTTAATTATCTTACCGAAAGCAACGAAGCCAACAATTACAAGTATATTATGGCTGATAACGGCGAACCGCTCAACTTTGTGAATGGTGTGGCAACTAACGCTCCGTCTAATATCAAAAAAAGATTTGCAGTAGGAGAAGACAAATTGCAAAAACTCAAACCGAATACGTATACAACAGACGAACTTTCGGCTTTGATAGCGGCTCAGCAAAAATCAGGTGTTCTAAAACAAAAAGCGTTGGAATATCTTAAAAATTCAGACAGGAAAAAAACTTGTAAAAACAGAACTCAGGAACAATAAAAATAGTATTAATAAATTTAAATCAGTTAAAATCATGAAAAAGAACCGTATTACAATCATTGCGTTAAGCCTCGCGCTTATGGCAGGCTTCGCAAACTGTGGCGGCGACGATGAAAAATCCGAGCCCGACAATCAACAGCAACAAACTACTCCTGTTGATAACAATCTCAACAACAACGAAACGCCGTCAGAGGTTATCGAAGACGAAGAGGATATTAAAATCGAAGTATTGGATTTGCCCGCAGATTGCGATGAAGACAATTATGCTGGCGGGCAGTTATCTGATGATGAAGAAGATGACGATGCCAACATTGATGAGGACGACGATATTTTAGGAGCCTCAAAATGGAGCGGTCTTCCCGGAATAAATTATTCGAGACAATATGACGAACTTCCTTCTTTGAGCAATAGTTTAGGTGTTCATCACTATGGGGATTTTGAATACAGAATCGGAAAGAGTAGTGCAAGACGTAAATATGCTTTGCAAATTTACAAAAAAGAAGGTAGTTTTCAAAAATCCGGAACTTTGTACTTAAAATTTGGAAGTTTACGGGGAAAGATAATTGCCAAAAAGAAATATTCAGCGAAAGCAAAAAGTGTTACTATTTATTTCTTGCCTGATTTAGAAACAGGCGTTGAAGTAATTTATCCTATGATTATTGGTGACAATGGATGGAGAAGTTATTCTAATCCCATTATATTCTATTCCGAGCCGATGACAAATCAAAACAGTACTAATTTGAAAAAATTGGGACACGTTTTTGGTACGGTAAACGGCGTAGAGGTCAAATGTAACGGTGTAGATAGCGAAGGAAAGATTAATCAAACAATAGAAGATTGGCGAACCGTACATATATATCAATGTGTTCAATTTGTCAGGAACTACAACAATGCACAGTACGGTTTGAATATCTCCGGCGGTGATGCAGGAAAATGGTTTACAAATAGTACGGTTAACAAGCATTTTCACGCATATAAAAATGGCGGCAGCGTTGCTCCTATGCCTGGCGATGTTATTTGTTTTAACGGTCATGTCGGTATTATAATCGAAGTAACAAGTTCTTATATCAAATTTGCTCAACAAAACGGAGGAAGGACTCAGGCTATCGGTGAAAAAATTGAATTTACTAAATACGGTAGCAACGGCTATACTTTGAAAAACTGGGCGGGATATTATGTTCAAGGCTGGTTGCATCCGAAAGAGTTGTATTAATAGTAAAAAAAAGCAAAATCATGAAGACAAGAAATATTTTCAGGATTTTGTTTTTTGCAATTTGTATGTCTGTGGTTTTAGCAGGCTGTTCCACTGAGGAAGACCCGCCGCAAAAGCCGCAGACTACTAATACTAATGCAAAAAACAATAATCAAAATACCAATAAAGACACTGGCGAAGACGACGATGTTAACGGCGTATCACATGACAGAACGCAGGAGCAGGACAAAACAAATACGGATACTACGAAAGTAGCCCCCGTAGTAAATAACGATGACGAGGGTGTTGAACATCTTACAGAGGCTCTCTGTTTTACGGCAAAACAAGCAAACTCTTCTGTAAGATTATTCGGTGTATTGGATCATTTCAATTCGCTTAACATACAATATTCGCTTGACAATAAAACATGGACGGATTATACCGAAAATTCCAAGGTTATAACCCTTGAAAGAGAGGGGGCAAAAGTTTGGTTCAGAGGTAATAATCCGGGCGGATTCAACCAGCAAGGCCGTTATGTAACTTTCAAAGCCGAAGGCAAAATTGCGGCTTCCGGTAATGTTATGAGCCTTATTGATCCGACTTTGCAAACTACGGAAATACCTAACGAATACTGTTTTGCAAGCCTTTTTGAAGGTTGCTCGGCTCTTGTTTCCGCACCTGCTTTGCCGGCTGAAATTTTGAAACCGAACTGCTACAAATTGATGTTTGCAAAATGTACGTCGTTGGAAAAAGCACCCAAAGTACACGCCAAACAATATGCAGACTACGCTTGTTTCGAAATGTTCCAAGACTGCAAGGCTCTTACCAAAGTACCTGATTTTGAAGCCGCAACGCTTGCACCGCATTGTTACAACTCTATGTTTATGGGTTGTACTTCGCTGCAAACCGCTCCCGTACTCAAAGCCAAAACGCTGACAACTGCTTGTTATTCAAATATGTTCAAAAATTGTTCTAGTCTTAACAACATAACTGTATATTTCACCGACTGGAACAACAAAGAATATACGGCGTATTGGGTTCAAGGTGTGGCAGCGACAGGAACTTTTGTGTGTTCAGCGGCTCTCAAAGACGAGCGCGGCAACGCAAATATTCCACAGGGCTGGACATTGGACAACTCCCTAAAAGATGATGAACAGGTGGACGATAACGACAACAAGGATGACGACCCCGAAGTTGTTGACAATACCAATTATCTGTGTTTCACGGCAAAAGAGGCTGGTGTAGAAGTAAAATTTACAAGAACCGTTTCCGTCCAAAACATGGAATACTCTCTTGATAAAATTACATGGCAGGATTACTCAGGTACTGTCAAACTGCAAAACGTCGGTGATAAAGTGTATTTTAGAGGCGACAATCCCAATGGACTGTCATACGAAGACCCAAGCGGCTTGTCAAAAAGTTTTGCATCATTCAAATTTTCTGGCAGAACTGAGGCTTCGGGCAATATTATGAGTCTTGTTGACAAGACCTGTCAATCGACAACAATCCCGTCCAACTATTGTTTTGCATACCTATTTTCCTATAATGAAAACCTTGTTTCCGCACCAGAACTTCCGGCAACTCAGTTGAAAGAAAATTGCTACGAAAGAATGTTCAACAGGTGTTCTGCTTTGACTGTTGCCCCCGAACTTCCGGCAACGAATTTGGAAAGGTATTGTTACTCATGTATGTTTGAAGAATGTACATCTTTGCAGCAAGTTCCTTCTATTAAAGCAAATACAATGGCACTTGGTTCTTGTTTCCAGATGTTTGGCGAATGTACAGCACTAAGAAGTGTGCCGACACTAACAGCAACCAATCTTGCCGAAGATTGTTATACCGCGATGTTTGAAAAATGCACATCGCTTACACAGGTATCTGATTTACCGGCTGTTAATCTTGAAGAAGGCTGTTACAGCAGTATGTTTGATGGTTGTTCGTCTTTGAGGAAAGCACCCAAACTGCCGTCCACAAAACTTGCCAAATCATGTTATTTCAATATGTTCGGCAATTGTACATCTTTGACGGAGGCTCCTGAACTTCCGGCTAAGACTTTGACGGAGGCTTGTTACGAAAAGATGTTCGCCGGATGTACATCTTTGGAAAAAGCACCCGAACTTCCCTCTGAAACCCTTGTGGATGCTTGTTATGAAAAGATGTTTAGCGGATGCAATAAATTGTCATACATTAAAGTAGCATTCAAAGCATGTGATCCTTCATACGGTAAGACATTTGAATGGGTTAAGGATGTTGCATCAAAAGGTTCGTTCTACGGTCCGGCTGATTTTCAAGAGGAATCCAATGGTCCAAGTTACGTTCCCGCAGGTTGGACTATTTACAAAAACGGACAGCAACAGCAGGATATCAACGACACCAACAATTACCTTTGCTTTACGGCGGAGGAATCTGGTTCTACTGTCAAATTTTATTTTACAAGCCTTAATGTAGAATACAGCACCGACAAAAAATCTTGGCAGATTTACCAGAAAGGACAAGAAATAGCGCTCAACTATGGCGAAAAAGTATATTTCCGTGGCAACAATCCCGACGGACTTCATATTTTTTATGACAACGGCATGAGCGGGGCATCGTTTGAAATGACGGGCAAAATTGCCGCCTCTGGCAATGTAATGAGTTTGGTTGACAAGACATGTAAATCCAAAACCATACCTGCAAAAAAATGTTTTAGCGGCTTATTCGAGAACTGTGAAGCCCTCACAAAAGCCCCTGAACTTCCAGCGACTACTTTGACAGAGTATTGTTACGATGAAATGTTTAAAGGCTGTACATCACTGACGGAAGCACCGGAACTCCCTGCAACAAATCTTGCTGAAGGTTGCTATCGTGTTATGTTTTGGCAGTGTTCAAATTTGACCAAAGCCCCTGAACTCAGAGCAACTAATCTTGCGGAATCTTGTTATTTACAGATGTTTTGCAAATGTACGGCACTTAAAAATGCGCCTGAACTTCCCGCTACCAAATTAGCAAAGAGTTGTTATCAAGTAATGTTTTGGGGTTGTACATCACTTACCAATCCTCCAAAACTCAATGCTATGAATCTTGCTGAGGATTGTTACGACGGAATGTTCAGGGAATGTGAATCATTGACCAAGGCTCCCGAACTTCCGGCGACAAAACTGGTTTCCGGTTGTTACTTGGGAATGTTCAAGCGGTGCACTAATTTGTCGTATGTAAAGGTAGGTTTTTCGTCGTTTAACGGCACTGCCGACAATACAAGCGGTTGGCTTAGCGGCGTATCGTCCACGGGTTCGTTCTATGGCCCTGCCAATTTTGAGCGCGAGAATGGTGTAAGTTACGTCCCCGAAGGCTGGACACTCTACAACGACGGCAAAGAGGACAAGCCTGAGGAGGAAGTCAAAAAAATCTCTCTAACGTACACTCTGAGCGACAATTCGTCGGAAATCACTCAGGATGACAACTTTTACGTTAATTTCTCTGCCGATCAATATTCCACGATTCAGGTTTTCGTTAACGACAACATATTAAAATATCAAGATGATACAAAATCATTGAAAGTATATTTACCGACAGAAAATAAAGGTAAATATACCGTTACAGCGTATGCAACTAATGATAAAACCAATTCAAATCATATTGAGTTCAGTTACAATGTTGTCGAAAAAAGTCAAAATAATGACGATGATGATAATTTTGATGATGAAGATGATAATGAAGATGACAACAACGATGATGAAGACGACGAAGAAGATGATTATGATGATGAAGATGACAACAATGACGATAACTATGATGACGAAGAAGATGAAGAAGATGATGATAATTACGATGATGACGAAGAAGAAGACGATGACATTGACTGGGATTAGTAAAACAAAAAACTAAACTTTAAAAAGCACATAAAAAAATGAATAGATTAAATTATTTTTTTATAGCGGTTTTGTTCTTTGCATTTGCTTTTACAATAGCAAGTTGTGAGAAAAAAGAAGATGAACCGCAAAAGAAAACCTCTACCACTAATAATGGGAATGGTACTGGGCAAAATAATAACAATAACTCCGGCGACAGCAATTCTGATGACACCAACGGCGCATCACACAACAGAACTCAGGAAACTGATTTCACTGTGGAAATTCCGACAGAAAAAGACGGCGATATTTCTTCGCCGCTTACAATTGTTGCCCTTGACAACAGCGTTAACATATCTCTGTTTTGTACGGAGGAAATATTGGCCAAACTTGATATTCAATATCAGATTACAAAGCACAGCGGCAGCGCAGGTACAAGAACTGCGTATACAACGGTTTCAACAAACATCGCGCTTTCAAAAGGCGACAAAGTAAGTTTCTACGGAAACAATGCTGCCGGTCTCAACAAACTTGCAAATTATGTGAAGTTTGTTATCGAAGGCAAAGCCGCCGCTTCGGGTAACATCATGAGCCTTATAAAAGGCAGCGGTTTTCAGGATTTGAAGAAAATACCTAACGAATATTGTTTCGCACACCTTTTTGAAGGTTGTTCAACACTTGTTACCGCGCCTATGCTTCCGGCAACGGTTTTGCAACCGAGTTGTTACCGCGATATGTTCGCAAAATGTACGGCTCTGACAACCGCTCCGAAATTCCGCGCTCAAAAACTTGCGGAATACTGCTGCTATGAAATGTTTGACGGTTGTAAAGCGTTGACCTCTGTAAGCAATTTCCCTGATATTGAACTAGCGGAATTTTGTTTTAACACTATGTTTAGAGGTTGTACGGCTTTGACCAAAGCCCCCGTTCTGCCTGCGAAAAAACTCACAAAGGCTTGCTATTCCAATATGTTCAAATCTTGTACTGCATTGGAAAAAGCACCAGAACTTCCTGCTGTTGTTTTGGAAGAGTCTTGTTATGCGAGAATGTTTGATGGCTGCTCAAAACTCAAAAGCATCTCCGTAGGTGCAGTGGATTGGGCTGCTGACAAAAAAGCAACGGAATATTGGACTCTGAATGTCGCTGCTAACGGCGTTTTTACATGTCCGAGCAACTTGAAACAAGAATATGGCACCTCTGCAATTCCCAAAGGCTGGTCTGTATCAACTACCGGCGCAGCCGAAGACCCGCGTCCTGTATTGTCAGAACCTGAATTGTCGAAAACCGGCAGTATAATTTTCGGCGATGACCTTACTCTGACCGTCAGCGCAGACAAAGATTGTGATATTACTGTAACGGTTGATGATAAAACCGTCGGAGAAAGCAAGGGCAACAAAGAATTGAAAGCAAAACTTCCAACAGATGCAGAAGGTAAATTTCATGTTACAATTTCTGCTAAAAAAGGAGACTTGATTGCAGAAAACAAGGAATTTGATTATACCGTTGAAAAATTGCGCTTAACCGTTAATTACGAACTCTCAAATCCGGCATCAAGTATTATGATAGGAGAGGAGTATTCCGCACAACTCTCTACTAATCTTGCCTCAGAGGTTGAGGTTACTATAAACGGAGAAAACGTTGCTGTAAAGAAAACAAGTAATAAACTTTTCAGTATACAACTGCCAAGCAGCGAAAAAGGCAATTACGATGTTGTAATTAGCGCAAAATCAGGCGATTTGACGGCGTCAGAAACCTTCTCTTACTCGGTAGAAATGCCTAAACCTGTCTTGACATACACATTGTCAGGAAGTACACAACTCAATCAGGGCGATATTTGTACGATAAATGTTTCAGCAAACATTGAATGTAATATCAGTGTAAAAGTCAACAACTCCGAAATTGCAACAGCAGACGGCAAAGACAATCTGACAGCAACACTTCCTACGATGTCTGCCGGAACGTATACGGTTGTAATCAGTGGAGACAACGACGGTGCAATGGCTGAGGACCAAACTTTCAGTTATACGGTATCGGCAGTAACACCTGTTTTGACATATTCGCTTGATGCTCCTGAGACAATTTACGAAGGCTGCGATTTGTTCCTTGTAATTAATTCTAATGCTGCCTGCGATATGACAGTAAAAATAGACGATGTTGTTGCTGACAGTAAAAAGGACGCTCCGTCATGGCGTGTAAAACTTCCTACCGCCTCAGAAGGTACTTATACAGTATCGTTTTCAGGTAAAAACGGAAATTTAGTTTCCGAGGAAAACAAATTTACTTACGATGTTATAAAACTTATCGTACCTGAAATTTCGTACTTTGTGAACGGCGAATACAGTGATTATTATGTCGGCGATGAAGTAAAACTCGATGTTGTTTCTTCTGTTGAATGTGATATAGAGATTTATGTTGACAATCAGAAAATTGATAATGCTTCTTCTGTCGAAAAATATAGTACTATTTTGCCGACCAAAAAAGCGGGAACTTATAACGGCGTTATCAAGAGTAGGCTCGGCGGCGTAAAAGGCGAAGATGTAAAATTCTCTTACACCGTCTTGGAGCCTTTTGATGATGGAATTGATTATCTGTGCTTTACGGCAGTGATTGGCGGTTCGACGATACGTTTTAATTTTTCTGGCAGTAGTTCAAGTTCAACATATAATGGAATCCCTAAATTAAATAATCTTGAATACTCATTGGACAAAATGAGATGGAAATCTTATGGAACTTATGCTGCATCGTCAACTTCTAATGGTCTTGTTATTACATTACCGACCACAGGAAGTAAGGTCTATTTTAGAGGTAAAAAAGGCATGAATTTGAATTTTAGCGGATGTTATTTTTCCATGACAGGAAAAATAAATGCCTCAGGTTCTGTAATGTCATTAATTGACGAAAAATGTGAGATGGATATGATACCAACAGATGGTTGTTTTTCTGGATTGTTTAAAAACTGCACAAATTTGTTGACCGCTCCAAAATTACCTGCAACAATTTTGGAAAGGAATTGTTATTCAGATATGTTTTCAGGCTGTTATAGCCTGACAACAGCACCAGAACTTCCAGCAACAGAATTGTATGATGGTTGCTATTCAGGTATGTTTGCTAATTGCAAAAAACTGAAACGCGCTCCTTATTTGCCCGCATCAGATTTAGTTCCGAGTTGTTATTATAATATGTTCAGAGGTTGTTCGGTGCTAAATTATATTTCGGTTAATTTTACCAAATGGGGTAATAATTCAGGTTGGGTTTATGAAGGACAAATGGATAGTGGAACTTTTGTATGCCCGGAAGGATTAGAAGAAAAACATTGTTCTACCACAGGCTCTTTTAGTGGAGCATCTTACATCCCCAACGGTTGGACTGTTCAGCGAAAATAACGGACAAATTGTAATCTAAAAATTAACGGCTACCTTAGAAATTTTGGTAGCCGTTTTTGTTTTTTTATTAAAAAAAGTTAATGGTATTTGTAAGAGATGGAAAAGTATATACATTTGCAATATTCAAAATTGAAGAAAAATGGCATATAAAGCATTAGACATAGCAAAAAAACTTATTAGAATGGCGGATTGGGATACTGCCAATGGCGGCGACAATATGACCAATTTGCGGTTGCAAAAATTGTTGTATTACGAACAGGGGTATCATCTCGCCAAGTTCGATACCCCGTTGTTCGATGAGAGTATTGAAGCATGGATGTACGGTCCCGTTGTTCCGTCTGTATATGATTATTACAAGCAATACGGTTCACAGATATTGCCGGTAGATAATGACGTGATAGACCTTGCCGAAGAAGAGGAAAATTTGTTAGGGGAGGTGTTTGAGGCGTATCGGGAATTTTCGACCATAGGTTTGATGAACAAGACCCATCGGGAATATCCGTGGAAATCGGTCAAAACAAATGGTAGAGGTTCTGTTATTTCCCAAAGTTCTATGAAGGCATACTTCAAAACCCAACTGATTGATGAAGAAGAAAATAATTAAACAACAAACAGTTGAACAGGAATCTATCGGTAAACAGCCTGAAAAAGTTGTTTCCGGATTCTCAAAATTGAAGGCTCTGAGTTATACCGAAGCAAAAAATGATTCTGATTTTTTTATTTGTTTTCTTGACAGACTAAAAAAGATTAGTGATTTGGATTAGAATACAATTATGACATCACAAAGACACGGCTTTGGGAAAGAGTTTATTGAAGTTTCAAGTCTAAAAATCTCTGCACAAAATTTATTGTCGGAAGATGTTAAGAAATTAATGGTTTTACGCTCAAAAGGTGATAATCATCCGTTTCTTGGAATAAGGGAGGGCAATATATTTCAAGTATTATTTATAGAATATCAGTTCGGAGACATATATACGCATTAAAGAAATAAAAAAAACCGCAATTTTGCGGTTTTTTTTATTTTAGTTATTTCGGATTTGACCGTTGCCGTAAATCACCCATTTGTAACTTGTGAGTTCTCTGAGTCCCATAGGACCGCGGGCGTGAAGTTTTTGCGTGCTGATACCGATTTCTGCGCCCATACCGAACTGTGCTCCGTCTGTAAAAGCCGTTGAAGTGTTGTGATAACAGCATGCCGCGTCTACTGACTGCAAAAAATCTGCCGCCGTTTTTTCGTTTTCGGTGATTATCGCCTCCGAATGTTTTGACGAATATTTATAAATGTGTTCCAACGCCTCTTCAAAACTGTCAACCGTTTTAACAGCCATTTTCAGCGACTGAAATTCCATGCCGAAATCCGTTTTTTGCGCCTTGTGCAAAGGTGCTGCGTATTTGTTTTCAAGAGAGAGAAACGCTCTTTCGTCGGCAAAAATTTCGACGTTTTTTTCTGTAAGCGGAGCGCATATTTCCGCCAAATCTTTCAGCCTTGACGAGTGGATTATAAGGCAGTCCAATGCGTTGCAGACACTTACGCGGCGTGTTTTGGCGTTAAAAATTATTTTTTTCGCCTTTTCCACGTCGCCGTCCTTGTCAAAATAAGTGTGAACCACGCCCGCGCCTGTCTCAATGACGGGGACTTTTGCGTTTTGACGGACGCTGTTAATCAGGTTTTTAGACCCGCGGGGAATCAAAACGTCGATGTATCCGACCGCTTCCATAAGTGCGGTTGCAGCCTCACGTCCTGCCGGTAAGAGTTGGATTGTATTTTCGTCAATGCCGAAAGTTTTGAGAACATTCTGCATTATTTTTACCAAAACTTCGTTTGAACAGGCTGCGTCGGAACCGCCTTTCAAAACAGCCGCGTTGCCCGACCTCAGACACAATGAAACTACATCTACCGTAACGTTGGGTCGCGCCTCGTAGATTATGCCGACAACGCCTAACGGAACGCTTACTTTTTTGAGCCTCAGACCGTTGGCGAGTTCTTTTTCTTCTAAAATTTTCCCGTAAGGAGCGGGAAGTTCCGCAACTTTTCTTGTATCGGCCGCGATTGCAAAAACGCGCTCTTTGGTCAGCATCAGACGGTCGTACATCGGGTTTGAGGGGTCTGATTTTGCAAGGTCGCGTTTGTTGGCTTCAAGAATTGCGTCAACGTTTTTTTCCAATTCTAAGGCTATCCCTAAAAGAATTTTTGCGGTTGTCTCCTCTGTCAGTTTTCCTAAAAATCTGGAAGCGTTCCTGACTTTTTCCAATTGTTCTAAAATGTTCATAATCACTGTGTTATTTCAGGATAAATGTATAAATAATCGTAATGGATAAGCGGTTTTGAACGTTTTTCATTTTTGATTTTGTCCTTGTCCGTAGTCGCTTTTCCGAGTCCGATTGTAACGTTGTTTTCGTCTTTTATCAAAAGCAGGTCGTCTTTTTTGAACTCGCCTTCAATTTTCACGATTCCCGGCACTAACAGACTTGCAGCCTTTTCGCGGCTAAGAAGTGCCTGTTTTGCGCCTTCGTTTACAACGACAGTCGCCTTTGTAAAACCGTCGGAATATGCAATCCATTTTTTTACCGCCGGCGAATGTTCTCCTGCGGCAAAATGCGTGCGGACAAAATTTCCGTTGTCTTCATAAAGGTTGGTGATGACATCGGGTTTTGTGCCGTTGGCGATGTAAACGTCGATGCCCGAATCGGCGGTTTTTCTTGCTATTCTGCATTTTGTCAACATTCCGCCCCTTCCGAAATTGGATTTTGAGGTCTGCACGTACTGCGAAATGTTGGTTTTTGACGAAATTTCCCTGATTACGGACGTGCCTTCTTCGCTTGGATTGCCGTTGAAAATGCCGTCAACGTTGCTCAAAATGAACAGTTTTTTGCAGTCCGCCATCGAAGCCATCAGCCCGGAAAGTTCGTCGTTGTCGGTAAACATCAAGCCCGTAACCGATACCGTGTCGTTTTCGTTGACAACGGGCATAACGCCGTTTTCCCAAAGCGTGCTGATACAGTTTTTGATGTTCAGGTAATGCTCCCTTGACGAAAAATCCTGTTTCGTAACGAGTATTTGTCCTATTTTAATTCCTTGAATATCAAAGAGTTTTTTGTAAGTGTCTATGAGTTTTACCTGACCTGTTGACGAGAGCAACTGACGCTGCGCCACGGGGTCGAGACCTTCGTAGTTTTTGACGATGCTTCTTCCCGCCGCCACCGCGCCGGAGGACACGAGAATTATTTTCTCGCCTTTTTTATGCAGCCGCGAAATCTCCCTTACAAGGTCGTTCATACGGCTTTCGTCCAAATGCCCGTCTTGACGGGTCAGAACGTTTGAACCGATTTTTATTGTTATTGACATAATTTTTTTCGTAAAATCCTACGCAAAATTAAAAAAAAATATCGTAATTTTGCGTGTTGTAAACACATTTTTCTTATAATTTTATGGAAACGATAAATTCCCGCACCGAACTTTTGCTCGGAAAGGATACTGTTAAAAAAATTTCCGGACAAAAAGTCATCATTTTCGGGCTCGGCGGAGTCGGCTCGTGGGCAGCGGAAGGGCTTGTAAGGTCAGGTTTTGAACACATAACGCTCGTTGACGCGGACAAAATTTCCGTTACGAACCTCAACCGCCAACTTCCCGCGCTCAACTCCACAATCGGCGAATTTAAGGCGGATGTCCTGAAAAAACGGCTTTCTGACATCAATCCGAAGGCGGAAATCATTGCTGTCAACGGAATTTTTACCAAGGAGACGGCTGAAAGTTTTCATCTTGATGATTTTGACGTGATAATTGACGCGATAGATTCCCTGACAGACAAGGCGGAACTTATTTTAAGGGCTTGTAAAACAGAGGCTTATTTCATCTCGTCAATGGGTGCGGCACTAAAACTCGACCCCTTAAAAATACAGGTTTCCGAGTTTTGGAAGGTCAGCGGCTGCCCGCTTGCAAGGGCGTTAAGGCAGAAATTCAAACGTATGAAAACCTTTCCGGCAAAGAAATTTCAATGCGTTTTTTCCGGCGAACTTTTGGAAAACAAGGAAGTTGACAACAATGAGGAATTGAAATTCAACAAGGCGAAAATCAACGGTTCGATGGTTCATATAACTGCGGTTTTCGGATTTTTTATTGTCGGAGAAGTTGTAAAAAAATTTTGTTTATAATTCAAAAAACTTTTATCTTCGCCTTTGAAAAAAAATTTAGAGAAATATGAACGTTATAAAAATTTCAGCAGATATTTTGGAGTGTGAAAAATCGGAACTTTCAGCCGAAGATTTGAAGTTGGTGGAATCTTCCGAAAATTTCTTGAAAAACGCATACGCTCCATATTCAAAATTTTCCGTTTCGGCGGCAGTTTTGCTTGACAACGGAGTAATCATCAACGGCACAAATCAGGAAAACGCCGCATCGCCTTCGGGGACTTGCGCCGAGAGAACGGCAATCTTTTACGCGAACTCCCAGTACCCGAAAAATAAAATTTTGGCGGTAGCGATTTCTGCGTTTTTTAACGGTGAAATTATCTCCACTCCGATACCTCCGTGCGGGGCGTGCAGACAGGTAATTCTCGAAACCGAAACAAGGTATTCCCACCCTGTAAAACTTATTCTTTCGGCTAAAAATAAGTGCTTGATTATCAATAGTATAAAAGATATTCTTCCGCTTACTTTTACAAGCGACTTTTTATCTTAACTACTTGAAAATCAGTTAGTTATAAATTGTTTTTACCTACCTCAAAGCCGGTGGGGGAGAGGTGGGGGAGGGGTTGTAGGGCTAACTTATTGAAACCCAACTGATAAAAATACGAACTTAAAGTATTACTTTAAATACACGAAAAATGGACTGCGTTGAAAACTATAAAAACATCAAAAAAACATTGCCGGAAAACGTGCTTTTGCTTGCCGTTTCAAAGACCAAACCGGAAGAGGAAATCATGAAACTTTACGACTTCGGTTGCAGGGATTTCGGCGAAAACAAAGTGCAGGAACTTTCAAAAAAATATGAGGTTTTGCCCAAGGATATTCGCTGGCATCAAATCGGTCATCTTCAAACAAACAAGATAAAATATATCATTCCGTTTGTTTATATGATTCACAGCATTGACAGCATAAAACTTGCCGAAGAGGTCAACAAACAAGCCGCAAAACACGGCCGTGTTGTCAACTGTCTTTTACAAATAAAAGTTGCGGAAGAGGAGACGAAGTTCGGATTTTCCATAAATGAGGTTGCTGACCTTTTCAAAAATAACGCTTTTGCCGCCTTAAAAAACATAAAACTCTGCGGTCTTATGGCAATGGCGACAAATACGGACGACGAAACGGAGATTTTGAAGGAATTTTCTGCGGTTAAAAATCTTTATAACTCACTGAGAGTCAATTGTCAAGTAGGAGAGGAGTTCAAAGAGATTTCCATGGGAATGTCAGGCGATTATCCTCTTGCCGTAAAAGAGGGAAGCACGATTGTAAGGCTCGGTTCAACGATTTTCGGCGAAAGGGATTACTCACAAAAAAACGGGGAAGTGTAAAAACTGCACTTTCCCCGTCAAAAATAAAAAGAATCACGAGTTGATAAAGATTATTTGAGTTTGCTTTTAGTTCTTTCGATACCGGCCTGAGCCGCTGAATCGTTGGGACGCAATCGCAAAGCCAATGAATATTCCTCGTAAGCGTCTTCAAAACCCTCGTCGGCATTTTCGTAAATCACAGCATTGTCCATGTGGGACTTATATGCATTGCTGATTTTTTCATGAAGTTGCTGAATTTTCATCGCAAGTTCCGTGTTGGACGAATCATCTGCGTATGCCTCGCGGTAATACTTCAAGGCGGTCAAATAATTCATCTCGTCATTTTTGCTGACCCAATCGTCTGCCAAGTCAAGTTTTTCAGAAGTTGTAGAAATAACGACTCGTTTAGGAGTGTTGTTTACAACCGCATTGGGTTTCTGCTCCGCTGAATTTTCCTTAGGCTGCTCAATGATTACGCTGTCCTTCGTAGAAAGAAAAGTAACCTCGTTGGTCTCCTTGAAATTCGGAATGTTGTGCAACAATGCAACCAAGCCGAACACAGAGACAAGGAAAATAATTACAAAATTCCTTTTGGCAACACTGTCAGCCCTGAGCGTTTTTATCCTTATATGCGCCTCGTCAACGTGGCAGCCCTTAGGAAACGCCTTCAAGTAGTCGTTATATCTTTCAACGGTATCAGCACCGCAAACCATAGTCCACATATCATTGTCTTTGTTTAAGTTTTGTAACTCAGAAATTTTCAAATTGGCTTTGCTGATATATTTACCGGCAGGATAAGCCTTTTTGTAACTCTCGTATGCCAAAACCGTTCCAAGATTTTCGGTCTTCTGCCATTTTTCCTCCTCTTCGAGTTCAACTACCTTGTTTTCAGCGAGTTTCGCATATTTACTTTTAGGAAATTTTTCCATATAATCGTAATATGCGACAAGAGTACCGGCTTTAACCGTTTTTTCCCATTCGGTTTCAGTATTTTTAGTTGATTTTTCACTTGAAATTGAAGTACTGAAATCACTGAAATTCTTGCCTATAACATTATAAGCAAAAGGCATCTTGTCAACAGTCTGAACGCTCGAAATCTGAGGCAAAGGCATGTTGGGACGCTCCTTAAAATCAGCCGAAATATCCTCGACAATATCCCTCAAAGTAAGGTAAGGACGGTTGATGTCCAAACCTTTGTGAACCCTTGACAAAATTGCACCCGTAAAATACGTAGGCACGTTAGGATTCTTTTTGGGATAAAGGGCAGACGAATACTCGTCGCACGCCGTAACGTACTGAACGCCTTCAAAATCCTTCATAAGGTTTGCAACGTTGGAGGTTACATCGCCCATAGTGTTGTGAATCTGACCGCTGTGGCAAGCGTCTACCAAGAGGATTTTTCTCGAAGCCTGACTTCTCGAAATCTTCTCCAAAAGTTTTTTTGCCTCGATACCGCTGTCGTCGAGGTATTTTTCCTCGATGTCGGCACTTGCAAAATAAAGATGATAATTGACCGGCGAAATCACACCGTGACCGGAATAATACACAAAAAGCGTATAATCCGAACTTTTGGCTTTTTCAGCCGCGTCCGTGATTTTTCTGCCGATTTCAAAATGGCTCTCGTTGAAAGAAGTTATAATGTCGTTTTCTTTGACACCGATAAATTCAGGGTCAAGAAAAAGACTTTTTAACTGCTCAATGTTAGCCTTAACATTAGGAATGTCTCCTAACTTCGACTTTTCATACGTGCTGACGCCGATAAGCAACACCACGTATTTGCCGTTGATGATTTTTTTCGTTCTCATGATTCTTAAAATTTAAAATGTTGTTTTACTAAAAATTTAAAGTTGTAATATAAATATACAAAATTTTTTTTAAATATCCAAATTTACACGGCTTTTTTTATATTATATATTACATTTTTGCATTAAAATATATAAAAAAATAACGCTTTATGACAGTTTTTTCGCCGTCATAAAGCGTTGTAAAAGACTTTGTTAAATAAAGTTAAAATATTGATTTTGTGGAAGTTAACAAAAGAACTTATTTGCACTTAACAGGACGCACCGACATGCCGATACTGCGGAAGTCTTTATGGTCGGGAAGCACTTCGTAGGAAGCGATTTGGAGGCTGAGCCCGTTTATAGGACGGTTTGTAGCGAGCGACGACGACCAATAACTGCCGACACCATCAGCGAGATAGTGGTCTAAACCATCGCGGTATCCAGTGATGGGAAGAAAAATATGGATATTCTCATCTTTTGTATATATTATGTAGCCCGAGACATAATTGTTGACTCTCTTGACCCATCGGCAATTGTCACATAATTCTTGAAATTCAGCTTGTGTCGGCATACGCCAACTGCTACCCCAATTGACGGTGGCGGCATCATCCATTGGCTGCAACTGCATTATGTCATCTGTAAAGCCATTGTCGCCATATTTTGGTTGATCGCAGTATTTGGTAAGTCTGTAATCAGATACACCACCATTGGAATACTTGTATGTACTCCAACTATATGCATCCTTCGGCTTCGTCTCGCCCCAAGCGAAATAGTCACCGCAGTCCCACGGATGCCTTGCCCCGACATTGCAGGTAGCCCAGAGTGTGCCAGAAGGAAGACCGAGGTCAACGTATTCATATTCTTCCCATTTTGCCACCAATGTCAAATTGGAAGTTACTGGTGTCTTAAAGTTGTAGAGTTTCCCATTATTGTACCATCCATCGAAATAATAATCGTTCTTCGTCGGGTCTTCGGGTTTGGTGGCGGAATTGCCTTTTTCAATGGTCTGAGATTCCACTTCGCTACCGCCGTCAGTGTCGAAAGTTACTGTAAAAGACTTGTTGTCGTCTTCGTCGTCATTGCCGCAGGAACTTAACGCGAGCGTGCCTACACAAAGGCACATACACAAAAAGGAAAGTCGAATTTTTTTCATAGTTTTTTAAAGCCTAAATATTTGCTATTGTTGATTATTGAGTGCAAATTTACACTCTTTCCTCATATCAACAAAACAATTTCAAATATTTTTTTCACAATCAGTCTTTTAGTGTTACGGAGCAACTATCTCAATATTAAATAGAGCGGGAAACAAGATTCGAACTCGTGTCTTCACACCATAATAATTAATGACCGACTGTGTGTGCTCTAACCATTGGAGATTTACGCAACTAACTTTTCTGGAAAACTCTAAAAACAAAGTTTAAGAATTTTCCGTTGCTACTGCCACTAAGCTATTCCCGCATTAATACGTCGCAAATTAGAGCGGGAAACAAGATTCGAACTCGTGTCACCAGCCTACATAGCTTGGCGCTCTAACCATTGGCAGAAATGTCCGTAACAACTAAAAAATACCAAGAGAAATCTCTCATATTTTCTGTTACACTGCCACTAAGCTATTCCCGCATTTAAGTGTCGCAAAATAAAAAGTGCGGGAAACAAGATTCGAACTCGTGTCTTCCAGCCAAGGCTTGGTGTTCTAACCGTTGGCAGAATATTGTACTGCCACTGAACTATTCCCGCATTTTGTTGCTGCAAAGATAGCAAATATTTTTTCTTTCTACAAACCAACTTCCGCAAAAATTCGTTTCGTTCTTTCGTGGTTTTGCAAAGACGACAGAATGGAATATATGATTTTTCTGCCGATGTTGTATTTGGGAAATTTATGACACTTTTATGTTTATAAAGCATTGATTTGTAAGTTACTTCCTATTTCACTGCTTTCAGTACATATTGTAATGAATCGCCGTGATTTCTGACATAAAGATAACACTCGGTGGTTTTATCATGAAGTCGTGAGTATTTTTTTCGCTCGGGATGATAATAATCGTCGAAACGCTTTATGCTGATAATTGCAAGACTGTCAGTTTGCAGCCTTTCACCATTGGTCTTGAAATAATCCGATTTTTTTGTCCAAATTTCGTTGCCCCGAATATCTGTTTTCCGTAAAAAAGCAATGTCATTGATTTCGTACAATACCAAAAGACACTGCTCGTCCTGATAGATAAGATTACCAATATCTACGTGTCTGACCGTACCTTTATCAACTGTTTTTCTTGAAACAGGTTTAATATTTTTTGCCGTCTCACTGTCATAAACCTTCTGAGAGGAAGGATGATAGAAATATTCTTTTCCGTCAGCGGAGGTTATCGAAAAAACTATTTCATCGTTAATTTTTGTCCACAGAATTTTTGAAATACCCGCTTTTTGCAATTTCTGTTCAATGCCTGCAACGGAATCAGTTATGTCATTGAAACAAAGGTCTTGATAATCAAAATGATAAATTCTGTTGCCGCTTGTCAAAGCATACCAACCGCCGCCGCCAGGCAAAAATTTTCCCGGCAAAGTTTCTTCCAATCTGTGTGGCGCATTTACTGAAACCGTGTCAAAATTTTCCGCAAAAATGACTTTTAAATGTTTCGATGAGCCGTAATTGTCTTTGGTTATTGTCAAAAATGCCGGACGGCCTTTGCAGACTGCCAATTTTGAGTCAATGACTTTTTCTCCCATAAGGTTTTGAGACAATGTTCCCGCTTGTGCTTCGTCAATATGTTGTTTTGAACAACTTGATCTGACATAAAAAAACGTAAAAATCAAACTTAGTGCTATGATGTTACGAAAAACAGTACGCAAAGACTGTTTGTATTTTTTTTTGTTTTCGCTGTAAATGTTTTCATTATAACTTCTTTCGTTATAACTTTGCGCAGACTCGAATGTATTGTTGATATTAATGTTGATATTTTGATTGATACTGACATTTGGCGTGCCATCGTCAACAAAAAACGTACAACCGCAATACGCACACTTATAGTTGCCGTTTGAAAGTTTTTCTGCCTCCGGAGCATGACACTGGGGACATATTATGGATTTAATCGTTTTTGACATAATTTTTTAATTTACGCCAAAAGTACGAAATCTTTTGGCGTAAAGCAAATTTTTTGGGGTGAAATTCACAACAACATCTCCAATTCCTTCATTTGCTCCTTAGTTGTAGCCCAACTTGTAACAAAGCGGCAAACTTTCGATTTTTCGTCAAATGGTTCCCAAATTGTGAACTCCACTTTTTCGCTGAGTTGCTGAATCTTATCGTTTGGCAAAACCACAAACTGTTGATTTGTGGGCGAATCGATAAAAAACTTATAACCTTTGTTTTGAAGTGTCTTTTTCAACCGCATTGCCAATGTAATTGCGTGTTTTGCAATGTTGAAATAGAGATTGTCGGAAAAAAGCGTATCGAACTGAATACCTATTGTGCGGCCTTTTGCCGAAAGTGCGCCGTGGCGTTTGATGATATTGAAAAAATGTTTTGGCGCGTTGCCACGTGGGAAAACTACCGCTTCGCCACAAAGTGCGCCTACTTTTGTGCCGCCGATGTAAAAAACATCACAATGCTGCGACAACCACGGCAACGTAACTCCCGAATTATCAACCATTAAACCGTACCCAAGACGAGCACCGTCAACAAAAAGCATCAAATCGTAACGCTTGCATATATTGTAAATGTCCTCAATTTCTTTTTTGGTGTAAACCGTACCGAGTTCAGTGGGAAAAGTAATGTAAACCATACCCGGAATAGCCAGATGTTCGCGGCTTGAATCCGCTTCAAACAACTGCATAAAACGTTCAAGATCTTCAGCCGACATTTTGCCGCTGTGATGCGGCAGGGCAATGACCTTGTGCCCCGTAAACTCGATTGCGCTTGACTCGTGAACGTTGATATGACCGGTTTCCACAGCAATAACAGCCTCGTAAGACTGTAAACAACCGTCAATTACGGTCATATTGGTTTGAGTTCCGCCGTTCAAGAAAAATACCGATGCATTGGGACATTCTGTTGCAATTCGGATTTTCTCCCTTGCCGATTCCGACCACTGGTCAAAACCGTATGTAAGACTTTGTAAATCATTGGTTTCTACCAACTTTTTTAAAATCAACGGATGCGCTCCGTTGTTGTAATCTGATTCAAATGATAACATAATTTTAAGTGATATTTTTTTCGTTTTTTATTTCACACTCTCGCACTTCTGCTTATATACTTTTTTTACCTCTTCCCATTTGTAATACGGAAAACTTTGAGTTTCAACAGGAAGACTTGCTTCTTTGCCATTGAGAAGACATTTTACCAAAATACCGTCAGAAGATTTTCCGCTGCGGTAAAACACCAACTGAATATTGCACGCCTTGCAAGTCTGAAAATTCTGATAACAGTTTTTCACTTCAAACGGGTCTTCGGGGTCGCGGTCAGCACCGTTGAGCCCCATCAAAACCGTCAAAGGTCCGATATAAGTGTCATGTCCGAAACGCAGGTCGGCAATATGGTCGCTTTTGCCGGAAATTGCCTCATCAGCCTTGGAAATAATATCCTGCAAAATCGGAATCGTCTCATACTGAGGTCCAAAAACCCAGGCATACGAACCAAGATTTGAACCCTCCCAAAGGCTTATAATATCGTCATCGGTGATAATACTGCCCATCAGTCCCTCGTGAAGAATATTCGGCAGCGAGGTGTAAAGATTTATAAAATCAGCGGCAATTTTGTGCGGATTTCCGGGCAGAGATTCCGTAGAAGTGAAAGCACGCGCCAAAATCTTTTGATAAACCAAACTGTCCTTTGGAAATTTTTCCCAGTTTTGCTCAAATTTCGGCTTAACCCTCGGAAAATTGTGCTTTACGGGATTCATTCTGTCAGAAGGCACAACACCGTCAAGAGTAAAACGCGAAGACTGCTCGCGGATTTCAATTTTAGGATTGCACTGCACAAGTTCCTGACAAAACGCCGACATGCTCAAAACACAACGCCCTACAAGCGAAGAAATTGCGTAAACGTTGCCGCCGTTTTTGAAAACTTCGGGAAAATTGCCGTACATAATCCGCGCAATCCTTTGATGCTGCTCCCAGCCGAGTTGCGTGAGTTCGCTGACACCGACTGAAAGTTCGTCTTTTACCGCCATAAAATTTTTGTAAAACTTTTCGCCCTCGGTTGTCAAAAGACCTTTTTCGTGAGCCGAACAAAGAAGCGTGTCAAGGTCTTTGTAAAGTTTGTCAGTCCAATAATAACGCGAGCCGTGCCGCGCATAATGACTGATATAAAACGGTTTGTAACCTTTCGGTGCTTTTGTGAGGACGGTTTTGTCAAAAGGATAAGGGCAGTCGTTGCCATACGCCTTTTGAGGATTTTCTTTTAGTTGCTCAAAAACTGAAACCGGCTGTGCCACAAGCGGTAATGTCATTACCGACAAAACCACTATAAAAAAAATCGTTTTCATATTCATTGCTTTTTTATACTTCTTTTATTTTTGATGTTTTAGCAAAGGAAAAGTTTAAATCTAAACTATTACATTTTTAATCACTTCCACCGCTTCTTTGCCGCTGTCCACTGACGAAAGAATGTCGAAAACTTTGTCGCTCCAGCCGGCGATGAGGTAAACGTCGGGCTGTGCGAGTTTGAGGGGCGACATTCCGTAGCCGGCTAAATCAAAAAGGTAAAGTTTTGATTTTGGAAACATCTTTTTGTATTTTTCCCAAGAACTGCGGATTTTGGCGTTGCGAGCAGTGGAATCCCACATCTGCAAATCAGTGAAAAACATCACTTTGTCAACAGACAAATTCTTTTCTGACAGGTAGTCGATAACTTTGTAACCGTTGGTGCTGAAACCCACTTGACCCTCAATTTTTCTGAGTTCTTCGGTTGACATCAGGATATTGTCATTTGGAGTGTTAACAACTTTCCATGTATCGCCAAAAATACCCGAAATAACACTTTTGCAACGGCTTTTGAGCAACATCGCGAGCATCAAACCGACATCGTAAAGTTGCACTTTGCTTTTTGGGCTTATCGGACTGCACATTGAGCCGCTGACATCGCACGCCAAAAGCACAGTGGTATCGTTGCCGAAGCCTTCGATGTTGGCGGCGGAATGTTTTACGGCTTGCTCCAATGCCGACATAATATATTGAGTGTTAGAGTTTTCTATATCCTTAATTTCGCGGTATGCCGAAAGAAAACGAAACGGCATTTGTTTGGATTTTTGCACTTGGTCGGCGTCAGAAAGACGGTTGGCAACATTGTCAATTGCGATGCCCGAAACATTCGACGTGAGTATATTTCTCAGGTTCCTTAGCAACGCCATATAGCCTACTTTTCCGCTGAAAATCAGTTCTTCCCATTTGGCGCGAAAGGCGGAGTGTTTTTGTTCGTCGGTTTCAAATTTTTGCTGACCAAGGGCAGAAAGTTCGGTTTCCCAAGTGTAGGGAATTTCAAGTTTTTTGTTGACAATTTTATCAAAAATCTCCTGTTTTTTTTCGTCCTTTGCCTTTGGGTGAACGAGAAAAAGTGCGTCGCGGAGTTTTACCACCGAATCGCGGTTGTATTTGGCAAATTGATATTCGTCGAAACGGTTGAAGGAAGTTTTAAGTCCGTTTTGAATTTGCCGCGAAAGTTTGTTGAGTTTTTTTACGCCGTCCTGAGGGTTGCAAACTTGGTAACACATAAGGAGTTCCATAATTTCGTCGGCGCGGAGAACGGTTTTTTCAATGGTGCGCTTTACAAGGTTGTCGCCGTTGTGGATTTTTGCTAAAAGTGTTACGAGCAATAGGGGAACGCTTCTGAGGTTCATCTCGTTGCGGGTATAAACGGCGAGTTTTGCCACAAATTCGGGCTTAACTTTCTTAACCAAATTAAAAATGCGCCACATCCGCTCGTCGTTTTTCTCATAAAACTTGTCGCTGAGCGATGAGGTAACAACGGCGGTGTATAGTTCCATTTCGGGAGTCATTTTAAACGCCTCACCGCCTTCGTAGTTTTTCATCTCATTGTCTTTGAGCATCGAATCAAACTTCATAATGGTTTCATTTTTAATTGGTTAATAAAAAACAAAAAAACGGCGCAACAATCGCGGAGGCCTTTACCGTATAGACAGAGTATTACCTCCCATCTACCTTTCTTGAAAACGAAGAACTCCTCCGCTACGGCAGCCGTTTAATATTTTTGAAAAGGCGGTGCGACAAGCGCAGAGAGTACAACGCGCCTTGCACGGCGCAGTTCTTAGACAAACCGAAGTAACTCTCTACTACGGCAACCGCCGAATGTTTTAACGCTGCAAAGTTATGTCAAAGGTACGAAACCTTTTTGCGTAACGCAAATTTTTTTGAAAAAAATGCAAAAATTTTTATTCCTCACCTGCCTTGAAATTGAATATCGGCTTTATAACCTTTATAATTTCTGCCGTTGGGGAGATGTTGGCAACAATGTTGTCCATGGTTTTGTATGCCATTGGTGCTTCATCAATGGTGTCAAGGTTGACTGTGGTGGAATAGATACCTGTCATTTCTGCCTTAAACTCCTCCAAATCAAGTTGTTTCTTGGCTTGACGGCGGCTCATAATCCTGCCTGCTCCGTGTGGCGCGGAATAGTTCCAATCCGGATTGCCTTTGCCAACGCAGACCAAACTTCCGTCGCGCATATTAATGGGAATCAACAACTTTTCGCCGTTTTGAGCACTCACCGAACCTTTGCGCAATATCATATTTTTGATGTCGATATAATTGTGTATGGTTGTAAACTGTTCCGTGATGTCGTTCTCTCTTATTTTCAAACCTTTGAGAATTTCGTCCATCATAGCCTTGCGGTTCATCATTGCAAAATGCTGCATTATTTCCATATCGTTGATGTAATCGTTGAACAATTCGCCGCTTACATACGCTAAATCTTTTGGTATCAGTGTTAAAACCTGAGCTTTGAGGTCAGCAACTCGGTCGTTGATTTCTTTGGTGCGACCTTCGGCTTTCAGTTGCTGAATCAGCGCGTCAATATCGGCTTTTCTGTTGCCGTTCAACTGTTTCCACGCCTCCTCTTGGTAATAGTTGGCGATTTCGAGACCGGCGTGGCGGCTGCCCGAATGAACCACTATATAAAGGTTGCCTTCGTCATCACGGTCGGCTTCTATAAAATGGTTTCCTCCGCCGAGAGTCCCAACGCTGAGGATTGCACGTTTTTTACCGTAATTGCCCCGTACCTTGTCGAAAGCGATTTCCTGGGAATAAGGATGCGGCTCTTTGCGAATGTCGTAACCGCAGGGAATGTTTCGTCTGATAACAGAATCCAACATTGCCGGATTAAACTTTTCGCTTGTCTCTGTACCTGCTTTAATTACAACGGTCTCCATTCCACAACCGATGTCAACGCCCACAAGATTTGGAACGATTTTGTCGGTGATTGTCATTGTAGTGCCGATGGTGCAACCCGCTCCGGCATGAACGTCGGGCATAAGGCGTATTTTAGCCCCCGATGTAAATTCCTGATTGCAAAGTGTTTCTATTTGCTTTGCTGATGTCTCGTCCAATTCGTCGGTGAAGACTTTTGCCGTGTTGTATTTGCCTATTATCTCTTTCATAACGGTAAAGTTTTATTGATTTAACGCTGCAAACTTAAAAAGCCGTTACGCAATCTTTTTGCGTAACAGAAAAAAATTAAAAAAAAATATTTTTGGCGGTGAAAAACTTGTATTGGCGGTGAAAATTTTATAATTTTGGCGGTGTAAAATCGCATACTATGGAAAACACGTTACAAAGCAAACTGAAAGAATGTGACAAGTTACAGCAAGAACTTTGGGGCTACCGTCCTCTCAGCGGCGAAACTCTCAAATCTCTTAAAGACTATTACCGTATAGGTCTGACATTTACAAGCAACGCCATTGAGGGTAACAGTCTTACAGAGAGCGAAACCAAAGTTGTTGTAGAGGACGGACTCACCGTGGAAGGCAAGCCTTTGAAAGATTTATACGAGGCAACAGGACACGCAGCCGCATTTGACTTTGTTTATTCACTTGCACACGACAAACCGTTGGAAGATACTGACATTCAAACAATTCATAGACTGTTTTATGAAAAGATTGATTCCAAGACGGCGGGGCATTACCGCAAAGTGCCTGTGTTTATAAGTGGCAGCAAATACGCTGTTTCTCCGGTGGCCAAAATTGAGGAACGCATTTCAAAACTTGTTGACTGGTACAATAATAATGAAAACAAGATACACCCAGTGCTTCTTGCCGCTCAACTTCATAAACGGTTTGTGTTTATTCACCCTTTTGTTGACGGCAACGGACGTTTGGCAAGGTTGCTAATGAATCTCGCTCTCCTTCGCAACGATTATAACATCGCCATTATTCCTCAAATAATGCGAAGTGAGTATATTTCGGTTTTGGAGCATGCTCACAGCGATGACACTTTGTTTTCTGAATTTATTGCTGACCGTGTAATTGCCACGCAGTCAGATATTTTGCGGCTTTTTCGTGAGACTATGCCTAAGCCCGAAAACATCCCTTTTGAGCAACTACTCAAAGAAACAATTTTGCAAAATCCCGGCATTAACGCGCCGAAACTTGCCATGAAACTTGCCCGAAGTCTTAGAACCACACAACGTTATCTTAGAGTATTGTCGCAAGAGAAAATAATTGAGTTTCGCGGTGTGGCTAAAAAAGGCGGATATTTTGTAATTGAAAACGTAAAAAACTAATATCATTATGCCTGCAAACAAAAACGCTTTAATTCGTTACAAGACCATAGATAACTGTCTGAGAAACAAGTATCGGCAGTGGACATTGGATGATTTGGTTAATGCTTGCTCTGATGCTCTTTATGATATGGAGGGCATTACAAAGGGTGTGTCGGTGCGTACCGTTCAGGGCGACATTCAAATGATGCGCAGCGACAAACTCGGCTACAACGCGCCTATTGAGGTTTACGACAACAAATATTACCGCTATTCCGACCCTGATTTTTCAATTACAAATATGCCGATGTCTGAAAATGATTTTCAAGTGATGAAAGAGGCTGTGGATATGCTGCGGCAATTGTCAGATTTTGAACAGTTTAATGAATTTTCTGACGTTGTGGGGCGGCTGGAAGACAAGTTGGCAGTAACGCAAAAACAACGCAAACCGATAGTACATTTTGACAGCGTTAAAGATTTAAAAGGCATCGAACTTCTGAGTCCGCTTTACGATTATATTGTGCGAAAACAGACGTTAAGTATTATGTATCAGTCGTTTAATGCCAACGAACCTACTGAATATATATTTTTCCCGTATATGCTGAAAGAGTTTCGCAACCGTTGGTTTGTACTGGGTTCAAAGCCTGACAATGAGCAAATTTACAACCTTCCGTTAGACCGCATCGTCAGCATAGAACAAGTTGATATTAAATATGTTGAGAACCCTAAATTCGACAGTGAACATTTTTTCGACAATGTTATCGGGGTCTCCACAAATATCAACAATTATCCCCGCAAAATCAAGTTTTGGGCGTCAGAAGAGCAAAGTAAATACATCAAAACCAAGCCGTTGCATCATTCTCAAAAAGTTTTGGAAGAACGTCCGGACGGCTCTTGTGTTTTTATGATTAACGTGGTGATTAATTTTGAGATGTTTTCGGTTTTTATGAGTTACGGCAGCGGAGTGAAAGTTCTTTCGCCGCGTGTGGTGGTCAATTATATCGAAAAACAAATCGACGAAATGAAAAGGCTGTATGATTCGATGATTTAACTTTTGAAAGTAAAAAATAAGGAGGTTTATCCTCGAAAAAACAAGCGATACTTGCTCCGTAACCCTATTTTTTTTTGAGTTACGGAGTAAGTATCGCGAGGTATTTTAAAGATTCTGCTCCTTAAAACGGAAATAATTTCGGATTTTACCAAAAAAAATCTTAACTTTGCCGCAAACATAAAATTGTAACTCATAATGAACAGCAAACTTAAAAAAGTGCTTGTGCTCGGCTCCGGCGCGCTGAAAATCGGTCAGGCGGGCGAGTTTGATTATTCGGGCAGTCAGGCATTAAAGGCATTACGCGAGGAGGGCATCAAGTCGGTGCTTGTGAACCCTAACATCGCTACTATTCAGACGAGCGAGGGCATCGCCGACAAGGTTTATTTCCTTCCCGTCAACACGCATTTCGTTACCGAAATCAT
>JAEEGL012529178.1_pt1 | contig 30333 bp, 33 predicted proteins | sample 9134231 | NCBI WGS metagenome assembly JAEEGL01 (sample SAMN16246548, study PRJNA631951) | gut metagenome | biome: gut microbiome; feature: rumen; material: fiber-attached | host: Bos | place: Iran: Karaj | collected 2018-10 | reverse complement strand
TGAATGACATGAATGATTTGATCAGTTGCTGTGGCTCTGATTGCAGTGCCTGCTATTGCTATGGTGAAATGTGCAAAGGGTGTAATGCCGTGTGCGGCAAAGTGTTCCATGCGCCTGAAGGAAAGGAGTGCTCTATATATTTTTGTTGTCGGATCAAGAACGGTTTTCATTCATGCGGAGAGTGTGGAAAGCTGCCTTGTGATCTGATTCTGGGTACCAGAGACCCGAGTCTTTCTGAAGAAGAGTTTATGAAAACGGTAGATGATCGTGTAAAACGACTCAGGGGGTGAGGTATATGGCATTTGATTTCAAGAAGGAATACAAAGAGTTTTACTTGCCGAAGGATAAGCCTGATATTGTGAAAGTTCCGAGCATGAATTATATCGCTGTACGCGGTGAGGGGGATCCGAATCAGGAGGATGGAGATTATAAGAAGGCTATCGGGTTACTGTACGGAATTGCTTTTACGATCAAGATGAGCAAGAAGGGTGATCACCAGATGGACGGATATTTCGATTTTGTTGTTCCGCCTCTGGAAGGATTCTGGTGGCAGGCTGAACGATATCAGCTGGAGGCCATTCTGCAAAGCGACCGAGCCGGCAGACGAGAAGGTATGGATGGGATGGATTATGCCCACAAGGAAGATTTTCATTGGATCTCTGTGATCCGTCTTCCGGATTTTGTAACAAAGAATGATTTTAGATGGGCGATTGAAGAAGCAACGAAAAAGAAAAAACTGGATTTCTCTAAGGTTGAGTTTCTGACGGTTGAGGAAGGACTATGTGTTCAATGTATGCATATAGGTTCTTATGATGATGAACCGAGTACGGTTGCCATGATGCATGAGTTCATGGAACGACAGGGGTATGATCTGGATATTACGGATAAACGTCTGCATCATGAGATTTATCTGAGCGATGCCAGGAAGGTTGCACCTAAGAAATTGAAGACCGTGATCAGACATCCGATCAAGCCCAAAGGAGATTAAGATATGGAATACATCAGAGTCACAAAGGAAAATCTGGAAAATGAACACATCTGTTGCGCGATTTCCAATAATAAGGACGTGCAGGTATCTTCAAAGAAGGCCTGGCTTGCTGACAGGTTTGATGAAGGACTTGTTTTTCTAAAGAGTGTGGAGCGTGGCAAGTGCTTTATCGAATATATTCCGGCAGAAAATGCCTGGATCCCGATTGAGGCAAAAGGGTATATGTACATAGACTGTCTTTGGGTGTCCGGTGCTTTAAAGGGACATGGATACTCCTCGGATCTTTTAAATGCGTGTATAGAGGATAGTAAAGAAAATGGACGAAAAGGGCTGTGTATATTGAGTGCTGCAAAGAAAAAACCATTCCTGGCTGATCCGAAGTTCTTAATATATAAGGGATTTATAGTCGGTGATGAAGCTGATAATGGTATCCGGCTTATGTATTTGCCGTTTGATAAGAAAGCAGATGTTCCGATATTCAAAGAATGTGCTAAGCATCCGCATATAAAGGAAAAAGGCTATGTTTTGTATTACACCAGCCAATGCCCGTTTAATGCTAAGTATGTTCCTGTTCTGGAACAGACGGCCAAAGAGAATGGTATTTTATTCAGAGCAATTCACATTGATAGTAGAAAGAAGGCTCAGAATGCACCGACTCCCATTACAAATTATGCTCTGTTTCATGATGGTGAGTATGTTACAAATGAGCAGATGAATGATAAGAAGTTCCTGAAGCTGGTCAAGGGATAGGAGAGATTGGGGGCAGAAAACATAACGCAAGTTTTTTTATAATCATTGTTAAGGTTGAAATCTAAACTATCTTCACGTACATTTAATAGAGATCATACTTTATATCGGCCGGACTTAGATCCGGCCATTTCTGATTTTTAAATGCTTTATTGAAGTTACAGAGATAAAGAAACTGCGGAGGTGATAAAAAGTGAACAATATTAATGCAGAATACACATATTTTGAATTGAGAGAAAAGCCTGAATTAAAGGAGATGGCAGCAGACTGGTTTCATGAAAAGTGGGGCGTGCCCACAGAAGCTTATCTGGAATGTATGACAGATTATCTTGATGGAAAGACGGAAAATGGATGGTATCTGTGTATGCAGGGAGATCAGATAGTAGCCGGCCTGGGAGTCATAGACAATGATTTTCATGATAGAAAAGATTTAAGCCCAAATGTTTGTGCGGTATATACGGAAGAGGCTCATAGAAGACAGGGTATAGCCGGCAGGCTTCTTGATCTGGTGGTCAATGACATGAGAGAAAAGGGAATATCCCCTCTCTATCTTGTGACGGATCATACCGGATTTTATGAGCGTTACGGTTGGGAGTTCTTCTGCATGGCACAGGGAGATGATGAGCCTGAACAGACGAGATTGTACATACACAGGTAGTTGACAAAAACGACACATGTGTCTAAAATATAAAACGACATAAGTGTCGAAAATGGAAAGAGAATTATCATGTCAACGAAAAGAGAGAGAACCAGAGAATCGATCATTGATGCGTCCTATACGCTATTTGCGGATAAAGGCTTTAAGCAGGTAACGATGAAAGATGTATGTGAGATCACCGGCTTGAGCCGTGGCGGATTGTACAGTCATTTTTCGGGTACGGATAAACTGTTTGAGGCTGTCCTTGAGACTATAACTGAAAAAAGCGCGATGGGCTTTAAGAAGGAGATCGATAAAGGCACTTCTGCGACGGAGATACTGGAAAGAGCTCTGGCCGATATGGAAGAAGAAATGATGCATCCCGAAGCTTCGCTCAGTATTGCATTATATGAATATGCTGAAACAGTGAATACCGATGTGATGGAGCAACTCAGCCGAAATGCGGAAGATAAATGGAGAAAGCTTATCCGATATGGGATAAAGCGCGGAGAGTTTCAAAATGTAAACGTCGATGAGATCGTCAATGTGATCCTATACTCCTATCAGGGGATCCGAATGTGGAGCAGGATCATATCAATGAAAACTAAGACGATCCGTTCCATTACAGGGCATATCAGAAAGCAGCTTATAGGAGAGAAGAAATGATAACACTTAAGAGACCTATAAAAGAATATGAATCAAAGGCGATTGCCTTTAAACAGGAGTTTATCGATAACGGAGAAAAAACCATAAACGGAAGTGAACTTCTCGATCAGATGGACTCATATGATGAGTGGCTTAAATCTGTAACAGATAATATCTCACATGATACTGTAAACCCGTCATGGGTAGTTACGGATACATACTTTGCATTTGATGAGAATGACAATATAGTTGGGATAATCGATCTTCGTCATGAGTTAAATGATTTTCTTAAAGATTTCGGCAACAGCGGTTACAGTGTAAAACCGTCTGAACGGCGAAAAGGATACGCTACGGAAATGCTGAAACTCATTCTGAAACGGGCACGTCAAATAGGAATGAATAAAATACAGCTTTCGGTAGAACGTTCAAATGAAGCATCAGTAAAGACGATCACGAAAAATGGCGGGAAGTATGAGAGAAGTTTTTCTTTTGAGGGAGAAGAAGCGGATGTTTATATGATCTATTTGGTTTGAGTCAGAAACCGGGTGATCATGTCCCTTTCGATGGTGGTGATACATTACCGATCGAAGGTGAGTATAATGACTTGACATCATAAAAAGATGTATGTTAGTCTTATATAAGATTTTTGAAGATTCATTTTGCAACGAAAGAAGTTTATTATGTATTGGACAAATGTAAATGTACAACTGACTAAAGGTTTCACTATTCTCACTTAAGGGGGATAGTGCGCCCATTTTCAGGTACATTTACTGAATATATTGCATTATCTCTCGTTTAGTTGACTAAACAGGTCCGATGTTTTGGACTGTTAAACTGAAGGGAGATTTTTTTATGTTTAATTTAAGAAGACAATTAAGATTATTATATACTACAGGCATCCTGGGAAATCTTTCCATAGCGGGAGCCTGGGTGGTTATCATGGCATCCAGAGGTTTTTCTCTGGTGCAGATAGGATTTGCAGAAACAGTATTTCATATAACAAGTCTCTTGATGGAGATCCCATCGGGAATGCTGGCAGATGTTTATGGCAGGAAGAAAATGCTGGCACTGGGTAATATTATGGCTGTGACAGGAGATATGATCACGGCCATATCAGGGGATTTTACTGTAGCCTGCATGGCCATGCCATTTCATGCCATGGCTTTTAACTTTGCTTCCGGATCAGGAGAGGCTCTGGCCTATGACTCCATGAAAAAAGTCGGGAAAGAAGCTCATTATGAGAAATATTCCTCAAATCAGTCTGTTATCTACCGTATAGCAAGCGGTATATCTACTCTCTGTGCGGGAGTTGCACTGTTCCTTGGATACCGGAAGACTTATCTCATAAGTGCAGCAATGGGACTTGTCACACTTTATTTTACTTTGAAGCTGGTTGAAGTAAGGGTGAGTGATGATGAATCTGATCCCGAGCAGGATTGTGATCGTTCCAAAGTGAAGAGACAAGATGATAAACAGCTAACAAAAAAGAATGACTTTTCAATAGTAAATACATTAAAGAAAATAATAACATATTTCATTGAAAGTATCCTTTTTCTGAAGCATCATCCGAAGGCCACGAAGCTGATGTTCCTGAATTCTTTTGTTGGAGCGGTGGATATACTACTTCTGTTTTTCCTGCAGACAAAGCTTAAGACTGCAGGAATATCAAATGTATTTCTCGGAGTTGCACTCTTCACTATGGAGCTGGGCGGTGTTATAGGTTCAAAGCTGATACTCAGATTAAAAAAAGTCAAATATGTTTATATTTTTATGGTATGTACACTTGGAGTTATAGCGGGAGTGATTTTGGAACATACAGGTATAGTGCTTATCATGATCCTTGGAGGGTTTATATCATCATTAGCAGATGATGCCATACAGATCAGAACAGATGCAAAACTGAATGATATGTTTCCGTCGGAGCAGAGGGCAACCCTGGTTTCGATTTCATCTTTCACATTTTCGGTGATCATGATCGTGCTTTCACCTCTGGCAGGATATTTCTTCTCAATTTGGTGATCCATATTTGATGATATGCAGGTTGTTTTGATATTTCAAATGTGGTTTGGAACTAAATTCAGGTATTGACATTGAATAGGTAATGCATTACATTTATGGTATAAATGTAATGTATTACCTATTTATTTCGCATCGGAGGATTGAAATGAATTACGATGAAGTGATGAAAATGGATAAAGTGGAATTCGGAGATATGCCGCCACAGGCCTTTCTTTTGGGACTGCTCAGTGCTTTCGACAACAGGTACCAGGCTGCTGCGGATGCTTTTTTCAAGGAGATCACATGGAAACAGTTCTTTGCGATCATATGTATAAATCTTTGTAAGGAGGCTCCGACTATAAATGAACTGTCAGATGTAATGGGAAGCTCACATCAAAATGTAAAACAGATCCTGCTCAGACTTGAGAAAAAAGGGTTTGTTTCAACTGTTGCCGATGAAAGGGACAAAAGAAAGCAGCGTATTGTAGTTACGGATGCAGCAAGAGCATTTTTACAGAAAAACGATAATAACGGAGAACAGAGCCGGTATATGATCGGCCGCATCTTTGACGGGATCAGCGAAAAGAATCTGAAGACCACCATACAAACGATCATGAAAATGGAAAGGAACTTGAGTAAGATATGAAAACGCTTATAATATATACTTCGCAAACCGGATTTACAAAAAAATACGCTGGATGGATAGCAGAGAGTGTGAATGCTGATCTGCTTGAACTGAAAGAGGCACAGAAGAAAGGAGCGGATTTCTTCGAAGATTATGATGCGATAGTCTATGGCGGATGGGCAATGGCAGGAACTGTGTTTAAGTCAAAATGGTTCTTTGATAAAGCTTCGGGCTGGAAGGATAAGAGACTTGCGATCTTCTGTGTCGGTGGAAGCCCTAATGAGAATCCGGATGTGGAGGTAATGCTTAAAAGACTTCTTACGGATGATCAGAAACAGTACATTGCTGCGTTTTATTGTCAGGGAGGTTTCTGTTATGAGAAGATGAATACTGCGTCCAAACTTGCTATGAAGATGTTCGTGGGATCACTTAAGAAAAAGAAAGATGCAACCGAGGAACAGAAGAAAATGGCTGAGATGATCTCTTCTTCCTATGATATCTCGGATATCAGTTATACGGATCCGATCGTAGAGTATCTGAATAACTGATTTTATAGTAAAAATATTTAATTAATGTACTTCATTTAGGAACCATTAACACATCGGGGGATTTAGAAATGATCGAACAGATAAAAGATAGAAATACAAAAAAAGAAATAGCGAGAAAGATCCTTGAATCGCTTCGCGACTGGTTTGAAGTTGATGAGAGCAGAGAAAACTATATCAAAGAATGCGCCGATTGGCTGTTCTTTGCTGCTAAAGAAAAAGATGATCATGTAGGATTTCTTTGCCTTAAGGAAACCGGTCACAGTACTGTGGAACTTGCGGTTATGGGAGTTCTTAAGGAATATCACAGAAACGGCCTGGGCAGGGCGCTTTTCGAAGAGGCGAAGAAGACGGCCGTTGAAGAGGGATATTCTTTTATGCAGGTTAAGACTGTAAAGATGGGTGTCTATGAAGATTATGACATAACGAACAGGTTCTATTTATCAATGGGATTTGAGGAATTTGAAGTTTTAGAGGAATACTGGGATAAAGAAAATCCCTGCCAGATATATGTGATGTGCTTGAAATAATAACAATGTTTATGTAACAGGGGGAGTTTTGATGAAGAAGTGGTATGATGAAGAATATGAGTTCACTATAGAAGTAACAGGATTTCTGCACGGAGATCATACAGAGAGATATTGCCGTAATGGCGAAGAAATCGGTGATAAATACACCTGTACCTACGGTTGTCCTGTTAATGAAGACGGATATGGCATATGTTCGAAAACAATGATGATGCTTTATCCTCTGATGGAGGCTGTCAGAAGCGGGGGAGATCTTGAGAATCTGGGTGGTGACAGCAAGTATTCAAAAACTGTAGTATGTCCGGACGGATGCGTGATCTTTAAACTGACGGCAAAGCCTCTTGGAAATGAGAATTTTCATAAGGGCGGATTTTATGATTATCCTGATCAGACATAATGTAAACAGAAAAGCATTGCCCTGATAGTATATTTGTGAAATTATTTAATGATTTTAGGATTTAAACCGTGGCTTATCAGTCACGGTTTTCTTTTGCCATTTTTCGGGCGGTTTCTGTTATGAGAAGATTTCAGATTAAGGCACATTCTCTTGACAATATTCCACTTGTATAATATATTATTCAACAAGTAGAATAAGAAAGGAGCGAATATGCTAAAACATGGAATACTTGGATTGCTGAATTATGGAGAGATGACGGGATACGAAATAATGACGGCATTTCGTGATTCACTGCAGTTTTTCTGGATGGCAAATACCAGCCAGATATACAGGGAACTTCAGAATCTGAAGAAAAACGGTTTTGTTACCGATCGAAAGGTGGAGCAACAGAGCAAGCCGGATAAAAATATTTTTACTATTACGGATGCCGGCAAAGAGGAGCTTAAGAGCTGGCTTCGAAATGAAGATTATGGAAAACGGAATATTGGACTATTGATGAAGATTTTTTTCGCGGGAGAAATACCTCCCGGAGAAAATATTGAAAGATTCAGGCATATTCAGTCCGGGTGCAACAGATTCTTAGAATCACTATCTTCGGCGGATAATACAGTTGATCTGCATAGCTTAAATATTTCAGACTCTGAAGAAAAGAGTGCATATTGGAAAATGACTATTTCCTTCGGGAGGAAATATATGCAGATGATGGATCAGTGGTGTGATGAATGCGTCGCTGAATTAGAGAAGTTAGAGGAGAATAAAATTGAAAATACTGGTCATAAACGGAAGTCCCAAGGGCGCAGGAAGTAATACTATGAATCTTACAAGAGCTTTCCTTGAAGGCATGGGAGAGCATGAAGTAAGAGAGTTTGACGTTGCTGCCGGCAAAATTGCAGGATGTAAAGGTTGTTTTTGCTGCTGGAACAAGACTCCGGGAAAGTGTGTCATAGCGGACGACATGCAATATGTCATTGAGTCCGAGATATGGGCAGATATCATTATATGGAGCTTTCCTCTGTACTATTTCAGTGTACCCGGCGGCCTCAAGAATCTGATCGACAGACAGCTTCCCATGAACCTGCCCTTTATGACAGATCGTACTGATGGGAAAGGAAGTGGCTCTCATCCTTCACGTTATGATATGAGTGGTAAGAGACATATGGTTATTTCTACCTGTGGTTTTTATTCAGCGGATAAGAATTATGATAGCGTGAAGCTTATGTTTGAGCATATTTGCGGTATAAACGGTTTTGATATGATCACCTGCGGTCAGGGAGAGCTGTTTAGGATTCCGGAGCTAAAAAGCCGTACCAATGAGTATCTTGAAATCGTTAAAAGAGCCGGTAAGGAATTTGCAAAGGGCAGAATAAACGAAAATACTAAGGAAGAATTATCCGAACTCTTATATCCGAAAGAAGTATTTGAGGAAATGGCAAATGCCAGCTGGGGTATATCAGAGGACGGAACAGGAAAGATTGATGAAACACTTTCTTTCACCAGACAAATGGCGTCTTTGTATAACAAAGATACTTATGATGGGAAGGATAAAATCCTGGAGATTGTTTATACGGATAAAGACAAGTCCTATCAGATCATCTTAGGAAAAGATGGAAGCAAAGTGCTTGAAGGATCTGAACTGAAAGCTACTACAAGGATCGAAACACCCTGGGATGTCTGGCTATCCATCTCCCGTGGAGAGATCAGGGGTGATGCCGCTTTGATGAAGGGATTATACAGGGTAACGGGTGATTTTGATCTGATGATACATTGGAGTGAATACTTTGGATCTGTATCGGATAAGAAAAAAAGTGAAAAGTCATCTGATGAAACAGCAGAGAAGAAAAAGCCTTCAATGAGTATACTGCTTATTCCATGGATAACATTCTGGGTTGCGTTATCTGTAAGTGGACAAATGGGGCCGGTTATTACGCTCGCGGTATGTTCCGCGCTGCCGCTTATATCTTTCAGGAGAAAGATGACTGTTTATGATGTGATAACACTTTGTACAGTGGGAATACTGTCAGTTGTGGCACATATTACGGGGCGTGCGGATATATGTACCATACTGGGGTATCTGGGATTTGGTCTTATGTGGCTGTTATCGTGTTTTACTAAAGAACCGGTATGCGCGGCATATGTAAAATACAACTATAACGGTGAGGATGCCTTGCAGAACCCGCTGTTTATGAAGACAAATTATATACTTGCCGTAGCCTGGGGAGTTCTGTATGTCATTATTTCCGTAGTGACATTCTTCCTGTATAGTAATGATCTTCAGATCGTGTCGGCAGTGGTCAATAATCTGGCTCCGGGACTTATGGGGATCTTCACGGTATGGTTTGAAGGCTGGTATCCTGCGCGTGTTGCGGCAGGCAAAAAAATGTGTGATTGAAAAATCCCTTTTAAAATTGTGCATCTTATGTATTGTATATGGCATCTTACGTTATGACCTATTGAATTGATCTTACTCTGCTGATATTTATTCTTTATAAGCAAATTGAAAAGGAAAAATATCATTAGGAGGAAGAAAATGGAAAACGAAAATACAAATAAGGTTATTCCGGCTTGGAGATATGTTATCAAAGTTATGATATATCACGTAGTAACCTATATAATCTGTGGGATGATCTTTTCACACCTGTTTAATTACAAAGAATTGTTCGAATACGGGATAATGAAGTATTATATGCGACCGGCTGATTCCGTTCTTTCAATGGTGGGACCGATCTTTCAGATTATTCGTGGATTATTGTTCGGAGCGGTGCTGCTCATATTAAGGGAAAAGATACTGACGGAAAAAAACAGCTTCCTTAAGCTCTACGCATTGATGGTGATCCTCGGCATCTACAATACACCGGGGCCGGCGCCGGGATCCATAGAAGGCATTATCTATTCCCAGGTACCATTGAAATTTATTATCTGCGGTTCTCCTGAAATATTAATGCAGACACTTTGGTTTTCATATCTTGTTTCAGGAATTGATAAAAAGAAAGCAAGCAGAAAAAAGCTTTTGCCTGTTGGTATAAAACGAGCTTTGATCAGTTCGGTGGTATGTGTGGCAGGCTATTCTGTAACGGGTATCATAATGTCATTAATGTTAAAAGTAGAAGTAAGTAGTTCGACGAATGCGTCGTCTTATATAATACTTGGAGTCACAGCACTTATATGTTTTGTGTTAACATTATGGTACATTCATAAACAGCAGATCAATAATCCGGCTTATAGGTTAATGTACTATTCGACTTTATATATACTTTGCGCAGTCTGTCCATTCGTAATAAATACGATCACGGACAGTCCGTTGAAGACACCTCTTTCACTTATCATCTGCGTACTTCCTGTTATCGGAGTGGCGCTATACATTGAGAAGAGCGTTAAGGCGTTAGGATTAAATGAAAATTGAAATGGATATAAATGAAAAATATAATGATACGGAAGTTCTGATCAGGGCGAATAAGCTGGATGGCGATCTGGAAAGACTTGTTGCCATGATGCGTATGGTGAACATGCAGATCGGTGTGCGAAAAAATGATGAGACATATCTTCTGGATACCGAAAAGATCTTTTACATAGAGGCGGTGGAGAGAAAGACGTTTGTTTATACCGCAGATGAAGTATATGAATCGGATCTTAAACTGTATGAGATAGAACAGGAACTTCTGGAACGCGATTTCATTCGTATCAGCAAGCAGAGTATTGTGAATATCAGAAAGATAAAAAGTCTTAAAAGCGATATCAACAGGAAGATCAGGATCACATTAAAGAATGATGAACAGATCATCGTATCACGACTTTATTCCGATGAATTACGAAGAAAGCTGGGGCTCAAATGATGGAAGAGAATAAAACCGTATTTAATTATATAGGCCGTGTGTTTGCAATATATGGGATCGTTGTGCTGGTCTTCATCGTGTTAACGGGAGTGATAGGAGATATTACGAAGGGGTATTCGCCTTTATTTGAACTGGGGGGAGATGGGATATCGTTGCCGGTACTATGTGAACTCCTGTTGCTTGCGGTAATGATCACTATTGCGCAATTTGTATTTTTTACAGACAGATTGATCATGAATATGTCGATGCTTGTCAGAAATGTGCTGTTCTTTCTGACGATAATGATCGTGATGGTAATAATGATACTTGCATTCAAGTGGTTCACGATAGATGATCTGACAGCTTGGATAGGTTTTGTTGTATCTTACGCGGTTAGCATGAGCGTCAGCGCATTGATCACAAAGTTAAAAGAAAAAGCAGAGAATATAAAAATGCAGGAAGCTTTGGATAAGTACAATAAAAAAATCGAAGACTGAGGATTCCGTATATGAAGATCATACTGACTCATTAATGGTTTCGGTATTGAATAATGATCATATCTGTGTTATAAAAAGTATTAGATAAAAAATTTAGGGAAAGAGAGGACATCAAAAATGCGTTTTGAAAAATCAGAGATTGTAAATGAATATAGTATGATGACCTCGGTTTATGCTCTTTGATCAATAAGCGATCAGTATAATTTCTCAGACAGACCGTGGCATATATGTCACGGTTTTCTTTTGCCTTTATCAGGCGATATCCGGGTGTATAAAGGTCTCCATACTATCAGACAGGACCGGCCAAAGAGAATACAATATGTAAATTCTCTTTGGGGTGATATATGTATTGCAGATCATAAGGAGATAAAGAATTGAATATTATAGATAATATAATCATAAGAAAAGAAACAAAAGATGACTATTATGCTACAGAATTATGCACGCTTCGCGCATTTTGGAATATCCACGGACCGGGTTGCAATGAACATCTGATGGTTCATAAGCTCCGTGATTCCGAGGATTATCTTCCGGACTTAAGCCGTGTAGCTGAACTGGACGGGCGGATAGTAGGAGTTGTCATGTACCATAAGGCAAGGATAGTTGATGGCGACAAGGAAACGGAGATCATTTCTTTTGGTCCGCTGACAGTAGAACCAACCTGCTTCAATATGGGCATCGGCAGCAAACTGATGAAGGAAACACTTAAGTTGGCAAAGGAAGCAGGGTATCTTGGTATTGCTTTTTGCGGCGAACCCGACTATTATCCCAGACTCGGTTTTCGCAGAGGAAAAGGAACCGGACTTGAACATGCTGTTTTTGGAACTCCGGATCCTTTTATGGTTTATCCTTTAAACGACGGATTTGAAAAGCTCCGCGGGAAATTCTACGAGGCTAAAGTCTTTGAGGAATGTGATGACGAAAAAGAGATAGAAGAATTTACAAAGAATTTCCCATACTATAAACCGCTGAAGCTTTCATGCCAGTGGCTCCATGCGGAAAAGCTTGGGCGGATATGCGAGATTCAGAAAAATCGTTATATTATCCGCTTCTGGGAGATGGAAATCCCGGCAAAACTTAAGGGCAAATTCTATGAATCCGAAGATCTTCCGCTGGTGGGCGATTATGTAACATTCACTTACAATCCAGAGGGAGATTCTACGATACTTTCCGTCTGTGAAAGATCCGGTCTGCTTCAGAGGCCCGACCAGTCTAAGACCGGCGTAATGCAATATATGGCCGCCAATGTGGATTATCTTTTTATCGTCACGTCTCTTAACGAGGACTACAGCTATAATCGTATAGCGAGATATGTGAGTATTGCTATTCAGGGCAAGGCTACCCCGGTTGTGATCCTTACCAAATCAGATCTTTGCACTAATCCGGGAAGGTATGTGTGTGAAGTGGAACAGATATCAGATAAAGTACGGGTCCATGCGATATCCGCTTTGTATGATATCGGCCTTGATGAGCTGAAGGAATACATGATCCCGGGTGCTACTATATGTCTGATGGGGTCATCAGGTGCCGGAAAATCTACGCTGATCAATTCAATGACCGGTGAAAAGATCATGAAAACATCCGGGATCAGAGAAGATGATGACAAGGGAAGACACACAACCACATATCGAAAGCTGATCGAACTTTCCGGAGGCGTAACCATTATAGATACTCCGGGTATGCGTGAAGTAGGTATGGCGAATGTGCAGAGAGGGATAGATGAGACCTTTTCGGATATAGTAGAATTGGAGAGCAGATGTAAATTCAGTAATTGCAGACATGATACAGAGCCCGGATGTGCGATCAAAGCGGCCATCGAAAGCGGAGAATTATCTTTGGAAAGATATGAACTGTATAAAAACCTGGGCAGAGAGAATACGAAAAATTACGCTATGAAGAAAGAAATATCCAAATGGGCAAAAGCCTATAAGAAGCACAACAAGAGAAATACAGAAATGTACTAGTTCATAGAATGATGAGAATACACAGGGAGAATTGATAAAATGCATTTTGTTGATGCCAAAGGTATACTGACCGGAAGCGGCGGACATTATGGAATGAATATCTATCGTGGATGCAGTCATGGATGTATATATTGTGACAGCAGAAGCCGTTGCTATCAGTTTACACATCCGTTTGAGGACATAGAGGTAAAACAGAATGCTCCGGAACTGCTGGAAAAAGCACTGCAGTCAAAGAGAAAAAAAGGCATGATAGGTACAGGCGCGATGTCTGATCCTTATATGCATTGCGAGGAAGATTTAAGGATGACGAGGAAATGCCTCGAGATCATCCTTAAATATGGTTTTGGAGTAGCTATACAAACAAAATCGGATCGCATCCTTCAGGATATCGATCTTTTGGATGAGATAAACCGTTCTGCAAAATGTGTGGTGCAGATGACGCTTACGACTTACGATGATGACTTATGCAGGATATTAGAGCCGAATGTTTGTAATACGAAGCGAAGGATAGAAGTGCTCCGTGAAATGCAAATAAGAGGTATTCCGACAGTTGTGTGGGTTACACCTATCCTGCCTTTTATAAATGATACAGAAGAAAATATCACTTCAATCTTAGGAGGTTGTGTTCAGGTTGGAGTAAAGGGGATAATAGATTTTGGTATGGGACTTACGCTCAGGGAAGGCGACAGAGAATACTACTATGCGGCGCTTGATAAGTATTTCCCTAATATGAAAGAAAGGTACATAAAACAATATGGGAATGCATATGAGCTGCCTAGTCCAAGAGCAAAAGAATTGACAGCTATATTAAAAAGGATCTGTAAGGAAAATGGTATCCTGTCAACTCCGAAAGAATGCTTTAGTTACATGTATGAGTTGCCGGAGAAGTATACGCAGATGAGCATATTTGATCTTTAAGATGCACATAAAAGTGCTTAAGGAAAATAAAAATGAGAACAAAAAGTGAAAATCAGGAAACAGAAATTACATATAAGCAAAAGAATGACGAAATAGAATGTGTGATATACCGGAATTCGGTAAAGTCATTTGCACCGCATACTCATTCAAATCATCTGATGATAGGATACATAGAAAAAGGACAGGTATGTATCATTATTGACGGTGTAAATTATATAGTTACAGAAGGAGATGAATTTCAAATTCCGCCAAATACACTTCATGAAATAAAACCGGTTGATGGTATTCGATATTCTATGGTAGTAATGTGTGTAGAAAAAAAAGAAGCAATTGAGGATTCTGATATATCCCTAATACAGGAAACTATACTGGAAAAACCGGAAAATGCGTATCTGATCGAAGAAATGGCCACAGATTCTGCATTGAGTCCATATCACATGATCAGAAAGTTTAGAAAAGCGCTTGGACTGACACCACACCAATTTCAGGTGCAGTGTAAAGTCCGGCTTGCGCAAAGACTGCTTGAAGAAAAACATAATATAACTGATGTGGCATACGAAGCAGGCTTTTGCGATCAAAGTCACCTGATCAGATGCTTTCGTAAGATTGTTGGAATGTCGCCTACAGAGTACATAAATTCAATTCAAAAGGATGATTAACACTGGGCTGGAATGAATTTGGCAAACATATAAAGCCCGTCCTGTCCTGCATGTACTTCGTGGTGTATTTTTTCGGGCATTATTGATATTACTCCCGGAGCATAGTGTATCTCCTTTCCGTCATTGATACATACTCCTTCACCGGCAATTACTTCATGGGTTTCCAGCTGCATTTCGTGAATGTGGTCAAAAATGGTTTTCCCCGGGGCGATCTTCACAAGATGATAGCTGAACTTCCCGTTCGTATCTTTGGCTGTGATAATGTTTTTTTGTTCAACACCTTCAAATTTAGGGTGTTTAGTCCAGGGTATATCTTTGAATGCTGTATTGAATTCAGGCAGGCAAAGATTACCGTTACTAAAGGTTTCAAATGTTTCAAGGTTCATGATTTATTCCTCCTTTTATGTTTGTAGGCTTATGTTATCAAGGCTTGTATTATATTAATTGGATAAAATTGCTGTTTTTTGAAATGGAAAGACTGATGATCAGAAATATGCAAAACAGATTGATGAGGGTGAAGAGATAATGAGTACAAAACATGTAGTTGTTCTGCCATATGACAAGCAGTGGAAACAGTGTTTCCTGCAGATAAAAAATGAACTTCAAAATGCACTGGGGAACCTTGCCATGAGGATTGAACATGTAGGAAGTACCTCAGTGCAGGGCTTGTCTGCAAAACCGATAATTGATATTGATGTTGTCATAAAAGACTATTCGGTTTTTGAAGATGTTGTATCAGCCCTGGCCACGATCGGATACCGATATGAAGGAAACCTTGGGATCGAAGGAAGGGAAGCATTTAAATACGATGATAAAGCTCATTTGCTGAAGCATCATCTGTATGTGTGCCCGCAGGATTCGACAGAGCTTAAGAGGCATATTGCTTTCAGAGATTATCTTCGCTCAAACCCTGATGCAGTAAGGGAGTACAGCTGGATCAAAGAAGAAGGAGCTAAGCTTTTTCCATACGATATTGAAAAGTATATCGAATATAAGACTCCTTTTATAGAAAGTGTTTACAGAGAGATTTTCACAAAAAAGATCATTGAAACAGAGAGACTGTTTCTTCGCGAAATGAGGGACGTTGATTTTGATGCCCTGTATGCGGTATTGGCCGATAAGGACATTATGGAACATTACCCGTATACCTTTGATGAGAAAAGGGTCCGTGAATGGATACAGCGGAATGTTGACCGTTACTGCGAAAACGGATTTGGTTTGTGGGCTGTGTGCCTGAAAGATACGGGAGAAATGATCGGTGACTGCGGTCTGACTCTCCAGACTATAGATGGGAAAGTGCTGCCGGAGATCGGTTATCATATCCGAAGGGATTGTCAGAAAAAAGGATATGCAAAGGAGGCAGCACAGGCTGTATGTGACTGGGCTTTTGAGAATACGGATTATCCTGCGTTATATTCGTACTGTAAGTATACTAACGTGGCCTCATACAAAACAGCAGAATCGATCGGTATGCATTTTGAAAAAGAATATCCTGACGAAGCCAATGAGTTTACACACGTATCTGTCATATACCGGCCGGGATATGAGATCACAGAGAAGTAGCAGATAGGAAGGCTTGATACATTAAAAAATGTATGGTACTCTTTTTTGAAACCGACAGCCTGTCTATTAGAAAGTGTGATAAGTATGAGAGTTGTGAAAGAAGCTGAAGAAAGAAAAAATGAGATACTTGATGCAGCTGAAGATCTTTTTGTAACGAAGGGCTATGATGGAACAAGTACCGGAGATATCCTGGATAAGGTGGGTATCGCAAGAGGTACACTGTATTATCATTTCAAATCCAAAGAGGACATACTGGATGCTTTGATAGAGCGGATCAGTGCCTCGATGATCAGAGAAGCAAAAAAGGAAGCAGGAAATAAAAAACTTTCTGTTCCGGACAGGATAGTATCCTGCATATTGAAACTAAGACCGAAATCTGCGATCGGCAGTGAGGTTATGGAGCTGGTTAATAAGCCACAGAATGCTCTGATGCATCAGAAGATGCAGATGATCATGTTAAATGGGGTGATCCCTGTTATTGGAGAGCTTGTGGAAGAAGGTATTTCTCAGGGAATATTCAAAACAGATTATCCATTATATGCGGCTGAGATGCTGATCGGTTATGCAGTGATCGTTTTTGATGATAGTTTTGAACAGTCAGAAGAGGAAACGTCTGCAAGAATAAAGGCTTTTATCTATCATACTGAAAGGATGCTGGGAGCAAAAGAGGGTAGCCTAAAGAAAACCATGATGAAGATTTTTTCCGGAAAGGTCTGAACAGATAAAGTATTCAATGTGACTAAAGTCATATCAAAGATGTTTCTTTTTTCACTACATAGCAAAACAGGGAATTATTATAATGAGTGCATCAATGATCGTTGATGCACTTTTTATATTATGCCAATAAGTAATTACACTTAATATAACGCTCCGCATTTATGACAAAACAAATAAGAAAGAAAGGTCTCATGCAATGAGTATAATTCTGAAAACAACCGATCTTACCAAGAAGTACGGAAACAAGGTGGTCGTTGATAATCTCAACATCAGTATAGAAAAAGGAGAGGTCTTTGGTCTTCTGGGGCCTAATGGAGCCGGTAAGAGTACGACAATGAACATGATAACCGGTATTGTGAAGCCTACATTAGGCGGAGTTGAGTTCATGGGAGAGGATTTCATGAAAAAGCGAAAGAGCCTGATGGATAAGCTTGGATATATCCCACAGGAGCTTGCAATCCATGAAAACCTTAAGGCCTGGGAAAATGTAGAACTCTTTACGTCTTTATATGGGATCAAAGGCTCGAAACTAAAGCAAAGGATAGATGAGTCGTTGGAATATGTAGGTCTTCTGGACAGGAGAAATGATTTTGCCAAGACTTTTTCAGGAGGAATGAAAAGGCGACTTAACATAGCCTGTGCTATAGGACATCATCCGGACCTTCTTGTCTTTGATGAACCTACTGTTGGAATAGATCCTCAGTCTAGAAATTTTATTCTGGATAAGATAAAGGAATCCAACAGGAAGGGCGCAACAATCATATACACATCCCATTATATGGAGGAGGTGGAAGCGCTCTGTACAAAGATCGCCATCATGGATAATGGGAAAGTGATAGCAACAGGGACAAGCGAAGAATTAAAGAAGATGGTAAAGGATGATATCTCAGACATTACACTTGAAGAGGTATTCCTTACCATGACCGGTAAGAAACTGAGGGATTATTAAATGATCAGATATCTTATAAAAAACAATATCAAACTTATGACAAGGAGCATCACCAATATTGTTCTTTTCATAGTTGGTCCTCTTATGGTGATCTCCATATTGTCAAATGCTTTCAATGATCTTTTGAAAAAATATGAGGATGAAGAGATAAACGCCGGATATATGATCGAGGATGAAGCAATATCTGAGGAATTGCTGAATGCTATGATAACCGCAGCGTCAGATAATGATATTAATCTTGTAAAATATGATGATACCGATCCGGAAAAGACAGTACGTGAAAATGATTTATGTGGCTTCATAGTATTTTCAAAGGATAAGAATACTTTTTATGAGAATGAAGATCACATGATGTCAGCTAAGGTGCTTGAGTATTATGTTAGTACTTTTTTTGAAAACGTTACCGTAAGTGTTTTAGGCCTGGATACCTCGGATATCCGAATACACACAGAGCATCCTTCGTTTACGCCTAAAATAGAAGCTGAAGATTATTACGGAATAGTGGAAATTGTATACTTTGGCTGGTGTGCGATAGTGTGCGGGGCCGGATTATTAATGAGTGAGAAAAAGCACAGGATCGATAAAAAGTATACGGTATCAAACCTTTCTGCAATTCAGCTTTATCTGGGTAAATTTCTCGCACTTAGCATCGTAGTCGGATTGTCATCACTTCTGACAGCTGTTCTTTCGGTACTCCTGTTTGGAGTTCACTGGGGTGCACCGATTCTGTCAGCCCTGATCTTATTGTTATCGGCATCAGCTGCTGTGGCTTTTGGGCTTCTTGTTTACAATATTTTTGATAATCTGGTTGTCACGATAATAGCAGTATTTTCGATCGTCTGGATGGCAGGTTTTTTTGGAGGCGCTTTTGAAACCTACATGCTTTCCTCATACCCTGAATCGATCAAGCGGATCTCACCCATATATCACATCAACAGATGCCTTACTGAACTTTCATGCATGGGACACAGTGATTATACAGACAGTGCTTTATTATACTGTGTCCTGATAACGATCATATGCTCGGTGCTTGCGGTGTTGGCGGATATGATAAGGAGGAACAGAGTTTGAATTCAATGATCAAATCGACACTAAAACTGATATTCAGGACAGGGATATTCTGGATATTTATAGTGATCATGCCTTTAATATCAATTGTGATGTTTAAAATCAATATGGAGTTCTCAACTTTTACAGGGGAATCCTATAAGGTCGAAGAATTAGAAAATGCGGATGAAAAGGCCGGATATTTCGGCGGTAACGGAGGGTGTGTCATTAAGATATATGACGCATCAGGCTCTGAAAAATCTGAGTTTCTTATAAACAAGCTTTCGCAAAGCGGACTTTTCACTGTATGCAGAGCGGATATCTCGGGGGAAAATATAACCGATGATTTTATCAATACGCATATAGAAAATGATGGGAAAAATGACATTATGGGGGCAGCTGTTTATATTCCGGCTTCTTTCGATGATATGGTGATGAACGGAAAGTATGAAGATGCAGTTACACTTTATATCCTCTCCGATGATGAAAGAGTAGATGTACTTGCAGATGAATTAAAGCGGCAGCTTGTAAAGATAGCATCAGTTGCCGATATAGATTCACTGGATGATCTTATCCCGGAAAGAGAAACTGTAAACGTAGCTTCTGCAGGTGAGGTGGTACTAACAAAAGAGCAAAATAATCAGAAACAGACAATGGGATATGCATTTTCGTTTCTGACCCTGGGATTTGTTTTTGCCGGATTTTTTGTGGCGAATACCGCTATACGGGAACAGAAGAACGGAGTGCTGGTCAGGATCAACCTTGCCGGCATTGATACATTTAAATACTTCACATCGAAGTTTATATCGGTATTGGCAGTATCGATCCTCATGATGATAGTAGTCTTTGCCTGTTCTTTTGCCATAGATACATCGGAGATTGGAATGGACAGATTACAATATATACTTCTGATATTCCCTATGGGTCTTATCTTCAGTTCATTAAGCATGTTTATGGGGATCGTGATGGGAGAAGTTATGAGCGCCTGTGTGGCTACTTTCGTAGTATGGGTGATCTCATGTATGTTTAGCGGAATGTATTTTCCGATCACGCATACAACTGATTTTATTAAGTACGTGTCATATGTCATGCCACAGAAATGGTTTATGGATGTCGTAGATATGCTGTATATCGGTGACGAAAAAGCTTACGTTATGTTATTATGTATCACAGTAGCGTATCTTTTATTGATAATCAGTCTGGGAAGTTTCGGGCTTAAAGTAAAAAGGACTGAATCATGGGGGAACAGTTAAGAGATAACTATTTTATTATAGTCAGAACCGTGCTTATGATCGTCTTAAGCATTTACGGATTTTTTGGCTTCGAATCCGGCAATCCGCAAACAGGGGTATCCGTCAGGATACTCCTGCTTATTTCATTTTACATATTTGTTATGGTTTTAAGAGAGTTGTTTCCCCGTTACAGATTTGCCTGTATTATGATCGGGGCGGTAGTTTATGCTTTTCTTCTGACAGGTGGAGGAGCAGGGTTTGTTTTCCTTGGCTTCCAGCTCGCATATGAGATTTTGATCATGCTGAAGGTAAGAATATTATGGTATTTTGTCCCATTACTTTTTCTTTTGATGGATTCACCTGCAAGAAACATAACTTCCTATATTTTTGTGACTCTTATAATGCTTTTATACATGCAGGATCGATTCGTGGTTTCGGTCTACAAAAAGGAGATAATGGAAGGAACAGTAACGCAGCAATTCCTTAAGAAGGATATAAAGGATCAGGAAGATGCAGCGAAAGAAGAGATCAAACGGAACGCGCTGCGGGCTGAGAAAGAAATCCTCGAAGAGAGGGCGTCCCTGTCACAGACACTTCATGATAAGCTTGGACACAGTATCAACGGGTCCATATATCAGCTTGAAGCCGGGAAACTTCTGATGAACAAGGATCCCGGTAAAGCAGCGGATATGATACAGGCTGTTATCGATCAGCTTCGATCGGGAATGGATGAGATCAGGATGATCCTAAGAAAGGAGCGGCCGGAAAAGAAGAAAATGTCTCTTTTACAGCTCCATGAGCTGTGTGAGGATTGCATTGAAAAGGGCGTTGATGCGGAACTTGCAACAGAAGGGGATATAGAACTGATCTCCAATGGAATGTGGGAAATAATACTTGATAATACATTTGAAGCCGTGACCAATTCGATGAAGTATTCTAAATGTAACAGGATAATGATAAAGATAAATGTAATGAATAAAATGATCCGTTGTGAAATATCTGACAATGGCATCGGATGCGGAACTATAGTTGATGGCATGGGTATATCAGGCATGCGTCAGAGGGTGCGCAGCATAGGGGGCATTATAGATTTTGAGAGTGAAGCAGGTTTTAAGGTTAGTATGCTTCTTCCGCTGTAGTATTTGATGAGTTTTGCGGGCTCAGAGAAAATACATACGCGGATTTCTCTTCGTGGAGGTACAAATGGATAAGATCAATGTGATAATAGCTGATGACAGTGATTTTGTGCGGGACGGTATGAAGATAATCCTTGATATGGATGATGACTTTAATGTGATCGGGACCGCAGCAGATGGAAAAGAGGCAATAGCGCTCGCGGAAAAAGAGAAGCCGGATGTGTTTCTTATGGACATTCAGATGCCGGGAATGGATGGGATCGAAGCTACGAAATATATAGTGGAACATGATCTTGGCAAAGTTCTTATACTTACCACATTTGATGATGATGAGCTGGTTAAAAAAGCACTGAAAAATGGAGCGAAAGGATACCTGATAAAGAATCATACTCCGGATCATTTAAAACAGATGATCCGTTCCGTATATAACGGTGCAGGGGTCATGGAAGAGAGTATCTTAAAATCTCTTGCCGACGATACCGAAAATATAAATAGAAAAGACAGCTTTGATCCGTCAGGTTATAGTGAAAGAGAGCTTGATATAATACGCGCTGTCGCAGATGGTCTGTCTAATAAGGAAATAGCTTCCAGACTGTTTATTTCAGAAGGTACAGTGAAGAATTACATCACATCGATCCTGGCAAAGGAGAATCTTTCTCACAGAACAGCTTTGGCTGTATATTATCTGACCGGCAGGCGGGTTGAGTAGGGCCCAAAAAACTGACTTTGTGAGCTTTGCAGGGACGTTAATAAGAATTTCGGTAAAAAGCCGGTTTTGTCGGGAATAGATCTTGTTTTGTACATGGACTACAATCTTGACAATGTAAAGATTATGGTATATATATATATAACTTGACAGTGTCAAGATTGGAGATGCAACATATGAAGAACAAGAAGAAAGGCGGAAAAAAGTTCATGGCCGCTATTTTAATAACGATCACTCTTATAGCTCTGTTATTTGTGGTATGGATCATAATAAGTCCCGGGGAGATCAGAAAATACGAAGGTGAAAAAAGTATATCCGAAAAATTTGTAATGGAAATAAACGGTGCACCAAACGGTTTTTTCATTAACGGAATTGATATCGATAATCCCGTTCTTTTGCTGGTTTCAAGCGGTCCGGGTACAGATGATTATGTATTTACCGACAAATATAAGGATATGAGACTGGAGGAAGAATATACGGTTGTATATTGGGATTACAGATCCATGGGTATAGCCTATGACAAAGATTATGATACAAAGCAGATCACGATAGAGAATCTCCTGAATGATACGCATGAAGTTACCGAGTATCTCAAAAAACGTTTTGAAAAGGAAAAAATCTATATCATGGGATTTTCAGGTGGCTCACATATTGCACTTAAAGCTGCTCAGCAGTACCCGGAAGATTATTATGCATATATAGGCATGGCACAGGTTGTTACAGACTCTGATGAACAGACAAAGTTCATGTATGATTTTATGAAGAAAGTGTTTACATCCCGTGATGATAAGGCTTCAATTAAAAAATTGGAGAAGTATGTTGAGCTGACAGATGATAATGTTAAAATGACCGCAGGGTGGCCGGATTTTGTTTATCTGCTCCATAAGGCAGGTGGCGGAACAATAAAGGATAAGACAGAATTTGAAGGGATAGTACTTCCTATCATTTTCTGCAAATGTTATACCGTAGACGAGAAGATAAACTATGTTAAGGCGATGAAAATGTATCGACAAACTCCTTTAAATGAAGAGCTTACGGACTATGATTACAGAAATGATATAACATCACTGAATATACCTGCATATTTTATTAGCGGAGAGTATGATTATAACTGTCCTTGGGAGCTGGTCGAGGATTATGAAAAAAAGCTCGATGCACCTGACAAGAATTTTTATCTTATACCCGATTCGGCACACAGTCCTTTGTGGGAGAATTCGGAAAAGACCTGTGAAATACTAAAACAAATAAAGGAAAAAAACGGAAAATGAGTGACAATTATCATCATGGCAATCTCAGACAGGCACTGATAGATGCAGGTATAAAGATCATAAACAAAAGCGGTGAGGAAAATCTTTCCCTGCGTAAAGCAGCAGCGATGTGTAATGTGTCTCACGCAGCGCCATATGCACATTTTAAGGATAAGAAAGAACTTATAGAGGCGATAAAAGCAAGTGTTACCGAACAGTTTATGAAAGAGCTGTCTGCTGCAGTAAATGATTCACCTGATGCGGAAAGCGCTCTGATAAACATGGGCAGGCATTATATCGCATTCTTTGTCCGCAGACCTGACTATTTCAGGTTCGTTTTCGGAAATCAGAATATAACCGCACATATATGTTTTGATAAAAAATATGAAAATGATTATCCGCCTTTTACACTGCTGAAAGAAACTTATCTTAGATATCTCCGGGAAAAAAAGCTGAAAAAAAGTAAGAAAGAAAAGGAGACAGAGCTGATACAATTATGGGCATCCGCTCATGGGATCGCATCGATAGCCTGTATGTCCGGAGTAGAAACATCCTTTGAATGGGAGGATCGGATATTCAGCGACATGTTGCTCAGATAGAATAACTTATAGCTGATATAAAAGAACATCCTGAGTACCCGGATTACAAATACCGGAAATCTAATGGATGGATCGATTACAAAAGACCTTGGAGATAGTTTGTAATGACACTTGGAGTTATAAAGGAAAAACTTGATAAGATCAGGCCGCCAAAGACGATGACAAGAAAAAAAGATGTGGCAGTTGTCGTATTGGTTTTGTGTCTCGGGATTGTTTTAGGAATAATATCAAAGTATCTGGATGCTCTTGGACTTGATAGTACCGTGTGGTGGCACAGACCATTGGAAATACTCGATCTGGGCAATTTCTTTTCGGATTTTGCTATATGGTTGCTGATAGCGCTTTTGATCGCTGTATTCAGTGCTACGGCTTTGCGGGCAGCACTGAATGTGCTTGCCTTCTTTGTGGGAATGTGCGCAGCTTACCATATTTATACCGTGGTCTTTTGCGGATTCAATCCATCGAGCTATATGATGATATGGTATGGTATTACAATTCTTTCTCCGATCATGGCTGTTTTGTGCTGGTATGCGAAAGGATCGGGTGCAGTTGCCGTTATTCTGGATATAGGGATAATGGCTGTATTCTTTCTCTCATGTTTTTCGATAGGATTCTTTTATCTGGCTATAAGAGGAATTCTATATTTATTGACATTTGCGGGTGCTGTTGCAGTTTTATACAGAACACCTAAACAGATCATAGTATCTTTACTGGGCGGTTTTCTGCTTTCGTTTCTGTTAAGTCCCGTATGGATATATTTATAAATTCCGTTTTATAATGGTAAAAATACAGATTGTCATGAATATTCAACAGGGGTGAGGTTATATGAAATGGATTTTTTTTGATCTGGGTGCAACGTTAGTTGATGAAAGCGATGTATATAAAAGCAGATGCGAATATGCTATCCGACAGTTAAATATTGCTCCGGAAGAGTTTATGAATAAGGTTGCCGAGAAGGCAAGGATATGCCCGACACCGATCAGGGCTGCAGCTAAAGAATATGGAGTGGTTTTGCCGGAGTGGGATAACAGTCTGGAAAAACTGTATGAAGCAGCGCCCGGCGTTGTCGCTGCCTTACACAGCAGATTCAAGCTTGGGATCATTGCGAATCAGTCACTCGGAACTCAGGAAAGAATTGATAAATGGGGTATCGGACAGTATTTTGATGTTGTTATGGCATCGGCAGAAGCAGGGTGTGCAAAGCCTGACCCGAATATTTTTATTAGTGCGCTTAACAAGGCCGGATGTAAAGCGACGGATGCTTTTATGATAGGGGACAGACTGGATAATGATATTATCCCGGCAAAGAAACTTGGAATGAAAACTATATGGGTACGTCAGGCATATGCTATATATCAGAAAATAGATGATGAGAGCAAAGTACCGGACTATATTGTTAACAGCATAGATGAGATATTGGCTGTTTTTTGATAATCGTAGTTGAAAACTATCCTTTCGGAGATGTTTTGTGACAAAAACAAGGGGATTAACGGATAATGAGCATAAGAAAAGAGATTGAATATAAAAAATTATCAGAAAAAGAACTGCCTGTGTTCATTCAGATGCGTATCAGACAGCTTCGCGAGGAAGGGGCTACAGAGGATCTGGATTTAGTTCCGGCTCTTCAGGATTATTATAAAAGACATATGGCAGATGGAACTTTTGTATCATGGCTTGCGATGGATGGAGATAAAATAGTCGGAACAAGCGGAATGTCATTTGTAGAGAAGCCTCCTTACTTTTCGTGTCCCAGTGGAAAGATCGGCCTGTTATCAAGCATGTTTACGGATCCGGATTACAGAAGAATGGGAATTGCAAAGGAACTGCTTTCAAGAGTTGTAAAAGAGGCAAGAGATTATGGATGCGGAACCGTGCAGATCACGGCATCTGATATGGGCGTGCTTTTGTATACTGATTTTGGATTTGTTAAGAATGGTAATTTCATGCAGTACAAATTGTAATGAATTGGAAAAAAGGGCAATTTGCTGAAAGAAAACAGGATTTTTTGGTGATTTATTTAGCATCATGAACAAAATATGAACATATTTACAAATTGTTCATATTTATGCTATAATTCTCCCGTTGCAAAATATAAATGCAACTGAAACAGGGGGGCCAGGAGGAGAATTATGAAAACTATGCTTGATGAGAAGAATGCGATTGAAACTGCGGATGATAAAAGGCTTGATGAATTGGTAAAGCTTACCATTAATAAGATCAGATACTATAATCATCCGGTAGATAAGGCTGTGATAAAGGTTGACAGAACTAACAGCAGCAGCGAGATGACCAAGGTATGCAACAAGCTTGTTGAACTTGGCGTGCTGGGAAATGATTACAGACTTATGGGAGACGGCTTTTTTGTAGGAGCTGTTTGCCGTGACAAAGCTGAAGAATATGTGAGCTGAGATCATGAAAGATGGACGCCGTCCGGAAGGGCGGCGTTTTTTTGTGCGTTGGGCGTCGAGAGCATACCACACCTGCGCGGGTATACTCGGCTGACAGGCGGGACATGCTTTGTGTATAATATCCGATGTGATCAAATACTGTTTGATCGATATGAAGGAGATTTATGAATGAATACGGAGGCAAATAAGAAAAAAATACCGGAATGGCTGTTTGCAGGCTTGCTCAGTATTATTACCGGAATGATCGTCTTCGGAATAATGGATGTGCTTCCATGGCAGGATAAACTTGTTTTTTCGGGCGATGCGTTTGAACAGATCGTTCCCCTCACCAGGATGTTTTTCAGAAAGATGTTTTCAGGCGGAGATTTCCTTTATTCGGATGAATATATTCAGGGTGGAAATACTTCGCTTGCGTATTCATTTTATTGCAGCAGTTTCTTTAATTTACCTTTTCTGTTTATTAAGAATGTTGAGATTGCCGCTTTGCTTATGTTTCTTTTGAGACTGTTTGCAGCAGCCTCTTTCTTTTCTTTATTCGGGAAAAAAACGCTTAAGGCCGGTGGTATCTGGAATGTGTTTATTTCAGCGAGCTATGCACTCTGTGTTTTTTATTTTGCGAATATAAACATGCCACCGCTTCTGGAAGGGCATGCGTACCTTCCGCTGATATTGATGCTTATTGACCGGATGCTGAAAACCGGTAAGAAAACATTGCTTACAGTAGTGTTTGCGGCTCTTTTTATCTCGCAGTTTTACTGTGGATATGTTGTGTCGATAGCAGCAGTCGGGTTCTTTATCTGTGAGTTGATCATCAGAAAAAAAGAAAAAAACGGGAAAGAATGGGCCGCAGCGTTTGGCAACCTTGCGATTTCAGGTGTAACTGCAGCACTTATTTCCGGTATACTTCTGATCCCTGCCGGGTATTATGCCCTGTTTATGAATGCCGCTGAGCCGCCTGCGCCTGCAGATCTATACCCTGTATTTGTACCTTTAGGAGTCTTTTATCCGTTTCTTCCCGGACGGATCCTGGAATTTGACACAATGATCCCGTTTTTATTCTGTGGTACAGCATCACTTTTTTCATGTGTGCTTTATTTCTTAGACAATAGTTTCAGAAAGACCGAAAGAGTGGTTACGGCAGTATGTCTTGTGATATTGTTTGCTTCTATTTATATACCGGGACTTTATTATGCTCTGCATCTTTTTAATTTACCGAATGGTTATACGATACGTTTTGCCTTTGTAATCGTATTTGTTGTATGTGCGACTGCACTCAGGGAAGTATCTGTGGGGAAGATCGTTGTAAAGAAGACGGTGATAACCGGAACAGTAATGCTGTTGCTTTATTCATGTGTCTGGTTTGTGTGCAGGCTTGAACCATACGGAATGAGTGAATTGAGCGTTGGAATAAAAGGGTTTGCATTATTTGCAGCCGTACTTATTGTTTTTATATTCATGTTTTCTTTTAAGTCAGGATCATCACGTCTGCTTATTCCTGTGCTTGTGGCAACTGTTATCCTTGAAAACATATATTCGGGAATGATGGTAACGTCATATATAAACCTTGTTGACAGACAATGGTTTTTATCATCAGATCAGAAATGCAATTACAATATCAATAAAATAAAAGAGTATACGAACGGCGATTATGGACGTATAAAATACACAGATAACTTTTTTGTAAATAACGGTCCCTTTTATGACTACAGGACATATGGTTTTTTTTCATCGGCATATTCTGATGAGTACCAGAAGGCTATGAATGATATGGGACTCGCTTCTCAGCTCTTTGCGACTACAACAGAAGGGAGTTCTGAGCTTCTCGAACAGCTTATGGGAGTTAAATTCTATGTGTATCCTGCAGCAAAGGATGGAGGAGATAATTACAGCATAGTTGAATCTGAATATGCACTTCCTTTAGGCTACGCGGTTTCGGCTGATGCGGAAGGCATTGTCCTTCCGGAGAAATCTCCTTTCATTGCCATGAATCAGTTTGTTTCAGGATTCACAGGGATAAACATGGAGCCTTTTTCCGATGAAGGACAGGCAATGGGACTTGAATGGCATGATATGGATGCTTACGAGTATGAGGAAGGTTATATGTTTAAAATAAACGGACCTGATCCCTGTGTCATAATATCAGTTCCGCATATTGAAGATTGCATATCGTATATTTATCCTTCTTTTACAACCGGATACCGTGACCGTGTAAGGGCAGTAAATAGCAACACAGATAACAGGGAAACGAGAGTCTTTAGATTAAATAAAGATGTTAATTATGCAGTGCATGGAGAGCAAAACGGTGACAGGGATATAGTATATCTGAAATTTGACCGGCTCGGAGATGAAGAGCTTTATCTTGAAAATTCAACATGTTTTGCATATTTTGACCCGGATGCATTAAAGGATAATCATGACATACTTGCACCCGGAGGGGTGAATATTACGGATCAGCGCGATGGACATATAGAAGGAAATGTAACTGTCGGAAGCGGACAGAATATGATCTTTTTCTCTATTCCATATGAAGAAGGATGGAATGCATGGATTGACGGAGAAAAAGCGGAAGTTGTGAAACTCGTGGATGGAGCCTTTATCGGTGTAAGAGCAGGTGAGGGAACACATCAGATAGTTCTTGATTATGAAACGCCCGGAGAAAAGGAAGGTATTATCTCCTTTGCATTAGGCATGGTGATATTGCTTCTTATGTGGTTACTGGATAGAAAGAAGTATAAGAAGATATAGTGTCTGTTTTTGTAATTATATTCCTGTCGTGTTAGAATTAAGCGGTTGTGTAATATTTATAAACAGACATAATAGATCAGGTTTTGGAGACAGTCATGGATGAGATAAAGTACTCAGTAGTCATCCCTGTATACAACAGCGGAGACTGGCTTGAGGAATTGATAAGCAAAGTTGAAGAAGTGATGAATTCACTTAACGGAAACTTCGAGATCGTGATGGTGAATGACTGCTCGCCGAAGATAGAGACCTGGTCAGTTATGTGCGGTCTGTCTGATAAGTATAAAGAACTGAAGATCATTAACCTCCGGTACAATTCAGGCCAGCAGAATGCCGTTATGTGCGGACTGAAGCACAGTAAGGGCGAATTTGTTATCACAATGGATGATGATTTTCAGCATGATCCCGATGACATAAAACTTCTTGTATCAAAGATGGAAGAGAGCGATACCGATGTTGTCATCGCTCAGTATGATATAAAGGAACATTCACTTCTGAGAAAACTTGGTTCTCATCTTGCAAATGAGATCTATGCAGGCATTTATTCAAAGCCTAAGGATGTCACCAGTAACAGTTTCAGGATAATGAAACGCAGACTTGTTGAAACTTTGATCGGTTATCACGGAAAATTCCCGCAGATAGGACCGATGATCTTTTCACTTAAACCTTCGATCGCAACGGTGACGATACAGCATAAGAAAAGAAAATACGGTAAGTCCGGTTATTCTCTGTACCGGCTTATCTCTGAAACTTTCAATATTATTTTAAACGGAAGTACTTTTATCATCGATTTCACAGCGGGGCTTGGAGTTATCATATCGATGTGTTCTTTCGGTCTGCTGATCTATTATCTGCTGAAATATATCTTCGGCGGTATAGGTGTACCGGGATATGCATCCACCATACTGCTGCTTACGTTCTTCTCGGGTATCATTATCTTCAGTATAGGTGCCACAGGCAAATACATAGGCAAGATAGTTAAGGAAACGATGGGATTTCCGCCGTATATGGAAGGTGAGATACGTTCAGGG
>JAEEGL017464904.1_pt1 | contig 30336 bp, 25 predicted proteins | sample 9134231 | NCBI WGS metagenome assembly JAEEGL01 (sample SAMN16246548, study PRJNA631951) | gut metagenome | biome: gut microbiome; feature: rumen; material: fiber-attached | host: Bos | place: Iran: Karaj | collected 2018-10 | reverse complement strand
TTTTTTGAGTTAAATTTTTGTTAAGAACTTTGTCGCGAGTGCTGATTTTTATCAGCCGAAATCGCGGTGCAAAGTTACTAACTTTTTATTTAACCACCAAAATTTTTTAAGTTAAAAATTTGTTAAGAACTTCACTCAATCTCGCTGATTTCATCAGGCGAAATCGCGGTGCAAAGTTACTAACTTTATTTTTAACCACCAAAATTTTTATTGTTAATTCTTTGTTAAAAACTCGTCTCTACTCTCTTAAAGAACCTCGTTCCTTTCGTTTTGCGGGTGCAAAGGTACTACATTTTTTAGTCTTCTTCCAAATTTTTTTATATATTTTTCGAAAGATTTTTTTTATCGATTGTAGATGTGAAAGTTACAAGGAAAGAAAAACAGATTTTTTTTGTGTAAAATCAAAAAAGCAAGTCCGATAACGACTTTACACATTGTGTAAAATCAAAAAAGCAAGTCAGATAACGACTTTACACATTGTGTAAAATCAAAAAAGGATGTCAGATAATGACTTTACACATTGTGTAAAATCAAAAAAGGATGTCAGATAATGACTTTACACATTGTGTAAAATCAAAAAAGTAAGTCAGATAATGACTTTACACATTGTGTAAAATCAAAAAAGGATGTCTGATAATGACTTTACACATTGTGTAAAATCAAAAAAGGATGTCAGATAATGACTTTACACATTGTGTAAAATCAAAAAAGGATGTCTGATAATGACTTTACACATTGTGTAAAATGTTAAAATTATATGTCGTTCTTATAAGATTTGTTTTCCATAGGATTCGGTAGACACCCCACGGAAGGGTGATATACAATAGACAGAGGTGTGCCCCCCCGGTAATAAATCATTATAAAGTTTTAATTTCATCGGGGAAAAGACCGGTGGCTTTGGCAATTTCTTCAATTGACATTTTACCCATCGCTTTGAGTGTTCGAGCCATTTCCCGCATTGCATCAGCGCGACCTTCCGCACGACCTTCCGCACGGCTGATTTCTCGTACCGTTCTATCGCGGTCGTTACGCAAAAACTCCATGTCCCAAAAACTGTCAAACTGTCGCTGCTCATCTTCTGTAAGATTGCGACAAAGTTCTAATGCTTCTTTCACATCTTCATTTTCCAAAAGGTCTTCTGTAATGTTCTCCTCGCCTGTTTTCGCGTTGATGGATGTAAGAAATTGTTGCCACAATTCCAAAAGTGTTTTTTGCCCTTTATTTTGCGGAACAAATTTAGGTAGTTCTACACATACAATCTCAATGCCTTGAATGACATTTGTCGGACTATCAACTTCCGACATTCTATAAAGATGATAGTTATTTGAAGTGTCTTTCTGATAAATATCATTCAAAATGTTGATGGCAAAAACTCTTTTGAGTTTGTAATATCTTTCACCCTTGTTGTAAAGTGAACAATAAACCTTTGAACTATTATACATTACTCTACGCAAAAAGTCCGCCGACCAACACATCTGCATCTCTACAATAAAATAGTCATCGTTTGCGTCCTGACAACGAACATCAACAATATTACTACGTTTACCGTCTGTCATAGGAATAATTTCGGACGGCAAATATTCAACGTCTTTTATTTTATCGTTGCCTTCTAATTTCAAAACAGCATTTAAAAGGCTGATTGTTAAGTTTTTATGTGCACCGAATATTTTTTTGAACACAACATCGGTTTTAGGGTCGTAATACTGCATAACTAAAATATTTTTAAAAGTTGCTCGCAAAAATAAAACATTTTATTTAATTTTGCAAAGAATAAAAATCCATTAATATGAAGAAATGCAAAATCACGGTGATGAAAAAATGCTTTCACGCAGACCTCGCTTTAAAATACGAAAATCCGATAGAACACGCCTGCGATTTAGTTGTCGGAGAGGAATTTATATCTGAAAACGGTGAAAAGCCAAAAGATTTGTGTCCAAGTGCATGGCTCTCACTGCAACCCTTTGTAATGGCACTCGCTTACGGTGCTGAAAACTTTTTTGACGGTTGGATGAAAAATCCAAAATCAGCAATGATTTCATGCAACGACGGTTTCCGTCCCGTAAGTTTTTTAATCGAAACTTTATAAATACGCCCCCGCTTATTAGTTTTATGATAAAACTTGATAATGTTGCGCCTATTTTCAGAACGGCGGTTAACGATTTTGACACGATTATCAATTTTTCTAAACCAATTTTTCGGAATTAAATCGCTCTGACCGGGAACAGAACCGTTTTTGTCAAGTTTTCTAATTTTAACAAGCGCCGAAAACGCGGCCTGTGCCACGTCAATACACGAACTTCCCGGTCCAATAATGCCGTACAAAACACTTGACGCTGTTTTTTTTATCGCCGAAAGAATCTCTGAATCCTCTGAGCGCGACGCCCTTAAACGCCTAAACAATATATAATTGTGTTTTTCCAACGGATTGATTTCGCACGCACGACGTACAGCACGGCGCACATTTGAAATTTTCGCACCAGAGGTATCTATTATAAAAATCCCCGTATCAGCATTAATATTAGCGCCCCACGGTTTTGAACCGCCCGCCGTACCATTAATAGACACATAATGCCAGCCGAATGCCTCACAACCTATCATAACGGCGATATGCCCCTGACCTAACGCCGCGCTTTTATCCAACATAAAAACTATGTCGCCAAAAACATCAGGGGCAATCCCTACAAAAAATAAAAAACAAAAAAAGCATTTCGACAAGCCAAACATACAATATCATTAAAAATAACACTGCAAAATTATACAACATCAAAATTTGCTAAAAGAATTTTCAATAAAAATAGAAAAAAATTTCAAAAATGAATACTTTAACAGAAAAAAATAGTACAAGGAGTTCGGATTTTTTTATATTTTTTTAAAAAGTCTCATTGATTTTTACCACAAAAACATCAACAAATATAATTATTAAATAATATAAAAAAACGCCGGAAAAGTTTTCTAAAAAAAAACTTCCCCGGCATCAACCAAAAATACATCAATTACTAATCTTGTTTCAAAGGTCTGCCGTCTGCCATAGGCATTTGTCCTTGAATGATTTTGATAAGGTCAATAAGCGTCCAAATACCACAGCCACCGAGTGTTATCAGTTGAAGCCACCAATTAGAATAACCCATTAACAAACGGTGAATGCCATAACAACCCAAAAATATACAAATCAAAATCATCGTGGTTTTAGATTGTAACTCTTTCTGAGTACCACCTTGTTGAAATTCTTCTGCCATAATTTTCTATTTTTAATTATTAATATTACTGTTAACTATAATTATCTTTTCATAAACTACTCGCAAAGTTAAACATAAAATCAATACTACCAAATAAAATACTTACTTTTTCGCATTTTATTTTACCAAATCTTGAATATAACGCTCAATCTTCTTAGAGTCAACGATTATATTAGAAATGTCATAATTTTTAATATCCGTAATCATCTTGTCGGCTATTTCCACGCCCTTTTCCATATTGCAGTTAACAGACTGCTCGCGGAAACGGTTGGCAAAATCGCTTAGTTCCTTAAACGAAACCTGACTTTTCAACGATTTAAATTCGGGAATTACCGCATATTTTATCACTGAAATATACTCTTTCAAGACATCTTGATTACGCTGTTTTTTTGCAAGAAGTCCGCTTTCGTCAGCCTGCCCCTTCTGATTGTCAAGACCACCTGTCAATAGATTAGGAACGGTAAGAACAAAAACGCTACCGTCGCCTTCCCTTGACTCAACATCGATGGTGGCTTTCATAGAATCCGCCATTTTTTTGGAAATCACAAGTCCGCGCCTTATGCCAAAACCGCTAAACAATTTTTCTAACTGCACACCGTTCAAGCCTTTACCCGTATCTTTTACTTCAAAAATCAAGTTAACTCTATCAGGAGCGACATTCTTTGCCGAGACAAAAAGATAAACACCGCCTTCTTCGGTATACTTGACAGCATTCGACAAAAGGTTGAAAAGGATTTGACGTACACGAATTTCGTCCATTTCAATAGCAGAAGGCACAGTTTCGGAAAATGCAAACTTGTATTCAAGTTTTTTCTCCTCAGCCCTATGCTGAAAAATCTTAAAGACATCTTCGGCAACCGCAACCGGATTTACTGAATCCGCCGAAGAATTTTCCTTAGAGTCGCCAGCTTTGGAAAGTTTCAAAACGTCAGAAAGTGTTTCATTAGCATACGAAGCGGCGTTAAGAGCGTCTTTCAACAAGCCCGAAAACTCTGCATCGGTACTTTTTGCCGCAAGAATTTCACAACTTCGTAATATAACTTCCAACGGTTCTTTCAATTCCGTTGACATTCCGTTGATAAATTCCGTATCCGCTTTGCCGGCCTCACGGTCGGCTTTTACTGAGGAAACTTTAACATCGTCAGTTTGTTTATCCTTGTTAATATCGCGGATTGTAAGCAAAACGGTATTGTCAACACAAAGGCTGAAACGCGCCTCCTTCAACTTATCGGCTGCATTTTCTGCTTGATATTCAACAAATTGCTGTTCACCGGTTTTCTTAACGTTGTTAAAAGCAACAAGAAATTTTATCATCAAAGAGCCGTCAGTCATCGCCCTAAGATTTCTTCCCAAATATGACTGCTGTTTTTCCGGCGAAAGACCCGGAACTTTTGCAAAAATATAATCGCCTTTTTCGTCAAGACGGAAAACCGCATCAGGCATCATGTCAAAGGTGTTTTTAACCGTAGCAAACCTGCCTTCCTCGTTTTTTTCCTCCTTCTTACGTTCCGTAATATCTTGAATCATAATGATTCCCGCACGTCCGACATCAATACCGGAATTGTAATAATAAGACTTCAAAACTGCTTCAACAGAAACATCTCCGTCCGGGGTTTTTAAGTCAAGTTCGTACTTTACAACAGTATCTTCGTCCTTTTCATCATAAAGTCCTCTAATGTCGTCAAACATTTTCGGCGGAAGTACTGTCGTAACGTTAATACCAATAAGGCTTTTGTTTTTAATGCCCAAAATCTGCATACAAGCATCGTTGACGGAGGTAACAACAAGTTTTTCGTTGAATTGTATAATTCCGACAGGCATTTTACGGAAAACGAAACGGTATTTTTCTTCCGAACTTTTAAGGTCTGCCTCGGTGCGCTTTCGCTCTTGAATTTCCTTGTCTAAAAGCGCATTAGCCTTTGTAAGAGCCTTATTTTCATCAATTCCGCCTCTATACCACCGTAAAAACACGAGAAAACCAATTATCAGCAACGCTATAACGCCTATCAAAATAACACAAATACGCTTGTAACTAAGTTTTGCGTCCTCAAACTTAGCCCTCTCCTTCTTAAAATTTTCCTGCAACAACTCGTCTTGCTGACGATGCCCCTCCATACTTATAAAGAAGTCAATGACACGGTCTCTATTTTTTACGATAAAAATACTATCGCCGCCGCGTGCATAAAGTTCGCAGTATTTAAGAGCAGAATCCCTCATACCAAGCCGCAAATAAGAACTATAAAGAACATTATAAACCTTGTGTTTCAAAGTATATTCTTTTGTTCTAAAACGGTTTTCATACGAAAGAATCTCTCTGCAAAGAGTATCCGAAACCTTAGCCGCGTTTTCAAATTCGCCGTTATGAAAATAAACTTTCGCAATGTTGTACTTCACGCTCATCACGTTGTAAACCATACCACACTCCTGAAAAATTCTGCCGGCAGTACGGTAATATTGCAAAGCCAGCTTATAATCTTCGGTTTCATAATAAATATCTCCGCAAGTATTATAAGTGATTCCGATTTTGCCTTTTTGAGCCGCATGACGGTACTCATCGAAGTTCATGTTAAGATACTTCATTGCAGAATCGTATGCGTTGCCGTGAATGTAAGCCCGCGCCAAAAAAGCGTTGATGTCAAATATTTTGTCAGAAAGGTGCAACGAATCATAAATTTCGCGTGCATATTTCATATTGAAAACCGCCTCGTTGAAACCGCTACCCGACAATATCGCAACACGTCCTAAAACGCCATAAGCGTCTGCTTTTATCTCCGCAAAATTATGTTTGTTACAAATTTCTATAACGTTAAGACAGTATTCTTGCGCCAAATCATAAAGTTCTTGCGCGTAATAAATTCTTGCAATGTCCACCAAAGAAGCCGCAATTTCGTTTTGCATATCCGCTTTAACATAAATTTTATAAGCGCGGAGTTGGTATTGAAGTGCTTCGGGATATTTTCTGGTAACATACTTAATTCTGCCGCAATATCTGTACGAAAGTGCTATTGTAAGGCTGTCCATTACGTTGTTAGCGGCAAAACGCCTTGCGCTGTCGGCATACACCGCCGCCACATAGGGCTGCGAAGCATAATTATCTTCAAACTTTTTTATATAACCGTAAAAAATTCCGTTCAAAGAATCCGTCTGCGCAAAAACGCTTTCCGGCAGCAAAACAACCACCGAAAACGTTAATATCAATATTTTAAGAAAAAAACTTTTCATAATCCGTTTTAAAATGCTTACATACCCGCTTTTTTGTACGGTATCGAAAAACTAAACACAGAACCCTTTGAAACCTCGCTTTTAACTTCAAGCACACCGCCCATACGTTTTACAAGTTCGTTGGCGATAGCAAGACCGAGACCGTTGCCGCCGTACTGCCGCGCCACACCTTCGTCCGCCTGACGAAACCGCTCAAAGATGACGTTAAGTTTGTCCTTCGGAATACCGATGCCGGAGTCTTCAACAAAGAAAACGACTTTGCCGTCCGAAAGATTAGCACCTAACTTGATATAACCCTTTTGCGTAAAGGTTACCGCATTGGCAATCAGTTTTTTAAGCACCTGACTGATGTACTGGTTGTCGGCATAAATCAGGGATTCGTATTCGCTAAAAGCACAAGTGCGTTTTAATTCCAACTTTTTACCCGATTCTTCGTGAAAATCGCTAAGATAAACAAAAGCGTCTTCAAGTATTGAGTTAATACTGCATATTTCGTGCCTTAATTTTATCTGTCCCGATTCTATTTTGGAAAGTTCCACAATATCATCGATGATATCAAGCAGTCTCAAAGTGTTCTTGTAAATAGCCCCAAGATAAGAGTGCAGTTTTTCGGGGTGAAGTCCCGACTGAATCATCTGTATATGCCCGTTGATAATATTGGCGGGCGTTCTTGTCTCGTGGGCGATGTTGGCAAGAAAAATCGTTTTGAGGTTTGAGGAATCCTCAGCGTGGGTTTTCTGTTTCAAAAGTTCGCTCTGATACTTCTTGATTTCGGTAATGTCGCTCGAAATTATCTGAACGACTTTTTCGCCGAAAGAATCGCTCAAAGGCTGCAAGGTTGACAAAAACCACTTTTCTTCACCTTTTATAACCACCGAAACGCGCCTTGTCATTATTTCGTCGGTTTCCAAAACGGTGCGGATAAAATCCTTGTCGGTCAAAGCCTCGGCAGGAATTTTTTTCTCGCCGGTCTTCGGGTCGTATTCCTCCTCAAAAAGTTCTACCGCCGTAGAATTACAAAGCACAATATTTCCGTCAACATCAGCCACAATTATCGGCTGCGAAATAGAATTGAAAAGCGTCTTGTAACGGTTTTCGCTTTCTGCCAACTCACGGCGGGCTTTTATAATTTCGTCAATATTCTGCATAACGCCCAAAATTCCGACTATCTTACCTTCGGAATCCTTTATCAGCGTTTTTGTAATAATGTACACCCTTGTTACTCCATCGGCACATTTAACAGAATTTTCGTATACCTGAATGGCTTTTTCTGTTAAAAGTTGCGAATCCTTATCATGCAAAAAGTCAGCCATGTCCTTTGAAAAACATTCGCTGAGTTCTAAAACCGTTTTTCCTATGATTTTTTCAGGAGGAACACCAACGATTGCTTTTGAATAACTGTCGTTGCAAAGTACATAACGTCCTTCGGTGTCTTTGTAAAAAAACGGTATCGGAAGTGCGTTAACAAGCGTCCGAGTAAAAATTAAATTCTCTTTCAGTTTTTTACCTTCCGGCGTTTCCGTGTTAACGGCTTTGAATTGAAGCAAAAACCTGTCGTGTTTCAAAGCGGTGATTTTCACCTCAAAAACTCCGTCTGGCTCTTTAATTCTGATACTTACCGGTTCCAAAATTTTAGTTGCCTTCAAAATGCCGTCCATCCAAAGAGGGGATCTGAGGTTTTGAAGTTCTTTTTCGGTTTTGCCCAAAATATCTTTTATCTCCATGTTGCAAAACCTTGCAAACTCTTTGTTTACTCTGGTATAGACAAAATCAGAAGGCATAACGTCATTTTCGTCGAAAATTATCTGTCCTGAGAAAGAGGGAATCAAAAGTTCCGCAAAACTCACTTCAAGCAGTTTTTCTGTGTATTCAAGATTTGCTTTCAAATCCGATTCGAGATTCGGCAAGGCGGAATATCCGCTAAAAATTTGATAACGGCTCAATACGTCTTTCAACGCCTGATTTTCCGTCTGCAATTTTTCAACCGTCTCGTTATACTCCCGTATATCGTCTTCAAAATTTATCATAATCCTATTTTTTCAAGTTTGCCAATACTTTTTGTAAATATTCGTAATAATATCCGGCAGAAGAATTTTCTGTAAAAGGTTTAAGAATCTCTCCGGCATGTTGTAAGAGTTCACGGTTTTTGTCGCGGTTTTTGCTTGTACATTCCGCAATGTTGATAGCGGTTTTTGCATAGGCGGTAGCCGCCTCTATATCGTAATCCTCTTCGGATATAGTTTCAAACAATTTTTGTGCCTTAAAGAAACTCTCGTCCGCTTTTTCGTGCTTGTTGAGTGCATAATACAACAATCCGAGATTATTTAACGCACTTGCAGCCGAGGCATACGAAATAATATTTTTCTCAGCCAAAGATGTGCGGATTCCAACGGCTTTTTCATAATACAACTCCGCAGAAACAAAATCCCCGCTGTCAAAAGCACAGTTGCCAAGTTGAAGCAGAATTTCACCTGTCTCCGTCAAAAATTTCCCGCTCTGTCTGCCGCTAATATTTGAAATCTCATTATACGCCTCTTTCATAACGGCATACGCAACACTCTTTTTGCCCGCATAATCGTATGTCAAAGCCAAATTATAATCAGTAACGGCACTTTTATAATAAAAATCCTCCGTAGAAGTATCGGAATACTGCTCCAAAGTTTCCCTCAAAGTACTCAAAATATTAATAGCCGCCTCAAAATTCTCCTCCTTATTATATATAGAGGCAAGATTTGAGAGCGTATTGTAATAACTGTCGAGATACACTCCGGGGTCTGAGGCGAGAATCCCGCGACGCGTTTGTCCGGAGAGTTCGTAATTTTTTTTTGCGCCGGGCGTATCACCAGAAAACAGACAAACGTATGCCAAATTGTCATAACTTTCGGACAAAGCATTTTTGTTTTCGTCCCTTGGGTCAGTGCCGACGATTTTTTCCCGCGTAAGAGCCGCCTGCTCCAAATAATAAACCGCCAAATCGATGTCGGCATTGTCAACGCAAAACATTCCGTAATCTGTCAAAACCTCAGCCCAAAGACCTAAATAACTGTCGGATTTTTGAGCGAGTTCTTTTCTTATTTTGTATGACTCAGTATAAAATTCGTCAGCCTTTTCGTAGTTTTTTTCTGACCTATTCAATACCGCCAAATTATTGTAAAGCGTTGAGAGTTGCACTCTTTCGCCGTCGGTAAAAGAGTTTTTTTCGTCAAAAATTTTCAAAGCCTTTTCAAGACAAACGGCTGCGGAATCTGGCAAAGAAAGTTTTCTAAAAAGATTGCCCTTATCGGTTAAAAGTTTTGCATAAACGGTCATAACACTTTGATTACTCTTAGAGTATCTTTCCAAAAGTTTTTCCGCCAAAGTGTAATTTAAAAGTGCCTCTTCGAGACTTCCCGCATTGTCGAACAAAACGCCCAAATTATTATAAACCGTCGCTTTTTCGTAATCATAACATTTTGAAGTTCTTGTTTCCAACATATTGTATAGTTCAAGAGCCTCCATGTATTTTTTCTTTGCCGACAAATACTGTGGAATTTCAGCACAGACAATGCCGTGAGAGTTCAGAATATTGGCTTTTCCTTCAATACATATATTAAGTGAAGAATATCTTTCGTCAGAAAAAATACTTTCCGCTTCTTCGCACAAAAGCCGTGCCTTCGGAAAATTTTTCACCAAAATTTCAAACGAGGCCACAACGCTTTCAGCACACGCTAAAAAAACCATACACTCATGCTTTTTGTTGACGGCATTAATCACGAAATTAAGCCCCGCATTAAATTTTTCCTGCGCCGCTGCATAACACCCCCTTTCTTTAAAAAAGTTTCCCCAACGAATGTAAACCGTTGATAATAAAATATTTTTATCGGTTTCGTCTTTGAATTTTGCAGCGTATGCCTCCGCTTTCAAAAATTTTTCAGATGTCGAAAGAGAATCCTCATCTTTGAGTCCATTAATCAAAACTGCAAAACGGTGAAGTTTGTTGTCTCCTATTTTTTTAGCATATTCTTCCATGCCGGAAATGTCGTAAACACCTGCTTCAACACATTTGAGCATAGAAGATTGCGGCTTTTGCGCCGCTAACTCAAAAGACAAGGCACAAACCGTTAAAAATAATATGTAAAAATACTTCAACATTCTTTTTTCTCAAATTATAAAACTAAACACCGTAACTCCGTCTTCGGATTTCGCGTTAAGACGGCTATTATGAAGTTCCAAAAACTTATTACAAAGCCTCAAACCAAAGCCCGTACCTTTTTCTCCTGAGGTTCCCAACGTAGAAGCAACCGAAACGCCCGAATTAATTTTTTGAATTTTGTCTAAGGGAATCGTTTCGCCGGAATTATAGACCGAAACTTTTACTTTGCCGTTAGAAAGACTTTCCGCAAAAATTTTCACTGAGGTTGACGGCAAAGAAAATTTCACGGCGTTAGAAACCAAGTTTCTAATTACCGTAGAAATTTTATATTCATCGGCAAAAATTTTAATATCACTATCTACATTATTTTCGAGTTTAACAGCCTTTCTGTAAGCCTGCAACGAAATCAAATCCACAATCGATTCAGTAATCTGACTAAGCGGTATTTCCTGAATATCCATCTTCAAATCATCGGAAAGCGAATTGGAATAGTCCAAAAGGTTAACAAGCAAATCATAACCTTCTGAGGCAGAAGTTCTTATGATTTCAGAATATTCCCTCGCACCTTCATAATCGAAAGAATCAAGAGCCTCCGTTAAAAGTCCCGCAAAACCGAGCAGCGAATTAAACGGATTTTTCAAATCGTGGCCGACAATTTTCATAAGGCGGTTTTTGGCTTCGATTTCCTCTTCAAGACGTTTTTGCGTTGTGCGTAGGTCGGTTATGTCATGAACGGAGCCAAGCACACGAACTGCAAAATTGTTTTCGTCCTTAATAGTTACACCTTTTATTTCTATCCAAACTTTTTTACCATCACTCTGACGAATAATTTGCGTCTCTATGGTAAAAGGATTACCGGCGATTAAAACCGTGTCTTTCAGCAACATAGCAACCCTTTTACGGTCTTCGGGGACAATCATCGCATAAAAACGCTCCAAAGTGCAGAAAGTCGGGTCTTCAAGACCCAAAATTTCGCCCGTAGCACGGCTTAATATATAAGTGTCGGTTATCAGGTTAAAATCGTAATAATTGCCGTATCGAAAAATTGAATCGTAATCAATTTTAGGTCCGTAACCGCCGTCCGAAACGTAACGGATACTATATTCAAGAATTTTTGAGGCGGTTTCAATTATTTTTGAGACGGCGTATTCTATGCGCCTTCTCGGAATCACAGGCACGGAATGTGCGATTGAAGGGTCTTCGTCGCCCTCCAAAATGAACGCTCCGCCCATAATATACCCCACACACTTCTCTCTCACCCAAATAGGAACGGCAACGCCGCACGTATTGTCGGCATAACAAAGCACATTAACACTATGCAAAGGGGTTGCAATGCAATCCAGAGCAATCGAAACCACTTCCCCGTCAAACTTTCTGTCAGAATGTTCGAGGAAAAAGCCCGAACGCTGTCCGTAAGGCTCTCTAACAACCGCCAAAATTTCGATTTCAAGCAAACGCGCCACAAGGGCAATTTCGCTGTTAGCACCGAAAACCCTGACAAAAAGCCCGCAGGCATTTTCAAGATTTACGCCATCGCAACTGTCCTCATAACCGACAAAACCGTCAATCAAAACCTGCGAATCACTGACTACTGTATAATTCATACCGCCAATTTTCTTGCATAAAAAAACCGCACTAAATTAAACATTTTTTTGAAAAAAAAGTATTGGAGTTAATAAAAAAATATAATAAATTTGCATTTGTAAAATTTTTCAAAACAACATAAAATTATATTATCCATGCAAAAGATTGATAATTACAATTTTAAGGGCAAAAAAGTTATTGTCAGAGTTGACTTTAACGTTCCTTTGAACAAAGAAACCGGCGAGGTTTCGGACGATACGAGAATCCGCGGCGCGTTGCCGACCATCAAAAAAATCATTGAAGACGGCGGTTCGGCTATCTTAATGTCGCACATGGGCAAACCCAAAAACGTAGATCCGCACGCAGGCGAGGCAAAATTCTCCCTCAAACAGATTATTCCTGCTATTGAGAAGTACACAAAAGAGTTTGGCGTTCCTGCAATTCAGTTTGCAGAAGACTGCGCTAATGCAGACGCTCAGGCCGTTGCGTTGAAACCCGGTCAGATTCTTCTTCTTGAAAACTTACGTTTCTACGCTGAAGAAGAAGGCAAACCAAGAGGTATCGAAAAAGACGATCCCAATTTTGAGGCTGCTAAAAAAGAAATGAAGGCAAAACAGGCTGACTTTGCAAAGAAACTCGCTTCATACGCTGAGGTTTATGTAAACGACGCTTTCGGTACGGCTCACAGAAAACACGCTTCTACGGCTGTTATCGCTGACTCGTTTGCAGAGGACAAAAAGATGTTCGGTTTCCTTATCAACAAGGAACTCTACGCTATGGATCAGGTACTTAACGATGCTCGCAAACCTTTCACGGCTATCATGGGCGGTGCAAAAGTTTCTGACAAAATCAACGTTATCACCAACCTTCTCGACCGTGTACAGAACCTTATCATCGGCGGCGGCATGACCTACACCTTTATTAAGGCTCTCGGCGGCAAAATCGGAAACTCTCTCTGCGAAGAAGACAAACTCGACCTCGCAAAAGAAATTCTCGACAAAGCAAAAGCAAAAGGCGTAAACGTATATTTGCCGGTTGACGCTGTTAACGCAGACAAATTCGACAAAGATGCCAACACCAACGTTTCGGACGTTAACAACACTCCCGACGGTTGGATGGGCTTAGACATCGCTGAAAAATCTATCGCTAAATTTGAAGAAGTTATCGTTAACTCTAAGACCGTTATTTGGAACGGACCTATGGGCGTTTTCGAAATGGAAAAATTTGCAAAAGGTACTTCTGCAATCGCTCAGGCAGTTGCAAAAGCAACAGCAAACGGTGCATTCACACTTATCGGCGGCGGCGATTCAGTTGCTGCAATCAACAAAAACAAACTCGCTGACAAAGTAAGTTACGTTTCTACCGGTGGCGGCGCAATGCTCGAATACATGGAAGGCAAACAACTTCCCGGTATCGTTGCAATCAGAGGATAATTTTTCTCTAACATATATAAAAAAACGGCTGCCGGAAAGCAGCCGTTTTTTTATTGTATGTGTTAAAAACCTTTCGGACGTTTGAAAACAAAAATCGAAGGTTTTGTGCTACCTTTTTGAAGTCCGACTTCTTCGCCGAATTTTGTAACAGGGTCAGCATTGTTGTCAAAACCGACATAAACAGCGTCCTTTGTAAGCCAAAGTGCCTCTGCCATTCCGTAGTCGGCGTGATAATTATGTTGCGTGCCATTGTTGGAAAATTTCTTGAAACTTGCATAAATGCTTTTCTTTGTCTTAACGTCAAACTTTCTTACTATGCAATTCTGACGGTCAAGAATATACAAAAATCCGTTTTCGTAACACAAATCCGAAATATCGCCATCATTCGGCAAAATTTCCTTGTCATACGGTGCTGAAAGTTTCCCCTGTTTCATGTCAAAAACAAACATTCTGCGAGGGTTGCGCTCTTTGGCAATATAAAGGAGGTAGTTTTTGTTGTCAACGGTCATACCCTCTATTCCTGCGTTGTTGCCGCTCCAAAGCCTCATATCCTCACCCAAAATACTGAAATTAATTCTCAGAGAATCAAACTCTTCCGCTCCTTTGCTCCTTTGAACGTAAAGCAAATCGTGAATTTCGTCAGCCAAAACAAACTTGTCGCCTAAAACGTCAATCACCTCAAAATCAAGGTCTTCACTTGTAATATTTGTGGTTTTGTAAGCGAGTGTCAGATAAAATTTGCCTTTCAAAGTATCCACTTCGTAAATATCGCGGGTATCGGGTTTGTCGGCAATAGCGTAAATTTTGCCGTCCCTACCAGTCAGAGACGAAATGTCAAAACGTCCGTGAGAGACTTCACAATCGTTTTCGCCCAACATATAAATACTGTTTTTGTTAAGCAATTCAAGCGTAATGCAATTCGGAAAATCTGGAATTTTCATATACTCAACATGTCCTGTCCAATGACGCTGCATTTTTGCAAACAACTGCGAAATAAGTATAGTGTTGTCAGGATTGCTGACATTAGACAAAGCGGCAAAATCATCAGGCCAGACAAAAACACGCTTGTTATCAAGACTATGAAAAAATATTTCGGAAAGTTTTCCGGCTTTGTCATAACAAAAAACCGCATTTCCTGCTATCGTAAGACCTTTTGCAGCACTCGACGGCTCAATTTTAAAGTGAAAAACCGTATCCCGCAACGCCTGCAAATCGCTTATCGTTACCGGGGTTTCGTTTTTTAAAACCTTCAAATTAACTTTGTTTTTCTTGTTGACAAGTTTTGAAATGTTGAAATCGCGGATTGTATCAACACTACAAACTGCGGCTTGGTCTGCATAAAAAACATTTTCTTTTTTGTCAGCCGGTCGGCAAGATGCAAAAAATACGGAAATTACAATTATTAATGCTATCGTTTTCATTTTTTTTATATTTTTGTAGAAAATTTTTATCATGGATATTAACGCTTTAAGCAACAACTATAATCTTTATAAAGAAAAGTCATTGCGAAAAAGACGGTTCAAATATACGGATTTTTGTCAAGTTATAGGCAAACATTTAGATAAAAAAAATATAAAGTTTTTAGAACCTGAATTTTCGTTTGAAGGGCGCAAAATTTTCGTTATGACCTACGGCACGGGCAAAACGAAAATTTTGATTTTTTCGCAAATGCACGGCAACGAACCCGTTTCAACAGAGGCACTTATGGATTTTATCAACTTTTTGGACTCAGAAAGCAACTGGTCAAAAAAAGTAACTCTGATAATGATTCCGCTTCTAAATCCCGACGGCAACGAAAAATTCAACCGCAGAAACGCTCAGGGAATCGACATCAACAGAGATGCAAGAAGTTTGATTTCGCCCGAAGCAAGAATTTTAGCGAAAATTTACGAACAATTTTTGCCGGATTTTGCGCTGAATCTCCACGATATGGAGCCGCATTACACCTCAAAACCCGAAAATCTTCAAACCGTTTTGGCTGTTCTTGCACCCGAATGTGATGAAATAGGCAGTCTCAATACCGCAAGAAAACGCGCCGTAAAAGTTATTTCAGGAATTATCACAGCCATTAAGCCGCTAATACCCAACCGTTTAGCAAAATATACGGACAAATTTACGCCGGAGGCTTTCGGTGATACTTTTATGCAAAAAGGCACTTCGTCAATTTTGTTAGAAACAGGTTCAATTTTTAACGATAAAGAGCGGTTATTTGCAAGAAAAGTTGTATTTTTGTCAATCGTAAAAGCAGTAGATTTAATTGCGCTGAAAGGTTATCTCCACTCTCCTATCGGTGCCTATCTAAAACTGCCTGACAACGAGAAAAACAATGCTTTTGACTTAAAAATCCAAAATCTTACAGTAAAAGACAACCACGGTGATTATCAGTTGGATATAGGAATCCGCAGGATAAAAAAGACGTTCAACGACGAAGATTTTGCTGACGAATTTTCCGATTACAGAATTGTTAACATCGGAGATTTAAGAAGGTTCGGGGCGATAGAAAGTTTTGATGCCACGGATTATGTTTTTAAAGGAAAATATTCAGAAATTTTCATCGGGCAAAAAGCCGATTTTGAAATTTTCTCAACCAAAAAAAATGAAATCATAAACATAAAAAGTTTATTATAAAATGGGAAATACCGTTCACATTGACGAGATAACGGAGGAACAACGCAGACTCTTGATCAACAACTACTTCAAGGCCGGCAAAATAGAATTGCCGTCTTTTACAAAAGGCAGGATTATATTGGTGTACGCCGGAATTTTTTTGGGCGTTGTTTTGATGTTTTATTTAAAAAAAGCCGTTCCGACGGTGATTTTTTCTACGTCATGTTTTGTGTTTGCGCTCTGGCATTTTTACAAATTCATAACACCGTACTTTCAGGTAAAACGTATGCTTTCGCAGCGTCCGGAAGACGGTCAAATTGTCTCTTGGCTGATAAAAGATTTGAAACAGACGGTAAAACCACGCAGCATTACAACCTTAGGACTCAACATGAGCGATGTCAGGGCTGAAAATTTTATAATAATTCCCGTTCCCGTATTTTGGGAAACCCCCGGTATAGACTCCTCTCAAATCATGCGTTCGGCACTCAGCGACGGCACTTATATATATACAGCGTGGAGAGTTCAAATTTTGGTGCTGACAAAACATTACATCAGCCTGTTTAAATGCAATTACAACTGGCTGCAAAACACTGTAAGCGGAATTTCCACAAACGAATTTTATTTTCAGGACATCTCGTCAATCAGAGACGACATTAGAGAAATAGAATACCATTTTATTGACAACGCCGAACAGAAAATCGGCGCAGGAAGAGTATTTTGCGTAACTAATTTTTCGGGCGAATACTTAACCGTCATCAACGAAATACCTTCGCTTTGTGCGCCGAAAAACGTAGCAGTAAATTTGGAGTATATCGTTTCGCTTTTGAGAATGATCCTTCGCAACCGCAGATTCAACATTCAACGCGAGGTTGCCCCCGAAAAACCACATGAAGAACTTGACTCAGCAACAGTTGAAGAACAAAAACGCGAAGAAAATGTCGAACTCATCAATTCAATAGACTACCTTTTGCGCAACGATGTAGACGGCGACGAAAGTCCCGAATCTCAGTTCGGAGAAAACACAGCCAAATCAAGTTTTGAAGGGGACAACAATTCTGACGGCAGCATAGATTTAGGCGGCAGCGACGAATAAAAAAAATATTAATAAACTTTTAATCAAACGGTTATGAAACATTTTGCTATATTTTCAGCATTAATTTTCCTCAGCGTTTTTTCCACGGCGCAAGAGGCAAGAAACATCGCTATTAAGACCGATTCCGTGATGAAAGTTTTTTCTAAGGAGTTGGAAAACGAGAAATACGATTTTACCGAAATGGTGAAAAATCCTGACAATTTTTTTGCCGACGAAAACAACGAAATCATCGGCGACACAATACAACTCAGTGATTACGAGTATTTTCAGTTTTATAGGTCAAAAAAGAAAAACGGCTTTTTTATGGCGGAATATTTCAAGGGCAGAATCGGACGCATATTTGAAAACGAAAAGTTTACATATTATTTTTATAACGGGAAGTTAAAAATGACACAATCGCTTTTGGTAAAACACGGCGACGGTCTTGACGATTACGGCGTTTATTATTTTGTGGAAGAACGACGGCTACTCTTTGACGGCAAAGACAACTCACACCCGTATTACATTATGCGAGACGGCGAAGGACAGTCAGAAGAATTTGACATCAACCGCCTGAATTTCAAAGTAATAGATGCCAACAGAATAATTTATGACAAATATACATTTGAAATTATCGGTGAAAAAATTTTTAACGGACAAACAGATTTTTAACAAAAAAAAATGGAAGTAAAACCTTACGAAAACTCTTCAAAAGATAAGCGTACGCAAGTAGAGGACATGTTTGACAACATAGCCCCGAAATACGATTTTTTGAATCATTCGCTAACTTTCGGCATTGACAAACTCTGGCGCAAAAAAGCGATAAAATCCGCTTCTGAAACTTCGCCGAAAACTATTCTTGACATTGCCGCAGGTACGGGCGACTTTTCGATTCTCGAAGCCGAAAAAACATCCGCAAAAATAACTGCGATTGATATTTCTCAAAATATGCTTGACATCGCAATCAAAAAAGCAGAGAAAAAAGGCTTAACAGATCGCATAAAATTTTTAAAAGCCGATTCCCTCAACATGCCTTTTGACAATGACAGTTTTGAGGCGGTAACCGTCGGCTTCGGTGTCAGAAATTTTGTTGACATTCCCAAAGGTCTGAAAGAGATTTTCAGGGTTTTGAAACCAGAGGGACGGCTCGTGGTTTTGGAACTCTCCGAGCCGCCTAACAAAATCGTAAAAGCGGGTTACAGTTTTTATTTTCACAAAGTTCTGCCTTTTTGGGGCAAACTGATTTCCAAAGACGGCGCGGCATACAAATACCTGCCCAAAAGCGTTGACAATTTTCCCTACGGCGAAAGATTCTTGAAACTGATGCAGGACGCCGGTTTCAAAAACACCAAGTTGGAATGGCTTTCTCTCGGACTTTCAGCAATTTACACCGGCGAAAAATAAAACTATTCCAAATCCGAAATCAGGCCTTTGTCCGGGTCGAACTCTATAAAATCCACTCCGCCGGGAAGTGCCTGATGCTCCAACGCCGGACTGCCGAAAAACGAGCCTTCACCCATTTGTCTGACAGTGGAGGGTACGGAGGCTTTTTGAAGGTTTTCGCAGTTGAAAAACGCATATTCGGGAATCGTCAGCAGGCCCGAAGGCAGTTTTACAGCGATTAAATCGTTGGCGTTTTCAAAAGCGAACTCCTCAATTTCTTTTACGCCCTGCAAAACAGTGTAAAGAGGCGTGTCTTTTTTTGACGGATAACGCAAAATTTTCGTCAAATCCTTTGTGTAAAGCACAGACTCCACCGAAACAAAATGCGTGTTGGTCTCCTCAACCTCTATTCTTACCAAACCCGAACAGCCCTGAAAGGCACGCACGCCGATTTCAGCAACCTCTTCGGGGAGTTTCAACGCCTGAATTTTCAGACAGTTGTAAAAGGCTTTGTTGCCGATTTTTTTCAATTTGTCGGGAAGGTTTATTTTTACAATTTTGTCGCAGCCAGCAAAGGCATAATCGCCGATTTCAGTGATTCCGTCAGGCAGCGAAACTCCGTAGAGCGACTCACAATGACAGAAAACGCCTTCGGGAATGTTTTTTACGCCGTAAGGAATGTTTACAGAGTTGAGGTTCACGCAGTTAAGAAAAGCGCGTTTGCCGATTTTCACGATTGTAGAAGGCAAAATAAGGCTGCTGATGCCTTTGCACCCCATAAAACCCGTGTCAGCAACCGCCGTAACATTATAAACCACGTCATTAAACCTCACGCTCTGCGGAATCATAACGTTTCCCGACATTTTTTTGTCGCCTGAAAGCACTTCAACGGACTTTTCGCCGTTCACACGGTAAAGAAAAGTTCCGCTTTTGAATTCCTGAGCGTTTCCAAAAAGCGTAAAAGCCAAAAACAAAAAAGTAAAAACAGTTTTCATAAGCCAAATTTTTTTAAAAATCTGAATTATTTATTGCCGCAAAAAATTTGTTTGCGTTTTCTTCCCTCTCCAACGGCAAATCCGATACGCCTTCGAGCGGATACTCAATGCCGAGACTTTTATATTTGTATTTTCCGAGCGTGTGAAACGGCAGAATCTCAACCTTTTCAACCACCGAATACCGCGAAACATACTCCGCAAGGGCGGCAAGTTTTTTGTCGTCGTCGGTGTAACCCGGAACCACAACGTGCCGAATCCAAACTTTTTTGCCCGTCTCTTGAAGATAGTCAAGAAACTTCTGGTTGTTTTCCCTTGTCTGACCGGTATATTTTTCATGAAGTCCGTCGTCAAGGGTCTTGATGTCAAGCAAAACCAAGTCCGTAAACTCCAAAACTCTTTTGGCTTTGTCGGAGAAAATCGCGCCCGAAGTGTCAAGGGCTGTGTGAACGCCGTTTTTCTGACAAATCTCAAAAAACTCCGCCGCAAAGTCAGCCTGAACAAGCGGCTCTCCGCCCGACAAGGTTACGCCGCCGCGGGTCTGAATGTAATTTCTGTACCGTTTTACCTCGGCGAAAAGTTCTTCCGGCGTCATTCTGTAAGCAACCGGCGCGTCAGGCTCCCAAGTATCGGGGTTATGACAAAAAAGACACCTCATCGGGCAGCCCTGCAAAAAAACCACAAACCTTATTCCCGGACCGTCTACCGTTCCGAAGGATTCCAAAGAATGAATTTTTCCTATCATACGTTTTTTTTACAAAAAAAAGACTGCCAAAAAAAAGAGTTTTCAGCAGTCTGACATAACGAATATGAATAAAAGAGAGAATGAATATACTACTTTAAATTAACCGACTCTGTCGATTTCGAGCGTTACAATCGTCTTGTTGAGCAACTGATAAGCAATTTCGCCGAAAGCGTAGTTTCCGTTTTTAACGATTGACTTACCTGTAAAGTTGCCGCCAAAGAAGTACGATACGCATGAAAAACAAGCCACTACATCGGAGCGTTTTGCACTCAAACTATCATTGAACATCTTTGCGTAATCCTTTCCGTTTTTCACCAAGTGATACTTGTCGCCCGCATATATCGGCGAGAAAAAGGTTACTGTACCCGCTTTTGTATCCACGATTTTCGTATCGCGGTTGATAAGCGCACCGTTTTGAGAGGTAATCATCTGAGTATAACCGCCGAGTTTTGGTTTTACAACGTTCTCGAAATAGTCCGCAATGTTGCCCGGTTTGCCGTCTATCAAACAATCCGACTGCACAAAACCGTCTTTCGGGAAAATAATTTCGGGAGTTTCCTCGTCTATGGTGTCAAAATTTTCGATTTCTGTTCTTGCCGAAAGGTAATCAGGCAATTCAACGTAAAGAACAACCGCATCTTCCGAATTTAACTTGCCGTCAATACCGCTTGCCGTATAAGGTTTTGCCTTGCCGTATTCGTCTAACTTAGTAGCCGCAATAAAACCTACAACAGGGTTTTTGAAAATGTCGACATACCGCATCGAATTGTTGGCAAATGTGAAATAAACGTCCGTATCAATCGGAATGCTGACAAGCGTAATTCCGTTGTCATAACCGTTTAATGCGATGTCTTGTATATTTTTTGCGTCATAAGCCGCTACTTTTGCATTTTTAGCAATAAGTGTAAAGTCATTGACAAAAATTTTATCTTCGTCCATAACGCCTACGCTGTCAACAAAATAAGGTGTAGAACCGGCAATCCATTTTCCTTGCGGTAAATCTTTAAGTGCCTTTTCACTGCCCGAAAGCAACATTACGCGACCAGCGTTAATAAAGTCAATGACCTCTGCTTTGGAATATAATTTACTCTCCATGTTCTTAGATTTTAAAGTTTTTTACCACGTACCAAAAATTGCCTTGCAGTCCTCTTGAACCGCCAAAGAATACTTTTGACACAAAGAATACAATCGGTCAACCGCCGCCGACAATGTCAGCCTGCCCATACTGATGTCTTTACGCATCTGATAGATCTGAATCTGCAACACGTAATTCTTAAACTTATACTCGATTTCACCGCTTATAAGTTTAGTCCATTCAATTCGGGTTTTGGGCGGAACAGTAGTTATAGCCATATACCTTTCATTTAGTTAATCGTTATTTACATTTTTTGGCGGGTTGCCCCGCTTATTAAATCTGCGTTAAATTATACATTATTTTTACAATCACCAAATTTTTTACAATAATTTTACAAAAAAATTTAAAACTTTTTTCAATCAATGAATTTATCTGACTTAAATATCGCAATATCAAACACTTGTAATTTTGACTATTGCAAAGTTCCAAGCCCTAAAAAAGTAAATTTTTCCTCCTCGAATGAGATTTCGGCGTTTTTTAATGACGTTGACAAGGAATTTTCGCTGCTAATTTTGGAAAATATCGTCTTAAAAGAAGACATTTTGAACAAAATTCTGAGCAAAAACGCAAATTTTGCCGTTCTCTACTCGGAATATTACGATAATGTTAACAATTATATACCTCTTTGCGACTACACCGAAGGCTCTGTCCGCGATGACTTCGATTTCGGCAAATGTCTTATCGTCAACAACCGCTTGGCAAAAGAGGCTGTCAAAACCCTTGATAAAGAAATTTCACTTGCGGGCTTTTATGATTTTAGACTTCAAATGTCGGTTTTGGGGAAAATCATAAAAACCGAAAATTTCTACACCTTATATAATATAGAGAACAAAGATTTTGAAACCGCACATTTTGCGTATTGCGAGCCGCGCAATCAAAACTATCAAAAAGAGGCAGAAAAAGTTTTCACCAAATTTTTGAAACAGATTAATGCGTACATTCAGCCCGTAAACAGCGAAGTAAAGGATTTTGACAAAATCGTAAATTCTTATAAAACAAGGCTTTCGGTAATTATTCCTGTCAGAAACCGTAAAAACACAATTCAAGACGCGATAAACTCGGCACTCGGTCAAAAGACTGATTTTCAGTTTAATGTCATCGTAGTTGACAATTTTTCGACGGACGGCACAACCGAAAAAATCGAGGAGATAAAAGACCCGCGTTTAATCCACGTTGTCCCCAAAGAAAAAAATCTCGGAATCGGCGGCTGCTGGAATCTCGGCGTCTCTAACGAAAACTGCGGCGCGTTTGCCGTTCAACTCGACAGCGACGACGTATATTCCGACGAAAACGTTTTGCAAAAAATCAACGATAAGTTTATGGCTGAAAAATGCGGCGTTTTAATCGGCAGTTACCGTCTGACGGATTTTGAGATGAAACCTATCAGCGACTTCATCATCGACCACAAAGAATACACAAAAGAAAACGGAACAAACAACGCTTTGAGAGTCAACGGTTTCGGTGCGCCCCGCTGTTATCTTACGTCCCTTATTCGTATAGAAAAGTTCAAAAATTTCTCTTACGGAGAAGATTACGACCTGTGTCTGAGGCTGAGCCGGAAATACAAACTGTCAAGAATTTTTGAAGTTTTGTACCTTTGCAGACGTTGGGGCGGAAATTCTGACGCGAATTTAACCCCGCAAAAAATCACCGGCAACAACACGTTAAAAGATACATTCAGAACCGAAGAAATAAAAGTAAGAAAAGGAAAATGAAAAATTTTTTTATAGTTTTTTTCTGCGTTTTGTTTTTCAACAATTTAAACGCGCAGGAAAATAATCCGCCCTTGATAGTAGGAATCGTTGTTCAGCAAATGCGGTACGATGCAGTAGCACGTTACGCCTCTGAAATGGGAACTGACGGATTTTTAAGGATTTTCAACCACGGAGCGGTCTGTCACAATGCTTGTTACGACTACATGATAACCGAGCCGTCGCCGGGTTTTGCAACCATTTACACGGGCGCAAACCCTTGCAGCCACGGCATTATAGCCGACAGTTGGTACGACAGAAATTCCGGCAAATACGTCTCCGCAATAGGCGACAACAAACACAATGCCGTCGGCTCGGTTTCGGAAACGGGAAAAGTTTCGCCACTGAAACTCTCCGGCACTACAATCGGCGATCAGTTGAAACTTTCTAACTACAAACGCAGCAAGGTTTTCAGCGTCTCTTACAACAATCTCGGAGCGGTTTTGCCGTCGGGACGACTGTCTAACGGTGCGTACTGGTTTGACGAAAAAAGCGGCAGTTTCATTTCAAGTTCCTATTACATGAAAACGTTGCCCTCTTGGGTTATGGAGTTCAACGAAAAAAAACACCCCGAAGAATATTTGGAAAAAGGCTGGCATACTCTCAAAACGATGGGCAGTTACGAGGCTTCGCTGCCGGACAACAGCATTTACGAAAACGGAATCAACGGTCAGAATATTTTTCCGTATTCGCTGTTAAAACTCAGCGACGGACCCGGTTATAAAGTCCTGAAAAACACGCCCTTTGCCGATGAACTCACCAAAGAGTTTGTCTTGGACTTAATCGAAAAAGAGGATTTGGGCGGCGATGGTTTTACGGATTTGCTGATGATAAATTTTTCAGCGGCAGGCTCTGTCAGCGACCTTTTCGGCATACGCTCCGTAGAATTGGAAGACACATATCTGAGGCTTGACAACTCCATAGCGCAGATTTTGCAGAGATTGGATCAAAAACTCGGCACGTCAAACTACATCGTGTTTTTGACCTCAGACCGAGGCAGCAGCGACACGCCGTCGTTTCTCCAAGACATGGGACTCGAAGGTCAAACCATTGACGTAAAACATTTTATGACACTTCTCAACGCCTATTTAAGAGCCTTGTACGGCGATGAAAAATGGGTTGACAAATACTACGGACGTCAGATTTATTTAAACCGCTTGGCAATAGAAAGGCACAAACTTTCACTCAAAGAAGTTCAAGATATGGCCTCACAATTTCTTTTGGAAATTGACGGAATATCCAACGCCGTACCTTCGTCAGTACTATTAGGCGGCTATACAGGCGGCGGAGTCTGGAAACAGGCGGTCAACAATTTTTACCGCAAACGCTCCGGCGACATTATCATCAACCTCGAACCGCACAGCATTGAAGTCGGCGAGGGCATCGCAAGGTCGGGTTTTTCTAACTCGGCGCAAAACTCCGCTTACAATTACGATGTCCATGTTCCGCTCGCTTTTTACGGCCGCAACATCAAAAACGTAAAAGTAAACCGCAGAGTCAGCATTACGGACATCACGCCGACACTTACATCAATTTTGCAGATTCTCCCGCCTGACAGAACAACCGGCGAGGCAATTCATGAAGTGATTTACGAATAAAAAAAGAAGAGAGACACGTCTTTTAAAAAACGTGCCTCTCATTTTTTATTCTCTCTGTTTATTCTCTCTATTTTTCTCTTTTATCTTGCGTTATTCGCCAAGTCAGAATTGTCTGCTATAATGCACGATTTTTCAACGCTGATTTCTACGCCCTGAGCAATCGCAATTATGATTGAATTTTCAAGAATAGAAACCACCGTGCCGTGAATACCGCCTACTGTCATAACTTTGTCGCCCGATTTGAGTTCGTCGCGGAATTTGTTGAGTTCTTTCTGCTTTTTCTGCTGGGGACGAATCATGAAAAAGTAAAAAATCACAAACATCAAAACAAGCATTATTATCATGCTCATTCCGCCGCCCTGAGGTGCTCCTGCTGCCGCACCGTCCTGTAAAATATCCAATAATTTCATCGTAATATGTTTTTTTAAATTATTAATCTTCTTTGTTCTGTTTTACCACGCCTTTTATAACAAGGTCAAAAATGTTGTCCTTGCAGTTTGAAATCACTTTTATGGTTTTGTACTGCTGACCGTCTTTGCCGTGAGAGTCAAAGCGCACTTTTATAGAACCGTTTTCACCGGCTTTAACCGGTTTTTTGTCATATTCGGGAACTGTACAGCCGCATGAAGTCTCCACTTTCTGAATCAGCAAGTCGGCTTTTCCCGTATTCTGAAACTTAAAAACGTAACTTACCTGCTCGCCTTCCAAGATAGTTCCGAAGTCAAAAACCGCCGTGTCAAAGGTTATCTCAGGGAAATTCACAGTGTCTACTGTCTCTGCCTCTGACTGCGGGGCTTTCGGCTGACTTCCGCACGAAACCAAAACGCCGAGCAACACACAGATTATCAAAAACTTAATCTTCATTTTTTTCTGTCTGATTAGGCATTTCAGCGATTTTTGTAATTTTCTTTTCGTCCAAGAGTTTTGAAACGATTTTGTCCAAAACGCCGTTTACAAAAATGCTGCTTTTTGCCGTTGAATAATTTTTAGCGAGTTCTATGTACTCGTTGAAAGTAACTTTCAAAGGTATTTCGGGAAAACATTCCACCTCAGCCAGAGCCGTCTGCAAAATCAGAATATCAAGAAAAGCGATTCTTTCGATGTCCCAGTTTTGAGTGTTTTCGGAAATAAGGTTGCGGTAGTACTCGTCTTTTGCTATCGTCCTGCGGAAAAGTTTCATAACAAAATCTCTGTCGTCGTCGTTTTTGAACATTTTTGCAAGCGGATAAGAGGAATCGAAACCGAGTTTGTAACGCTCAATTGTTTTTAAGACCATTCCGATTATAAACTCCGCCGTATCAATCCAATAGACCGACATCTCCTCCAAAGTCTGGTAAAACAAATCACAGTCGTAAACCACGTTTTCAAACATAAACGCAACGATTTTTTTGTCGTCTTCGTAACTTGAAGTCGGCTTCTGCATATATGCCTGATATTCTTCGGTCTGTTCCAAAGTTGTGAAAATACGTTTTGCAAGTTCGGGATAGTTTGCCCAGGACATTTTTTTGCCGTTAACCTGACGTTGAAAATCAGCGTTTTCCTTGAACTGTTCCAAAAACTTATTGTTAACAAATTTCAAACTTGGATTTTTATCGGTTTCCGTTGCGAGGAGTTTTTGTTTTTTTGAGTTTATAACGCTTTCCGCGTACTTGCAAACCTCTATTCCTAATAGGAAAAGATAAAAATAAAGGTCGTAAGACTTCTGTATGCTGTACAAAAGTTCTTTTTCGGACTTTGAAATGTCCGAATCTCCGCCTTGATAAAAGGAATAAATAGTCTGCAAGACCTTTATTCTCAAAATTCTTCTGCTAATCATCGTAAAAAAGAACTAAAATTCACGCTGCAAAATTAGTGATTTCCCGTCAAATGAAAAATTAATTTTGAGTTAAGAATTTTAAAAAAATCTACCACCACAATTTCTCCAAATCCAACTTCAAAAACTCCTCGATTCCAAACGCCTCGCCGCCGACCACAAACGCATTTTTCGGCGAAAACTTTTCGCGGAAGACTTGCAGTCCCTTGTTGGTTGTTCGCCCACCACTTTTAACCTCGATGCCGATGATTTTGCCGTTTTTAGCAAGCACGAAATCCACTTCAAGGTCGCCGTCGCGCCAATAATAGACATCGTATCCGACCTCCTCAGCGTTGCCCACCAAATATGCGCCAATGGCAGACTCCACCCAGCGTCCCCAACGTTTTGGGTCGGTGAACTCCGCCTCGAAACTCCGTCCCGCGTTTGCGCTCATAAGTGCAGTGTTAAAAACCTGAAACTTTGGAATAGAATTGTATTTTCGGGCGTTGTCGTTGGCATATTTTTTCAATGCAGTTACCGCCTGACAGTCGCCGAGAAGTTGAATATAGTTGGCGAGTGTCGTGATATTGCCAGCGTCCGAAAGTTGACCGAGAGCCTTGTTGAGCGATAGAAGTTCGCCCGAATAGTCGCAGCCGAGTGCAAAAAGTTGACGGAGCAGCGCAGGTTTGTAAATTGTGGTTGTCATCAAAATATCTTTGCTGACAATGGGTTCTATAATGGAATCCTTGATGTACGTCCGCCAACGCTTCTCGTTGTTGATGTAATTTGCGCCCTGCGGATAACCGCCAAAATAAATGTATTGCCCAACGTTCCACCCGAAAGCGTCGTGCATTTCCGCATACGACCAATGACCCATCCGAATCATCTCGAATCTGCCCGCCAACGATTCTGTAAGTCCCTGTTTGAGCAGCAGACGCGACGAGCCGAGCAACACGACCTTGATGTTGTTTCCCTTGGCGGTGTCGTAGTCCCATTCGCGCTTTACGTATTCGCTCCAATTGTCAATCTTTTGAATTTCGTCAATAACGATAAGGAACTCACTGAGATTGTTGAACTGCATTTTGGAACGCGCCGCCGCCCAAATGTCGCCAATCCAGTTCCTGTTGTCGTGGTCGATACCGTCGGCAGATTCCGAGATGTATTGAATGTCGATGTCTGCCAACACTTGATTTACAACGGTGGTCTTGCCCACTTGCCTTGGTCCTGCAATTACCTGAATAGTGGTGCGTGGTTCGTGAATCCGCTCCATTATTATATCGTAGTGATAACGCCTGTACATTTTTTCGCAGTTTTAATGGTTTAAAATCTGCCACAAAGATAAACAAAAATTCTCAATTCTCCGCAAAAAAATTCTCAAATCTTCGCTGAAAAATTCTCAAATCTACACCGAAAAATTCTCAAAAGTAAGAGTTAATGTATTGGAAATAAAGCGGCAAATATCTCCGCCGCATCGGACCAGACAAAGGCGGCTTTTGGGAAGTATTAACTGACTGATAAAATGATTTTTAAGTCGAAATTTGAAAAAAATTTGCAAGGAGTCAAATAATTTTTTACCTTTGTCCCAAATTATTTGAAGAGAAATGATAACAGTATCAAATTTGGCCATTCAGTTTGGCAAACGTATTTTGTTTCAGGACGTTAACCTGACTTTTAACGATGGTAACTGCTACGGCGTAATCGGTGCAAACGGCGCGGGAAAATCTACTTTCTTAAAAATTATCAGCGGCGATTTGGACTCAACACGCGGAACTGTTTCCCTCGGACACGGCGAAAGGCTTTCAGTCTTAAAACAAGACCACTTCGCTTTTGATGAGTACACCGTTCTTAACACCGTTATAATGGGACACAGCGAATTGTGGAACATTATGCAGGAAAAAGATGCCCTCTACGCAAAGCCCGATTTCTCGGACGCTGACGGCGAAAAGGTCGGCGAACTTGAAAACCGTTTTGCAGAACTCGACGGCTGGAACGCAGAAAGCGACGCTGCCGCTCTCTTGTCAGGACTCGGTATCAAAGAAGAACTTCATGAAAAACTTATGAGCGAACTTTCCGGTAAAGAAAAAGTCCGCGTTCTTCTTGCTCAGGCACTTTTCGGAAACCCTGACAACCTGCTCTTGGACGAGCCTACAAACGACCTTGACCTTGATACTGTCAACTGGCTCGAAAATTATCTTTCCAACTTTGAAAAGACGGTTCTCATCGTTTCGCACGACCGCCACTTCTTAGATTCGGTCTGCACGCACACCGTTGACATCGACTACGGCAAAATCACAATGTTTGCCGGCAATTACAGTTTCTGGTATCAGTCGAGCCAACTCGCGCTCCGTCAGCAGGCTCAGCAAAACAAACGCGCCGAAGAAAAGAAACAGGAACTTCTTGATTTTATCCGCCGTTTCAGCGCAAACGTTGCAAAATCCAAGCAGACCACTTCCCGCAAAAAGATGTTGGAAAAACTTAACATTGAAGAAATTAAACCGTCAACAAGAAAATATCCGGGCATAATTTTCACGCCTGACCGCGACCCCGGAAACACTATTCTTTCCGTCAAGGACATGACCGCCAAGATGGAAAACGACGTTCTTTTCCGCAACGCAAGTTTTACAATCGAAAAAGGCGACAAGGTTGTTTTCCTCTCACATGACCCGCGTGCAATGACGGCTCTGTTTGAGATTATCAACGGTCATCAAAAACCTGAAAGCGGCTCTTACGAGTGGGGCGTTACGATAACAACCTGTTATCTTCCGCTTGACAACAGCGAATTTTTCCAAAAAGACATCACGTTAAAAGATTGGCTCGGACAATTTTCTGCTGACACCACGGAAACTTTCTTACGCGGATTTTTGGGTAAAATGTTGTTTTCAGGCGAAGAAATTTTCAAAAAGGCCAACGTATTGTCAGGAGGTGAAAAAATGCGTTGCATGATTGCTCGTATGATGCTTCAAAACGCTAACTGCATGATTCTCGACACTCCGACCAACCATTTGGATTTGGAAAGTATTCAGGCGTTCAACAATACTTTGACGAATTTCAAAGGCATAATTTTGATGTCTTCACACGACCATGAGTTCATTCAGACGGTTGCCAACAGGATTATCGAACTTACACCTAACGGTATCATTGATAAGCGTATGGAGTATGACGATTACATAACTGACGAAAAAATTCAAGCAAGAAAAGCAGAACTCTACGCTGCACAATAAAATACCTTCTTATCCCTAACTACTAAAAAAAAACGAGTTAGGGATAAGAAGTTTTTAAAAAAATTATTATAATTCTGTGTCTTCATCACATCGAACAAATTTTCCGTCTAAAAACCAAAACAAACAAATCACTACGTATAACCTTAATTACAACCCTCGGTGTAAAACCAAATATGTATTCATCGGTGGTACAAAACGAAGTGATTTTAGATGATTTGTTTTTGCCGTAAAAAAAAAATTTTGTCAAGTTTGAGAAAATATGTAAATTGCGCAAATTTTTTTACAAACCATAATACAATGAAAGGATTTAAAATTATTGTTTTAATGAAGCAAGTGCCAGACACCCACAATGTCGGCAAAGATGCTATGAAAGAAGACGGTACAATGAACCGCGCCGCCCTTCCCGCAATCATAAATCCTGAGGACTTGAACG
>JAEEGL012967765.1_pt1 | contig 30338 bp, 21 predicted proteins | sample 9134231 | NCBI WGS metagenome assembly JAEEGL01 (sample SAMN16246548, study PRJNA631951) | gut metagenome | biome: gut microbiome; feature: rumen; material: fiber-attached | host: Bos | place: Iran: Karaj | collected 2018-10 | reverse complement strand
CCCACCCGCAAGGACATCAACATCTACAAGATCGCCGCTACCGCCAAAGCTCAGGAGCTCGGCATCAGCAAGGTCTTCAACATGGTGGTCCTCGGTGGCTTCCTGAAGCTGAAACCCATTGTCGACAAGCAGTACATCCACGAAGGTCTGGAGCACTCGCTGCCCCAGCGCCACTGGAACCTCATTCCCCAGAACGAGGAAGCTATCGAGATTGGCAAGGGCATCATCGAACCCGTCCAGGTGCTGTAAGAAGTATTTATGGCATAAAAGAAAGCCTCCCAAACGGGAGGCTTTTCTATTTTATCTCTTTGTGCTCAGTTCTTGGTGGCTTTGAGCACCTGCTCCACCACGCCGATCTTGTAGCCCGTGCTGTGGTAGAGGATGTGGCCGTCGCTGTCGATGAGGGCCACCAGCGGGTATTCCACGTTGTCTATCTTGGCAGCCTCAACGATGCGCTGCTCCAGGAGGCCCTTCCGGTAGGCGAAGTCGGTGTTGGCGAGGCCCCACGAGGGCATGCCGATGGTGGCGGGCCCGACCATGAAGGTCATGCCGCCCCAAGCCTTTACTTCTTTCTGTAGTTGCTTAAGCTCCACTATCAGGTGCTTCGACGGCTCGCTGTATTCGCCGAGGTTGACATACAGCATGCCGGCGTCGCCGGCGTAGTCCCACAGCTCTATGCCGTCGAAAAGCTCAAGGCTTTTGTCTATGACGCCCAGCTCGTCGATGCGTGCCAGCAACGGCAGGATGACAATCTCCTTGTTCACATTTTCGCCAGCCGTTACCTCAAAAAACTCCATGCGCGAGCGCACCGCCCCGTCGGGGTAGCGGTTGCCGGTGGAGAGGCAGTAGATGCCGGGCTCCAGCTCGATGGTGGCGGGGAATTTGGCCATGCGGGCATCATCCTCGAAGTCGAAGGTACGCAGGTCGCCGTTCTCCAGCTTGGCGAGGGTGAAGTGCGGCCAATATACTGGCTTGGCTGGCTCCTTGCCATGATATATGAGGGTGAGCTTGGCGCGTTTGGCGTTGACATCCTTACCGTGGTTATCATCGTTGAAATCCACTATACGGAATACCGACTTCGACCCATCGGCCACATATATAGTATTGGTGGCATTATCCAGATAGGCGGGGATACCGGCGGCGCGGCAGGCGGCCACGAAGAAGATGTCACGGCTGTGGCGGTCGGCATGGCGCAGCTTGTATACACCCACTGGCGAGACGGGGCAGTTGTAGTAGTTACTGCTGTCGTCAACCGTGATGCTGTCTATCACCCATTGTTTGATTTCTTCAGCCGTCATGCCTTTGAAGCAGGCCAGTTCCTCGCGGTAGGGGCGCACCATCTCGTTGCTGATGCGGGCAGGGAGGATGCCTTTATAGTATACGCCCGTGGCGGTTACGGGACAATCTTGTTCATCTATCCAGTCCCAGTCGTAAGTAGTGTAGTGGACTTCCAACACCTCGGAGGTAATGTCGCGCAGGTCTTTGTCGGAGAAGGTCGAGAGATAGTCGTAGACAGGGGCGAATTGCTCTTCGTGCAAGCCGTGCTTGCTGATGAAGGTGAGGATGGTCTCGTGGTTGCCTTCCGACTTGTGCACCAGTTCCCATAGCATTTCCTTTTGCGCTTTGTTCAGATATTGGATACCGTCCATCCGTTGGAAGTCGTCCTTGGTGGGGAATGTGGCGGTATAGGCGTTGCGCAGCGAGTCCTCGTAGGCCAGGCGCTTGGCGTTGGCGGCAGTCTCCTCCTCGGTGGCAACCACTTTGGGCTCTCCTGCGGCAGGAGGCACCATTTCGAAATTGAGAATTGAGAATTGAGAATTGAGAATTGATGGAATGGTCAAAGTGAGGGTGCTGTCTTTGCGGACGTCGAGCTTCTCGAAGGTGTATCGCTCGCCATCGGTGGCCCAGATGAGCAGGTCGCCGAGACCGGTGGTCAGCGAGGCCTTGCCGTCGGCATCGGCTGTCATTGTGGCGAGTGTGTAGTATTCGGCATAGTTGTAGAGCTTGAACATCACCTGTGCGCCCTCCAGCGGCTTGCCGTCGGCGGTCACTGTCACCGTCACGCGGCGCGTGGGGGCATAGTGGCTCAACAGGTTCAGCTCGCTGTACATGCCGGTGCGCTTCACCACCTCCTCGTCGCCCTTGTACTTGCCGAAAGCCTTGGTGTGCACCATCATGCAGCGCGTCGATGGCACTGAGAACCAACCCATATTGAGGCGCGGGTCGGGCTCGCAGGCGCCGAGGAACTTCCACTCGCCGTCAACATATACTTCCACCCATGCGTGATTATCGTCGCAATGTGCCCATCGCGGAGTGTAGCACTGGCGTGCGGGAATGCCCACGGCGCGCAAGGCAGTGACGGCGAAGGTGCTCTCCTCGCCGCAGCGGCCAAGGCTGGTGCGCATGGTTGCCAGCGGTGCGCTGGTGCGGCTGTCCGAGGCACGGTAGGCTACATGCTCGTGGCACCAGTGGTTCACCTCCAAGGCGGCCTCTTCAATGCTCATGCCTTGCACACGCTCCTTCAGCTCTCGGTAGAACACCATGCGGGCGGTGTCGAGGTTTTCGTTGTTGACTCGGTACACAAGCACGAAGTGGCGGAAGACATCCTCGGGTATCTCCTTGCCCCATGCCATCTCCTCGCGTGCCTTGAAGGCGTAGCGCACCTGCTGCAGGTAGAACTCAGGCTCATAGTCCGCCATGTCGCTCAGCGGCATATATGCATAGAGGAACTCCATGGCCTCGCGTTCCATACGGCTCAAGGTGTCGAGTTGGACATCCAGCATGGGAAACTCCGCCATGCGCGCCTCGAAGTCGGCGTGCACTTCGTTTCGGTAGTTGCGGTCGGTGATGAAATGCGGGTCGCGGCAGCATCCCGCCGCCATCAACATCGCTACCGCCAATAAAAGATATCTCTTCATGGTCTAATGCTTGTCTTGATGTAACTTATAACGTTGTGCCAGCCATTCTTATTGTGGCTTGGCCGTTGTTTTACCGTATCCGCTCCGTCTTTTCTACCATTGTATACCGGCTGTTTTACGTAAAAAACCGTTAAACAACCGTAGAACAACCGTTAAACAGTCGGAGCGACTACGGAGAGGAGTCGTCGCACCTGCTCGGCATCGGTCTGGAGGGTGCCGTCGGGGAGGGTGGTTTTGCAGGAGCCGTGGACTTCGGAGACGCCGGTGGCGGCTATCAGCTGGCGGACATTGTCGGGTGTGACGCCGCTGCCGGCGAGTATCGTGACCTTCGCGGCCTCCACGAGACGCTTGATGACCGAGGCTCCTTCGACAGCCGTAGGCTTCTGGCCGGAGGTGAGGAGGCGTTGGCAGCCGCAGTCGGCTATGGCCTGCAGTGTCTCGATTGGGTCTTGCCGGGCTTCGTCGAAGGCGCGGTGGAAGGTTACCTCCATGGGAGCCGCCAGCCGGACCATGCGGCGTGTGAGCTCGGTGTCCACCTTGCCGTCGCGCGTCAGGAAGCCGATAACTACAGCATGTGCGCCAAGTTCCTTGCAGCGCATGATGGTGCGCTCTATCTCGGCCACTTCGGCGGCGTTGTAGCAGAAGTCGCCGCTGCGCGGACGCACCAGCACATGGGTGCGCAGACCGAGGGTGTGGACGCAATAATCGATGTCGTCGTCGCTTGGCGTGAGGCCGCCGACCTCAAGGCTTTGGCACAGCTCAACACGCTGTGCGCCACCTTCTTTGGCCGCTATGGCCGAGGCGCGCGACGGGGTGCAAATCTCTACGGTAATCATGGTGCAAAGATACGAATAAAAGTGGGAACTGCATAATAAAAAGATGGTTGCTGCGTTAAAGACACAAGACAACACTGACACAAGTTATGAAATTTGACGACAGAAAAAAGGTGCGCAACGTTGCAGGGGAGAACATTGTTATAATGCAGTCGGACAATACGGTCGACATGACCAAGGTTGTGGCCCTCAACGAGAGTGCCATGATGGTATACCAACGGCTGACGGGCAAGGACTTCACCGTGGCTGACGTGGCGCAGGTGCTGACCGACGAGTATGAGGTGGACGAGGCTACGGCGCTGCGCGACGCCGAGGCCCTGGTGGCCAGCATGCGCAAGGAGCATCTAATAATAGACTGAACGATGGAGACGGCCACATTGTCGATAGGCGGTATTGGGGTGACGCTCACTGGCGGTGCCGATGTGGTGCTTGCCATGCGTCTGCCCGGGATGGCTGTGTTTGAGCGGCCTGCTGCCGACGGCATTGTGGTGCGGCTCGACCAGACCTTGACGTTGCCTTCGTGCCGATGGCTGCATAGCTTCGGCCTCGAGGCCAACGGTGCTGAGTGCCGCTTCGGTGTGGGGGAGGACGGTTGCCACTACCAGGTGTTTGGCGACGGTGTGGTGTTGCGATACGACAGTCGGCAGCCCGACACGGTGGCGTGCTCTACAGTAGGCGACCCATTGCTGCTGCGATATGTGCTATGGACGGCCTATGGTATGGCTATGCTGCACCGTGGCGTTGTGCCGGTGCACTCTTCGGCGGTGGTCTGTGAAGGAAAGGCTGTGCTGTGCCTCGGCGAAAGCGGTACCGGTAAGAGCACACACACGCGGTTGTGGTGTGAGAACATCGACGGAGCCTATCTGCTCAACGACGACAGCCCCATTGTGCGTGTGGAGGGCGATGGCGTCTACGCCTATGGCTCACCGTGGAGCGGTAAGACGCCCTGTTTCCGGCAGGAGCGTTACCATGTGGCCGCTTTCTTGCGCATAGAGCAGCGCCCTGAAAACACCATCAAGCGCCTCGGTACCATAGAGGCGTTCACTGCCTTGCAGCCATCCTGTCCGCCGGTGCTGGCGCATGACGAGGGCTGCTTGGACATGATAGTGGACTTTATCTCAGGCGTCATCGGCCAAGTGCCTGTCTACAGGCTCGGCTGCCTGCCCGATGCCGCTGCGGCTCGGTTGAGTCACGGCACAATATTCCCAACGCGGCAATGAATATCAATAACAACATATTCTTCGCTTTGGCCGAGGAACAGTTGGCCGAGGGGCACAGCGTGGCGATGTCGCTGAAAGGCATCAGCATGCTGCCTACGTTGCGCGAGGAGGATGTGCTCACACTCGAGCCCATGGCCGGTGAGCCGTGCGTGGGTGATGTGTTGCTGTTCCGCTATGCCGGCAGTCATGTGGTTCACCGTCTGATAAAGCATGAGGGCGACATCTATGTCATGCAGGGCGACAACAACTACGGTACCGAGACGGTGAGGCGGCAGGATATCGTGGCGCGTGTTGTTGCTGTGAAGCGCCCCGACGGCAGAACCGTGGCGACGAATAGCACTGAGTGGCAGCGCCTGAGTCGGCGCTCGCTTTGCCGCAAGAATATCAAGAACGCAATGATATGCAGTTTCGGCCGCAAGAGCCGTAGGAAGCTGCGTCCTTGGTATTTCGTTTTGTTAGCAATACTGATGTGGGCTCCGCTCAATGGCGTGGGCATACCGCTGAACAACTATATTCTCGGCTTGCGTGCCGACCACCTGCTGCACGCCAGCGTATTCATACCGTGCACACTGTTTCTGATGGACGTCATTGACAGGCGATGGCTTGTGTGGCTCGTCGCTGTGGGCATAGGGCTGCTCACCGAGGGTGGACAATGGCTGCTGCCGTATCGCGGCTACGACGTAAATGACCTTATCGCCAACGCTATTGGTGTAACCATGGGTTGGTTGGTGATACTTGCTGCAAAGAGAATAAAACGTAGAGCTTAGTTCTTGCCTGCCAGCAGGCCGCAGGCGGCGTCGATGTCCTGTCCGCGCGAGGCGCGGAGGGTGCATATCACACCGTGACGGTTCAGGTAATCCTGGAAGGCTTTTATTGTAGTCGGCATCGAAGTGCGGAAGGGTGCTTCGGGCGACTCGTGGAAGCGTATCAGGTTGACGCGGCAGTCGAGGCCTTTCAGTGCCTCTACAAGCTTCTGTGCATGCAACTGGTCGTCGTTCTCGCCGCGGAACATGGTGTATTCGAACGAAAGACGCCGTTGGCCGCTCCAGTCGTAGTGGCGCAGCAAAGCCAGCACTTCGCTGAGGGGGAAAGCCTTTTGCACAGGCATCATCTGCAGGCGCTCCTGCGGCACGGGGTTGTGGAGGCTCACGGCAAGGTGGCACTGGCTCTCGTCGAGGAAGCGCTTGAGGCCGGGCACAATGCCCACGGTGGAGACTGTGATGCGCTTCGGGCTCCAGCCGAGGCCCCAGTCGGCGGTCATCACCTGCGTGGCGGCAAGGACGGCGTCGAGGTTGTCCATTGGCTCGCCCATGCCCATGAAGACCACGTTGGTAAGGCTTTCGTACTCGGGGATGGAGAAGAGCTGGTTGAGGATGTCGCCGGCGGTGAGGTTGCCGTGGAAGCCCTGCTGGCCGGTGACGCAGAAACGGCACCCCATCTTGCAACCTACTTGGCAGCTCACGCACAGTGTGGCGCGGTCCTCTTCGGGGATATAGACAGCCTCAATATAATGGCCGTCGAGCACGGGGAAGAGGTACTTCTTGGTGCCGTCGCGGCTCACCTGACAGCGCACCGGAGTCTCGCGCCCAATGTATGCAATCTCGTTGAGGCGTGCGCGCTGCTTGAGCGACAGGTTGGTCATGCTGTCGATGCTATCCACACGCTTCTTGTACAGCCAATCGCAGAGCTGCTTGGCCGTGAAGCGTGGGAAACCCTCGGTGGCGCAGAGCTCCTGCAGCTGCGTCAGGGTCATGCCGAGCAGGTTAGAAATCCCAGTCGAAGCCTTCATTCTCTATCTCCTGTTGGAAGTTGGAGCAGTCCATCTCTATTGGCACCGCCGGACGCTCGAAGTCGCCGCGGTAGAAGTTGATGGCGCGGTCCTTGTATATCTTCTCCATGTAGAGGCCGAAGATTGGCAATGCCATGGCGGCGCCCTGACCGTAGGTCATGTTGCGGAAGTGGATGCTGCGCAGTTCGCCGCCGGTCCATACGGCTGTGGCCAGTTTGGGCGTGATGCCAACGAACCAGCAGTCGGAGTTGTTCTGTGTGGTGCCTGTCTTGCCGGCAATGCAGGTGGAGTAGTTGTTCAGGTGGTACTTGTAGTTGAGACGTACACCGGTGCCGCTCTGCACCACGCCCTTCATGAGTTCGAGCATCATGTAGGCTGTGGTCTCGTCGAGAGCCTCGCTGCGGTGCGGCGTGAAGCGTTCCAGCACCATGCCTTTGCTATCCTCGATGCGGGTGACGAAGATAGGCTCCACGTATTCGCCCTTGTTGGCGAAGGTAGCCATGGCGCCCGCCATCTCGTATACGGTAATCTCTGGTGTGCCCACGGCAATGGCTGGTACGGCGTCGATGGGACTGCGTACGCCCATCTTGCGGGCGATGTCTATCACTTGTTCCGGCGAGCCTTGCTTCATGAGGTAGGCCGATACCCAGTTCACCGAGTGCGCCAATGCCCATTTCAGTGTCACCATCTCGTCCTCACGCTCATGGGTACTGTTCTTCGGGCACCAGTCGGGGGCGTTCCATACCTCGAAGCACACTTGTGAGTTCGGCACCTCTGTGCAGGGGAACATGCCGAGATCCTGCAACGCCATAGTGTATACAAACGGCTTGAACGTAGAACCCACTTGGCGGTGGCTTTGTACATTGTCATACTTGAAGTATCGGTAGTTGATGCCACCCACATAGGCCTTGACGTAGCCCGTGCCGGGCTCGACGCTCATAAGGCCTGCATTAAGGAACTTCTTGTAGTAGATAAGTGAGTCCCACGGCGACATAACCGTGTCTCTGTTGCCCTTCCATGAGAACACACGCATCTTCACTTTTTGGTCGAAGTTGGTGCGTATCTCTTTCTGGCTCATGCCGTCAGCCTTGAGGTTGCGGTAGCGGTCGCTGTTCTTCATGGCCTGTGTGAGGAAGGTGTTCTCCTGCTCTTTGGTGATATCGCAGAATGGGTTGCCCTTGCGTGCTTTCAGTTCGCGCTCAAATGCAGGCTGTATCTCCTTGCTGAAGTGTTCGCGCACAGCCTGCTCGGCGTAGCGCTGCATACGGCTGTCAATGGTGGTGTATATCTTCAGGCCGTCCTTGTGCACATCATAGTGTTCACCGTTTGGCTTGCGGTGGTGGCTGCACCAGTCCTTCATATAGCTGCGCAGATATTCACGCAGGTAGGTGGCCAATCCGTCGTTGTGGCTCTGCGGCGTGTAGTGGCTCATGTCAAGGGGTTTCTCCTTGTATGCTACGTAGTCCTCGTCGCTCAGGTAGTCGTAGTGGTTCATTTGGTAGAGCACCGTGTTGCGACGCGCCAGAGCGTTGTCCGGATGCAGTATCGGGCTGTACGTAGTCGGAGCCTTGAGCAACCCCACCAGCATGGCGGCCTCGTCCACATCAAGCTCTGCTGGGGTCTTGTCGAAGAAGGTCTTGGACGCGGTCTTCACGCCGAAGGCATTGCTGCCGAAGTCCACCGTGTTGAAATACATGGCCAGTATCTCCTGCTTCGAGTAGTTGTGCTCAAGCTTAACAGCTACCACCCACTCTTTGAACTTCACGAACACCACGCCAATCTTGCTCTTGTGCCCGCGCGGGAAAAGGTTCTTAGCCAGCTGCTGAGTGATGGTGCTGCCGCCGCCCGACGAGCTGTTGCGTCCTATCAATGTCTTGAAGAGCACGCGGAACAGGCTCTTCGGATCAATGCCCGAATGCTTGTAGAAGCGCACGTCCTCTGTGGCCACAAGCGCATTGATCAGGTTGGGTGATATCTGGTCGTAGGTGACATTGCTGCGGTTCTCCAGTCCTATGAAGCCCAGCACTTCGCCGTCGTCCGACAGTACCTCCGACGCCTGCAGGCTGCGGGGGTTCTCCAGTTCCTCGAACGATGGCATGAAGCCCAGCCATCCCAGCGAGAGGAAGGTGAAGAAGAGGAACACAAAGGCCCAGAAACCACCGAATATAATCCAGATGGTCTTTATGTATTTGGGCCTATCCTTTTTCTTTGTTGCCATAATCGTGATGCTTTTGTTTTCACTTGCCGCTGTATTCCACACGCAGCCCGATGTCCTTGATGCCGCTGATGGCGCTGTCGCGCATGCCGTTGGTAACGGCGAAGCGGTAATGGCCCGTCATGGGGAAGCGTGCGCTGCCGCCGCGCAGGCGGTAGCGGGCGTCGACATAGCGCCCTGTGCGCTTGCCCAGCCATCTGCCCTCAGGGTCGGCCAGCGGGCACTCCATGGTGTCGTAGGCCACGCTGCCGTCGGGGAATGTTGTGTTTATGAAGAGGAAAGTGTTGCTGTAGGGGTATTCCACGCTGTTGCGCACCTCCACGAGGAAGTTGAACAGGTGCACTGTGTCGTCCACATCGACGTCGAAGGTCAGCGTGTCTTGGGGCAGCCAGCCGTGCTCATTCACGCTGCGGCTCTCGTCATAGTAGATGCTACCGTCGCATGACGCCAATGCCATTGCCGCCATGATGCAGGCTATGTATGTGCAAATCCTTTTCATCGTCTGTCGCGGTTGTTGTTTCCACTGCGGCGCGGAGTGTCGCCACCCTCGCGGCGCTGTTTGCCTTCGGGTTTGTTCTGCTGGCTCTGCTGGCGTATCTTCTGGGTATTGTGACGCTCCTCGCGTGCACGGTTGTCACGGTCGCGCCTTTCGCCACGGTCGCCGCCTGGGCGCTGCGGGCGCTCGTCGCGGTCGCCACGGCGGTTGCCGCCTTGAGGCCTGCGGTCGCCCTGTGGCTTGCGCTCATCCTGACCCACCACACCGTTGCCGCCTTCGCTCAGGCGCTGTATCTCGCGTTCCACCTCTTCGCTGTTGGCTTCCGAGGCCAGTGCGCTGGTGGACATCAGCTCCACTTGGTAGTCCTCGAGCTTCTCGGGGTACTGCTGGTTGTGGTTCATCTCAATGATGGCCTTCACGTCTTCGGCCTTGACGGCGATGAGGTCGTTCTCGCCTTCGTAGGCATACCACATGATGCCGCGGAACACGTCGGTCTTCTTGTACAGCGCCAGGCCCTTCTGGAAGCGTATGGCTTGGCCCGCCGGCGGGAACTTCTTGAGTGCGTCGGCATAGACCTCGTACTCAAAGTTGAGGCAGCACTTCAGTTTTCCGCACTGTCCGGCGAGTTTCTGCGGGTTTGGCATTATCTGTTGTGTCTTGGCGGCGCCCGTGGTGACGCTCTTGAAGGTGGTGAGCCACGTGGCGCAGCACAGCTCGCGACCGCAAGTGCCTATGCCGCCCACCTTGCCGGCCTCCTGACGCACGCCTATCTGCTTCATCTCAACGCGCACCCGGAACTCTTCGGCCAGCACTTTGATGAGCTCGCGGAAGTCCACGCGTGCATCGGCGGTGTAGTAGAATATGGCCTTAGAGCGGTCGCCTTGGTACTCGATGTCGTTCACTTTCATGTCGAGCCCCATGTCCGCCACAATCTGGCGTGTGCGGATGAGGGTGCGGTGCTCCTCGCGCATGGCAACGTCCCAGCGCTCAATGTCGGCCTCCTTGGCGCGGCGGAAGAGCTTGCGCACGTTCTCCGAGTCGGGGCTTATCCTGTGTTTACGCATCTGCAGACGGCAGAGCTCGCCAGTGAGGCACACTATGCCCACGTCGTGTCCGGGCTGTCCCTCTACGGCCACTATGTCACCCTCGGTGACCTCCAGACCGTCGGGCAGGCGATAGAAGTCCTTGTGGTTGTTCTTGAAGCGCACCTCCACGCAGTCGAAGGGGCGCGTGGTGGGCTGTCGTATGCCGGCGAGCCAGTTGGTCGACGTCACCTTCGAGCAGCTCTGGCGTTCGCACGGGCTCACGGGCTGGTAGCTCTTCGGGCAGTGGTTGCAGCCGCGGCTGAGGTATACGGGCTCGTCGTATTTCACCCATGGTATCTCCGGGTCGGGCTCCAGGTATGGGTCCAGGGCGCTCTCTTCCGAGTGGTATTCTTCCACCTCAGGGTTCTCGCGCTCCACGGTGGCCTTCTTCGTCTCGCGGGCTTTGCGCCTTTCGCGCATGAATGCCTCTATGTCTTCCGCCGAAGCAACGGTCTCTTCGCTATCGAGCACCGGCTCCTGCGGCATCTTCTCAAGTTCTTTGTCTTTGTTCTCTTCCATAAAAAAGTTATCGTTTCTTCAACGCCTTGCTCATGTTGAACGACAGCTGCATCAGCGCTATCTTGGCGTTGGCGTTGCGCTCCACGGCCATGATGGCATCGTCGAGCGTCTTCTCAATCAGTTCTATGTTGTTCACCGTCACCATGGTCGGGAACATGGTGTCGAATTTCTGGTCGCCGGAGCCTATCTCCACGGGCAATCCGGCGGCGCCGTGCAGGAAACAGTCGCGCATGACCCCAAGGGCGTATGTGAGGAACTGCTTCTGCTGCTCACGGTTCAGCGCGGCCATCTTGTCCACCTGCGCTGCCAGTTCCTTCATCTTCAGCTTGAAGAGCAGCCGCAGCCACTCCACCAGCAGCCCCGCGAACTGGGTCCGTTCTGCCTCATTCGCCTTTTCCCCTTCACCTCTCACCATGATGGTCTGCACACGGCTGCGGATGGTCGACAGCATGCGCTCGTCGCTCTCGCACACCAGCATCAGTATGGTGCCGGGCGTGGGCTCCTCGAGGGTCTTCAGCAGCTCGTTGGCGGCGGCTGTGTTCATCTTCTCTGCCATCCAGATGACCATCATCTTCCATCCACCCTCGTAGCTCTTGAGCCCCAGGTCGGACACGATATGTGCGGCGTCGCTCTCGCGTATCATGCCCTGCTTGTTCTCTATGCCCAGGTGTTCGTACCACTCCTCGACGGTGCCGAGGGCATTGCGCTCCAGCAGAAACTCGCGGAACTCCTGCATGAAATCGCCGCTCCAGAAGCTTCCCGTCACCTTGGCCGTTGCCGCCGTCGGGAAGACGAAGTGCAGGTCGGGGTGCATCAGCTGGGCCATCTTCTTGCAGTGCGGGCACTCGCCGCACGAGTCGGCTCGCAGATCGCCGCCTTCGTAGTGCTGGCGGTTGGTGCAGCCGAGGTATTGCAGGTAGGCCAGGGCCAGCTGCAGTGTGCCGTCGGCGGTGTCGCCGAGCACCATCTGGGCATGGCTCACGCGTCCGCTGTCGATGATTTCCGTCAGCCGGTTTATCACATCTCTCTGTCCTGCAATGTCTTTGAACTGCATCGTTGGTGGGTTTTAACTTGCAAATATACTAATTTTTTAAATTATTAGTATAAAATTTCGCGTTTCCGTATAGAATGAATCTTCGGTGCCTCGCCGTATCCCCTCCGTATCCGCTTCGACTGTTTAACGGTTGTTTTCCGGTTGTTCTACGCTTTAAAACCGTTAAACAACCGTAGAACAATAGGTGAACAGTCGTAGAAGGGTCGTAGAAGGGTCGGAGAAGGGGTGTGGAGGACTTTTTTCGGCGGCGCACAATAATCGCGGATGTCGCGCGTTTATAAGGGTACTTTAATTGTAAATTGTGACGGATGAAGCATGTTTTTGTGGTGAATCCCTGCGCCGGCGGCCATGACGGAAGTGCCGGACTTGCGATAAAGATACATGACATATTGAAAGATGCTGAGGTGTATATCACGGTGGCGCCGCGCGACGCCACATGTTTCGTGCGTCAATGGCTCGCCGACCGTCCCGGCGAGGATGTGCGTTTCTACGCCTGCGGCGGCGACGGCACGCTGAACGAGGTTGTGAGCGGGGTGATGGAAGGCGAAAGCGGCAATCGGCGAGTGGAGGTGGCATGCTATCCGTGCGGCAGTGGCGACGACTTCGTGCGCTACTGGCAGGGGGTGGATTTCACCGACATTGCCGCCCTTGTCGGCGGCGAGGCTGTGCCCGTGGATGTGATGCGTCTTGGCGACCGCTACTGTGTCAACACTCTGAACTACGGCTTTGAGGCTGCGGTGTGCCACGCCATGGCCACGGTGCGCCGCATTCCCGTCATAGGCGGCCGCATGGCCTACACCACAGGCATTGTGGCGAGTCTGGCTACAGGCCGCAGAAACCGCTGCCGCGTGACGGTGGATGGAGAGTTGTGGCTCGACGGCGAGGTGCTCCTGCTCTCGGTGGCCAACGGCCAGTATGCCGGCGGCGGCTACCATTGCGCCCCGCGCGCCAAGAACGACGACGGGCTATTGGAGGTGATGGCTGCTACGCCGATGTCGGTGGCCCGCTTCGCGAAACTGATAAAATACTACAAGAACGGCGAGTTGCTCGACCGCGAGGAGCTGCGCGCTGTGGTGCGTTACCGTCGAGGCAGCCGTGTGGTCATCGACCCGCTGCGCGACTCATACGTGGCAACAGACGGCGAGATAGTTCACGGCAGCCGCTTTGAGGCGGAGTGCCTGCACCGCGCAATCAACTTTGTGATACCGAAATAGCAAGACGATGGAAAGCTTACCTGCAATATTCATGGACTTGGCGCTGATACTGGTCACCGCCGGTGTCATCACCGTTATCTTCAAATGGCTCAAACAGCCCCTGGTGCTGGGCTACATCCTGGCCGGTTTCTTCATCGGGCCTTACTTCCCGTGGTTCCCCGTGGTGGGCGACGCCACGAGTGTGCGCGTGTGGAGCGACATCGGCATTGTGTTCCTGATGTTCGCTCTTGGCCTTGAGTTCAGTATCAAGAAGCTTAAGAAGGTGGGCGGCACGGGGGCCATCACGGCACTCACCGAGCTCTTCATCATGTTCTTGATAGGCAACGTCGTGGGCCACATACTGGGCTTCAAGAGTATGGACTGCATCTTCCTCGGCTGCATGCTCAGCATCTCGTCCACGGCTATCATCATCAAAAGTTTCGACGACCTCAAGCTCAAGCAGCAGAAGTTCACCTCTACGGTGACGGCGGTGCTTGTGGTGGAGGACATCATAGCCGTGCTGCTGTTGGTGGTGTTGAGTACCATCAGCGTCAGCAAGACTTTCGACGGCGGGCAGCTGGTGTGGAGTATGGTGAAACTGGTCTTCTTCCTGATAGTGTGGTTTGTCTTCGGCATATACCTGATACCGACGTTCCTGCGCTGGATGCGCAAATACATGACCGAGGAGACGCTGCTACTGGTGGCCGTGGGCCTGTGCTTCGGTATGGTGGTGATGGCTGCCAAGGCGGGTTTCAGCACCGCCCTCGGGGCTTTCGTCATGGGCGCCATACTGGCCGAGACTATCGAGGCCGATGTGATACACCGCCTTGTTACACCGTTGAAGAACCTTTTCAGCGCTGTGTTCTTCGTGTCGGTGGGCATGCTTGTGCAGCCAGCCGTGCTGGGACAGCATTGGCTGACTGTAATTATCATAGCCTTGAGTATCATTGTCTTCAAGAGCTTGGCTGCAACGACGGGTGTGCTGCTCAGCGGCAAGCCTCTCAAGACTGCCGTGCAGAGCGGCTTTTGCTTCTGCCAGATTGGTGAGTTCTCGTTTATCATCGCCGGTCTGGGCTTGAGCTACGGTGTCATCGACGATAATCTATACCCGATAATAGTGTCGGTGTCCATCCTGACGACCTTCGTTACGCCATACATGATCAAGGGGTCGCTGCCGTTCTACAACTGGTTGGAGCCCAAGCTGCCTGCCAAGCTGAAGCAACGCATCGAGGAGTACAGCCAGCACAGTGCCGGCGACGACAGCAGTCGGGTGAGCATAGGCCTCTTTGTGCGCAAGCAGTTGTCGGGCATTGTGCTTCACGGCGTCATATTGGCGGCTATATCGCTGCTCTCACTCGGCCTGCTGCGACCCTTCCTCGACAAGCTCTTCGCCGGCATGCAGATACCGCAGATATGGAGCCGCCTGATAGGCCTTACAGGCACGCTGATGATTATGTCGCCCTTCCTGTGGGCTGTGGCTGTTAAGAATGTGAGCCGCAAGAAGATAAAGGAGATGTTCGACACCTACCGCTTCAGCCAGGCTGTGGTCATACCGCTGCTGGTGCTGCGTTACTTTGTGGCGCTGTTTGCCGTGGGCTCGGTGATAGCGGGCTATGTGGATTTGGCCGTGGGTTTCCTCATGGTGCTGGCGGTGATAGTGGTGGCCGTGGTGCTCTTCTCGCGTCGCGCCGACGGATTCTACGGACGTATAGAGGAGAGCTTTAACAAGAACTTCAACCTGCGCCAGGCGCAGGCTTCGTTCCACATACCTGAAGGCATGGAGAATGAGTTTGTCATGGAGCGCCTGCGTGTGACGCCAAGCTCACCGCTTGCTGGCAAGACCTTGCAGCAGAACGACATCCGTAAGCGCTATGGTGCCAATATCGTCACTATAGAGCGCGGCGACACAGTGATAGACTTGCCGGACAAGGACGAGATACTGATGCCGTTTGACATGCTCACCGTCATAGGCACCGAGGAGCAGGTCAGCGCTATACGTGGCGACATTGACAAGGAGGCCGACATGCTGGTGCATGACCACTCGGATCACGAGATGCACATGTACCGCTACCACGTGGAGGCCGGCGGTCCGCTGTGTGGCATGCAGATAGGCACGTCGATACTCGCCAAGAAGCATCACGTCATGGTCATAGCCATTGAACGCGGCGGCGACAAGATAGTGAATCCCAACCGCAATACTTTCTTTGTGCATGACGACCTGTTGTGGTTCGTCTCGCCAGAGAAACTGACCATAGACGGCTTTGAAAAGAAAATGATAGAGATATGAAAAAGATAGCAATTATAGTTCTCTGTTGCCTGACGCTGGGAGCGTCGCAGGCGCAGGACGACCGTGGATTTGAGATAGCCAAGAACCTGGAGATATTCTCCAATGTGTACAAGCAGCTCAACATGAACTATGTTGACGATGTGGACCCCGGCAAGGCCATCAAGACGGCCATCGACGCGATGCTGTCGTCAATGGATCCGTACACCAACTACTTCCCCGAAAGCCAAATGGAGGATGTGAAGCTGCAGCTGCTGGGTCAATACGGCGGCGTGGGCGCCCTCATCATGCAGCGCGGCGACTCCATCTACATCAGCGAGCCTTACAAAGGGCTGCCTGCTGCCGAGGCAGGGCTTAAGGCCGGCGACCGCATCGTGGCTGTGGATGGGCAGAGCACAAAGGGTAAGAAGACATCCGATGTGAGCAGCGCCATGCGTGGTCAGGCGGGCACGGAAGTGACGCTTCGCGTTGAGCGTGCCGGCAAGGAGTTTGACTGCACGCTGAAGCGCCGTGAGATCAAGCTGCCTAATGTGCCATATTATGGTTTTGTGGGCAAAGACAAAGACTACGGCTATATAAAGCTTGACGAGTTTACTACCGACGCGGCGAAGCATGTTCGCGACGCTTTTGTGGCACTGAAGAAAGAGAAGCCCGGCATGAAGGGTGTGGTGCTCGACTTGCGTGGCAACGGCGGTGGCCTGATGAACGAGGCTGTGGACATCGTCAATATCTGGGTGCCCAAGGGCACATTGGTAGTGGAAACCAAGGGCAAAGTGGCCAGCAAGAACACCAAAAGCTTCACTCGTATGGCTCCTGAGGATACCGAGATACCGGTGGCGGTGCTTATAGACAACGCCTCGGCTTCGGCCAGCGAGATTGTCAGCGGTAGCCTGCAGGACCTCGACCGCGCTGTCATAGTGGGTCAGCGCAGCTATGGCAAGGGCTTGGTGCAGAACATACTGCCCATGGCATACAACAGCCAGATGAAGGTGACGGTGAGCAAATACTATATTCCGTCTGGGCGATGCATACAGGCTATAGACTACAGTCACCGCGACGAGAACGGCAAGGCTGTGAAGGTTCCGGACTCGCTGAAGACGGCCTTCAAGACCAAAGGTGGTCGCACCGTGTATGATGGCTTCGGCATAGAGCCCGATGTGGAGGTGGAGCCCGAGTATATGTCAAACCTCGGTGTGGCGCTGGCGCAGAAGTTCCTGGTGTTCGACTATGCTACCGACTACTATCGCAGCCATAAGGATATTGCTCCGGCCGACGAGTTCGAGATAAGTGACGAGATGTATGCAGACTTCTGTCGTTACCTGAAAGAGAAGAAGCTTACGTACAGTACTGTTACCGAGCGCGTCATCAAGGACCTGCGCGAGGTGGCCAAGGAGGAGAAGTATGATAGCGCCATTGCCGGACAGGTGAAAGCCATGGAAGCTGCCCTCGAGAAGGAGAAGGAAGGCGACCTGCAGAAGCACCGCACCGAAGTGTGTGAGATGCTCAAGGCGGAGCTGTTGAACCGCTACTACTACGACGAGGGCCGTATACAGGGTGCACTGAAGGCTGACAAGGTTCTGCTACGTGCAATAGACGAACTGAAGAAATAAACCATGCTGCCGGCAAAAGTACATAGGATAATATATATACTGCTCGTATCCATGCTGGGATTCTCGATGGTGACATCGGTGTTTCTGGCCAACATGGCGTGGGTATTTATGGGTGTGAATTGGCTGCTGGAAGGCCGCTGGCGCGAGAAGTGGCAGATGGCTAAGGAAAGCCGTCTGTTGCAGGCTTTCGTAGTATTCTATGTGCTAATGCTTGCCGGTATGCTATGGACCTCCGACAGCGGGGCAGGGTGGGGTACATTGCAGGTGTTGCTGCCGCTGTTATGTGTGCCGTTGGTGATGCTTACCACACGCCCCATCACGGGTAATGCCCGCAAGGCGGTGCTGACAATCTATGTGCTGACCGTGTTGGGTGTCTCCATCATCGGCCTTGTGCGTTGGCTCACTATGCCGGAATTGCCGTACAGGTTAATAGTGCCATATATATCGCACATACGGTTTGCTCTCAGCTGTTGCATGGTGGTGTATCTTTGTGTGGGTACTATGGTCGACGGCAGCGCGAAGTTTATGCGCTGGTTTACTGTGCCGCTTATTGCGTGGATGATTGTATTTATGGTTATTATCCACTCGTTTACGGGCATTATTGTGTTAGCATTTGTGTCGTTGGTGATGCTACTGACGCGCTGGCGTCGGTGGCCGCTTATTGTGCTGTGGGTGCTGCTTGTGGGTGGAGCCATAGGCATTGTGGGATATGAGGTGAAGAACTACTATAATATGATACCTATGGCCGTAGAGCCGTTGCAGGAGTTTACAGTGAACGGCAGGCCATATTTACACGCGCAGGATGGCATTATAGAGAACGGCAACTATATTGACAACTATGTGTGTGAAGAGGAGTTGCGCACCGAGTGGAATCGCCGCAGTATGCTTGATTACGACAGTGAGGATGCTCGCGGATACAGTATCAAGTTTACACTTGTCAGATATCTCAATGCCTTAGGCTTGACAAAAGATAGCGTTGGCGTTGCGGCACTCAGCGACGCACAGATAGCCTCTGTGGAGGCAGGTGTAGCCAATCCCGTCTATGAGGACGGCACTGTCATGCGCAAGATGGTGTACACAATGCTGCTTGAGCGTGAGTTCTACGTGCATACACATGCAGTGGCTGGCTTCACCATGCTACAACGTCTGGAGATGTGGCGAGCTGCATCGCATGTTATAAGTGAACATCCGTGGTTTGGTGTCGGCACCGGCGACGTTGTAGGCGCTATGGACGAATACCTCACAGCCTGCGGCAGTGAGCTTGCAGGCAAGTGCATGAACTGCCACAGTCAGTACCTCGGTATAATGGCAGCTCTGGGTATAGTGGGGTTTGCCATAATACTGTTTCTTTTCCTCCGAGCCATGTTGCCGTTGCGCAGGTTCAGTGCTACCATGTCCGGTACCCTGATGCTGCCGTGGCTTCTCACCGTCCTTATCTCTATGGTCACTGAAGACACCCTCGCCACCCTTGCCGGCATCATTTTCTGTACCTTCTTCCTGGCTTTCAGAAACAGGTGATGAAAAAATTATTTCTCCATATCGCAAAAAGTGCGTATCTTTGCACTTGAAATTAAAACCGAATATTAATCCTAAAACATCAAGACAATTATGAGCAAAAAGTTTATCTGCCCCGTGTGCGGCTACGTCTATGAAGGCGACGAGATGCCCGAGAAATGCCCCATCTGTGGCAAACCTATGCAGGAAGTGAAGGAAGACATCAAGACCTGGGCCGCTGAACATATCGTTGGCGTTGCCAAAGACGCTCCCGAAGATATCAAGATGGACCTCCGCGCCAACTTCGAAGGCGAGTGCAAGGAAGTCGGTATGTACCTGGCCATGGCCCGTGTGGCTCATCGCGAAGGCTATCCCGAGGTGGGGCTCTATTGGGAGAAAGCTGCCTTTGAGGAGGCTGAGCATGCCGCCAAGTTCGCTGAGCTGCTGGGTGAAGTGCTGACTGACAGCACCAAGGAGAACCTCAAGATGCGCGTCGACGCCGAATACGGTGCCACCGCTGGCAAGACCGACCTCGCCAAGCGCGCCAAGGCCCTCAACCTCGACGCCATCCACGATACCGTCCATGAGATGGCCCGCGACGAGGCCCGTCACGGCAAAGCCCTTGAAGGCCTGCTCAACCGTTACTTCAAATAGTAAATAATAGTGTCGTTCCGCACCACCATATCCTATGTGCTGTTTCCACTAACCATGTGGTATGCCGTGGGCGTGGCGGTGCGGAACCTTTTTTATGCCCTTGGCCTGAAGCGACAGGCTGCGCCGCACATCACTACCATCGGCGTGGGCAACCTCTGCACCGGTGGCAGTGGCAAGACGCCCCATGTGGAGTATCTGCTGCGCCTGCTCTCCGACAAGTACACCACAGCCATCCTCAGCCGAGGCTACAAGCGCAAGAGCAAAGGCTTCCTTCTCGACGACGGCAGCCACAACGCCATGCTCCTCGGCGATGAGCCTGCCATGATAGCCGCCAAATACCCCAATGTGCAGGTGGCTGTATGCGAAAATCGCGTGGAAGGCGTGCGCAGGCTAATGGCGCAGGAACGTATCGAGCAGCATGGCGACGAAGAGGTCCATATATCAACTGCCCCGCAGCTCATTATTCTTGACGACGTCTTCCAGCACCGTGCCATCAAGCCCAGCGTAAACATCTTGCTTACGGAATATGGTCATCCTTACTTCAAGGACCACATCCTGCCCTATGGCAACCTCCGCGAATTCAAGAGTGGCCGTCTGCGTGCCGGCATAGTCATCGTCACCAAATGCCCTGCTGTGCTCAACCCCGTCGATAAACATAACATCGTACAGGACCTCAAGCTGCAGAATTTCCAGAAGGTCTTTTTCTCCTACCTCAAGTATGGCCCGCTGCAGACTCTCGACGGCCGCTCCGCTGGCATCGACTTGCGCCGCGTGGACAATATCCTCGCCGTTACCGGCATTGCGCACCCCGAACCCATGATCGCTGAACTGCGACGCAGCACCAAGGTGCAGCACATGGCCTTCGCCGACCATCACGACTTCAACAGTCGCGACATCAATCGTATCCGCGACGCATTCGCCGCCCTCAAGGGTTCAAACAACATCATCGTCACCACCGAAAAGGATGCCATGCGTCTGCAAGGCAAAACGGGCAACCTGCCCGTCTATATTCTCCCTGTCGAGGTGGCATTCCACAAGACTACCGAACGTGACTTCGACTTCCTCATCGAATTCACAGTCCGCGAGAACATTTCGTTCCTCAGCAAGTTGAGTATTTGGAGCTGAGCTTTAGAAGCCCATGCCGAACATGTGCCAGTACTGCGCCTCAAGGTCTGTCCAGGCGGCACGCGTGTTGTCGTATACCTGCTGTGTGTAGGCGTTGAGCAGCTTGTCAGCCTTGGCGGGGTTCTTCATCCCCTTCACGTTGTCCTCAAGGTTTTTTAGTCCGCTGAAGGCCGCACCCTCGTGGTGCATGACGGCAGCCATGTGCTGCTTCTTGGTGCGCTGCCACGCCACCGTGGCCAGCTTGTTGGCACGGCGGTACTGCCACAGCCATGCACCCTCGTCGTATTTCTTCTGGCCGCAGCGGCCGAAGGCTTCGGGCAACGCAGTGGTGCCGCAGAATATCGGTATCCGAGGGCTCTGGGCCGGATTGTCGACCGACACCCAGCAGATGCCGCCCACCTGGTCGGGCAGCCAGTCGCGCAGCTGCGCCACAAACGAGTACGAGCACCACGCCACGCTTACTGTCCGCTTGAAGTTGACGGTGCCGGGAGCCAGCATGTTCAGCGTCTGCTGCATCGTGCTGCCCATCCACGGGTTGGCCACGGGGCTCACCACAGTGTCCTTGTAGGTGCTGCCGTCGTCGCGTTTGCGGTCCACCACCACCTTCAGGTTCTTGCACATGTCCATGTCGGTGCCCTCGTAGGTGGAGCGCAGCAGCTCCATCACGTCGGTCACGTCGACCTGGGCGTCGGGCTTCACCGAGAAGGGCAGTTCCGGCATGTCATACGTGAAGCCCTGCGAAGGGGCCAGGGCGTTGAATATGTAGTACTCGCGTTCGCGGAAGTTGCGGCCGTTGGCCCACGATGTGTTGAAGGCCTTCCAGAAGCAGAACTCCCCCTCGCCGTCCCAGAGGTAGTATTTCTTGGCTACCTCCTCGATGTTGTCCGAACACATGAAGTAGTCGGGATTGTTGCGCTGCAGACGTCCGATGCGCGGAATATTGCAGCTGACAGCCACATGGTCGTCGGGCACGCGCTGTGCGGCCCACACGGCGCCCAGTTTGTCCGGGCCTTCGCCCAGTATCTCCATCTGCCACACTTCTTTCTTGTCGGCAATGGTGATGCACTCGCCGCCGTCGCCGTAGCCATATTTGGCCACCAGCTGCGCGATGAGGCGTATGGCCTCCCTCGCCGTCGAGCAGCGCATCAGCACTATGCGCTCCAGTTCCTCGATGAGGAACATGCCGTTCTCGTTGACCAGCGTGTCGGGACCGCTGAAGGTGCTCTCGCCAATGGCCAGCTGCTTCTCGTTAAGGCAGGGGTATGCCGTGTTGAGGTAGGCATAGGTGGCATCGTTCATGCCTATGTTGCCCACGTTGCGCACGCCCGTGGTGTCGTCGGGGCTCACGGTGTGCAGCGTGCCCTTGCGCACAGTGTGCTTGCGGCCCTTCTCGGCCTTTTGCGCGGGCTCGATGGTCATCCATGTGCGGTAGCGTCCGTCGCAGGTGTGCGACGTGATGACGCTGCCGTCGGTACTGGCGCGCTTGCCCACCATTATCGAGGTGCAGCTTTCCTTGTGGTTCACCTGTGCCGCCACGAGCATGGGCAGCACCGTAGCCAATAGTATAATTATTCGTTTCATATTGTAGTATTTGTTTGTTTTTTCAAAATAAGGTTTGCAAGACATACAGCAACCTCCTCTGTCTCTTCGCGTGGGCGCCAAGCGAGGATATAAGACACTTCTGCTGAGGCTACAGTGTAGCCTCGCTTCCGTAGGTCATCCATCTCTTGGCGTTTGCTTCTAGATAGACAGGCAATATATTCACCTTGCATTGTAGCAAGGTAGCCGTTCGTGTAGTGTAAAGTGTCACCACTGCGAAGACGCAGTATGGAGGCTTTGTGTTCCCGGAAATAGTCAAGCCACACGTCTCGTAAAGTCAGCCCGACAGCGATGTCTGTTTGTGGTAGTTGAGGATTGTTGTATATATACAGGTTATGACGGGCGCGTGTGATACCGACGTATGTGGCGCGTAAGTCTTCTACCTTCAGCGTGTCGTAGTTGTCAATAAAGAGATGTACATTGTCAAACTCGCGTCCTTTGGCCTTATGTATTGTGCTTACAAAGGTGCAATTGTCGTCTGTGGCAAGGAAGTCTTCGACCTCGCTCTCAAGCAGAAATTGTCGCAAGTCGCTACGGTAGTAGTTTTTGTTCGCCATTTCGTAGTCGTTCCAGAAGCGTTGCATAGCAGGCAGCAGGTGGCTGGAAGCGTACTTCGAGCGGGTCCGTTCTTTGGCAGACAGCCACTGCTCTTTGGTTATGGTTGAGCCTTCGGTTCCAAGATGCTTGACAAAATATTTGACCTCGGCAAGGTTGATGAAGCGGAATCCTCCGCCCGATTGTACCAGCAGGGCATGTATGCCTCGTCGTTCCAATATACAAGCCACCTGTAACGCCTGTTCGTTGGTACGGGTCAATACTGCTGTTGTGCCATTGTTTTCGGGTATGACGGAAAATGTAGACAATCCGGTTTGTACATTGCCGTTGTGCTTGCTCACTGCCACTATTGGCGATTGCTTCATTCGGTTGGGTATGCGCTGTACAAAACGGTTGGCGTAATCTACAATAGAGCGGTCCGAACGGTAGTTGTCGGTCATTTCATAGAGCTTTCCGCCACGTTCTGTTACGAGCGAGCGTAGATGTTCCGAATCACTTCCACGGAAGGCGTAAATATTCTGATCGTCATCGCCCACGGCGATAAGGCGCATTTCCTCGTTGCGCTGCATCAAGGCCAACACCAGTCGGTAGTCGTCGAATCCCATGTCCTGTGCCTCGTCTATGACAAGCACACTCTTTGCTATCTTGGACGCCTCCACTTCTCCGCTTTCAATCATCTCTGCTGCGCGCCGTACCACATCATCGGCCTCCTCTAGTGATCCCTGCCGCCCCAATAGGTCAAAAGCATAGGAATGGAATGTCTTGATGTCAACAAAGTGGGCTGCGTGGCCCACCAAGTCCATAAGTCGCACTTTGAATTCGGTAGCTGCTGCACGTGAGAAGGTGAGCATCAACAGTTGCTCATGTTTTACATCCTCAAGCAGTAGCAGTGAAGCCAATTTATGAACTAGCACACGAGTCTTGCCGCTGCCGGGCCCTGCTGCCACTACAATGCATCGCGAGTAATTGTCATTGATGATTTCCAGTTGCTTTTCCGACAGACTGCCAAATATCTTGTTGTATTTGGCCGGTGTGATGTTCTTGCCAATCTGCGTCCGTCGCTCTCCTTTGAAGTATTGGCTTATGAATGTCTTGTATTCTAACGTGAAGTAATCGCTGACAAACTTCAGGGCAGCATTGTAGTCACGCACCATCAGATTGGCATATTCGCCCACGATGTGTATCTGTTGTATGCGCTGGCGGTAGAACTCGTCAAGTATTCTGTACTGTTCTTTGCCATACCATTGTCGCCGCTCCACCTTGCGTTTCAGCAGCATTGTGTTGTATATGACGAGAAATCCTCCTTCGAGCTTTAGTAGTTCAGTCTTGCTAAGGTATAGTAGTGCCTCCTCCATGTCGCTGAGCGTCGGTGCGGCGTCAAGGGCAAGTTGTGTATCATTGTATTTGTTCAGCAGTTCTACTATTGAGAAATTGACCAGAGAAGTGCTGTTTGTCGACTCTTTCTTTTCTGCAAGCGCACCTATCACATATTGGCACAATCGTGCACGTTGATTATGGCGATTCAGTGTGGATTCCTGGTTTGTCTGCAATCGCAGGCTGACGCTGCCGCTGTAGGTGTGTTCCTCCTTGTGCACATAGCCTTTCAGGCGTAGGAAGTAAAGTAACGTCTTTATGCGTTTTACATTGCAGAAGTGTATGCCCGATTTCTGAGCCTCCTCGTTCAGCTCCTTGTAGTTTAGTTCGCGTGTGACTTCACCGATATGCATTAAAAGGAACCGCTCCAGGCGCAGCATGTTGTTTAGTTCGCGCGGTGTGGTGGGTTTAGGCGCGAGTGCCTGCATGTCGTGGCTGTCGGCGAGCAGTCCTTCCTGACGCATGAGATTGATGCTGCGTATGACCGTCTCTTTCGTCATACCAAGCACGTCGGCCAGATAGTCTATGCGGCTTTCAGCCTCGTCGCTGTTCTCGGTGGTGGCTCTACGGCTGATGAGCGAACTGATTATGCGGGCGGCCTCTTCGCGCGTGCCTTCGTCAAACAAGGGGGAGCGCGTCAGGCGTTGCCGAGCCTCGTCCATGGTGTGCACAGTGATGCCGGTGGCAAAGACATGGGGTGTATTGCTGCCACGCTCCACAAAACCTGCGTTTTCCAACGCAGCTATGGCGGCTTTGACGCGTGTCTCTGTGTCGCTCACTTCGTCGCCCCAACCGGCTTTGCGTGCTATCTCCAATGCTGAACAACTGACTGACGGCTGCTGCGGCGTCATGTCCTTGATGGCTTTCCATACCTGCTGTATTTCGCTGAGGGAAAGCTTGGTCTGGTTCAGGAGTATGAAGTGCTTATCGAGGTCATTGTCCGAGTATAGCACGTAGCATTCGGCTTCCATCTGGGGGTCGCGACCGGCTCGACCAGCCTCCTGAACATAGTTTTCAAGCGAGTCGCTTATGTCGTAGTGCACCACCAATCCCACGTCCTTCTTGTCTACACCCATGCCGAATGCCGATGTGGCCACAATCACCTGCACCTCACCGTTCATGAAGGCGTCTTGATTCTTCACTTTGTCGGCGGCCTCCATCTTGCCGTTGAATGGCAGCGCGCGTATGCCGTCGGCACGCAGGTGCTCCGCCAGCTCGCGCGAGCGCTTGGTGCGGCTCACGTATACTATTGTTGGGCATGGATGACCGAGGATAAGCGAACGCAGACGGTTGTATTTATCCTCGTCGGTGTCAGTGTGGATGACAGAATAGCGCAGGTTTTTGCGCTCAGACTTGGCGGCAAAAAGCTTCAGCTCGAGACCGAGCTTCTTATGGAAATAGTCGCGTATGTCTGCAATGACTTTCTGCTTTGCCGTTGCAGTGAAGCATGACACTGCTATGGGTTCCTGTCGTTGCTTTTGCTCCTGCAGCAGGCGTATGAAGTCGCCAATATATAGGTAGTCAACCCTAAAGTCCTGTCCCCAGGCTGAGAAGCAATGCGCCTCGTCGATGACGAATCGCACTACGTTACGCCCAAGCAGCAGTCTTTCTATAGTCTTGGAACGCAACATCTCTGGTGCTATATACAACAAGTTGGCGTTGCCCTCGGCCACCTGACGCACGGCTTCCGCACGTTCTATGGGGTCCAACAGTCCATTGATGGTCACAGCGTCGCTGATGCCGTGCCCGGCGATGCTGTCAACCTGATCTTTCATCAAGCTCTGCAAGGGCGAAATGACGACTGTCAATCCGTGCATGTTGCGTCCGGCAATAAGTGCTGGCAGTTGGAAGGTCAGGCTTTTGCCGCCTCCTGTCGGGAAAATTGTCAGAAGCGATTCCCCACGGATGGCGGCCTCGACTGCACGCTGCTGCATCGGCTCACCGTCGAATGTCCTGAATGCCTCGTATCCGAAAAACTCATGCAGGCTTTTGTGTGCGTCCAGCTGGCGTTTGCAGTATTCGCATTCCCCGCATGGGGTGTTCCTCAGCAGTGTCATGACGTTGGACACCTCCGGATAGTTGCGCTGTACCCATGCCGGCGTGATGCTCATCATGTCGTCGGCGCCTATGACCGCCAGGGCATAGGCCAGTTCAACAGGGTGTTGGCGTGCAATGCCTGCGATGTTTGCATGGCTGCATATCCGTCCGCGGAATTCCTCATTCACAAGCCTTGCAATCTCATTCGCCGGAGTGAAGATTCTGCCAAGCAGTGGCCGTTGTTCCGGAGCGTAATCTACATATCGGAAGAAGCCGTTGAATTCCTTTGCTCCGTGCAGCAGTAGATAGTATATCTCTTTTCTTTGTGCCGACAGCTGCCGCCACGCCTCCATCTCGTCGTTGAAAAGACTTTGCGCCTTTTTTGCATCGTTCACAGGACTGTTCAGTTCGTCCACTTGCAGTTTGTCGTCTTTCACCAAATGATGATACGGCTTGTCTGGGAACAGGAGCGGCGAAAGGTATAGTGTGTCGATAAAAAGATGTCGGCCCTTTATGTCGGTGTGTTTTAGGTCGAACCCGATGATATTGTGTCCGGCTACAGCCTCGCAACCCTCCACGAATGACATGAACTCGGTCTTGCTGTGCGTGTGCAGTACTGCCCCGTCCTCGCGCACTGCCCCGTAGTCCATTGCCTTCTTGGACTGTACACTGACTTCTGTGTCGATAAATGCTATCATTGCTCTAATCGACTAATCTCTAGTTCTTTCTGCGATTTGCGATTATACTGTCCTGCTGCAAAGATACGAATAAAATGCCAATCCGCAGCCACTCCACCGTATTTTCTCCGACGTCGCTCCGGCATTTCTACGGTTGTTCACCGGTTGTTTAACGGTTAATAACCGAAGAACAACCGGTGAACAACCGTTAAACAGTCGGAGCGGATACGGAGCGGGTACGGCGAAGCGGCATGGCGGTGCCTGATTATTATGCCGCTTGTACAATTTTTTCGCACACGCGACGTTATACGCTAAAACAATCTGGCAATGATAACCATAGGCATAACTGGGACGCTGGGCGCCGGCAAGGGCACCATCGTCGACTATCTGGTAAAGAACAAGGGCTTTGTACACTATAGCGTGCGCGCTTTCCTCACCGAGGAAATCAAACGCCGCGGGCTCGACGTGAACCGCGACACGATGACCACCGTGGGCAACGACCTGCGCGCCAAGCACACGCCGTCGTACATCGTCGAGGAGCTCTACAAGCAGGCTTCGGCTTCGGGCTGCAACTGCATCATCGAGAGTGTGCGTACTCCCGGCGAGGTTGAGGCCTTGCGCGGCAAGCCGAGCTTCTACCTTTTCGCGGTCGACGCCGACCCCAAGGTGCGCTACGAGCGCGCCGTGTTGCGCGGCAGCGAGACCGACCATGTCTCCTACGAGACCTTCATCGCCAACGAGCAGCGCGAGATGGACAACGACGACCCCAACAAGCAGAACCTCAAATACTGCATCGAGCACGCCGACTTCCGCTTCGACAATGGCGGCACGTTCGAGGATTTGCACCGCCAGGTGGAGGAAGTGCTCGGTCAGATTACATACCACCGCCCCAGCTGGGACGAGTATTTCATGGAGCTGGCCAACGCCGCCAGCCGCCGCGCCACGTGCGACCGCGGCAGAAGCGGCTGTGTGATAGTGAAGGACAAGCAGCTGCTGGTCACCGGCTATGTGGGCTCGCCCAGCGGCCTGCCCCATTGCGACGAGGTGGGACACCTGTTCCGCCAGACTATCGACGCCGACGGCCACATCAGTACCCACTGTGTGCGCACGGTGCATGCCGAGCAGAACGCCATCTGCCAGGCGGCCCGTCGCGGCATAGCCCTCGACGGCGCCACGCTCTACTGCCGCATGACCCCCTGCCGCACCTGCGCCATGCTCATCATCAACTGCGGCATCAAGCGCGTGGTGTGCGAGCGCAAGTACCACAGCGGTGCCGAGAGCGAGGAGCTTTTCCGCCAGGCGGGCATCCGGCTGGAGTTCTTCCACGACGAGGTGCAGCAGTACGAGAACCAGTGAGCCGGCATGTACGAGTACCATACACTGCCTAACGGCATCAAGATTATACTGAGCCACACGCCGTCCAAGGTTGTCTATGCCGGCGTGTACATCAATGTCGGCTCCCGCGACGAGAAGGGGGCGGATGAGGGCATGGCCCATTTCATCGAGCATTCGCTCTTCAAGGGCACCACACACCGCAAGGCCTACCACATACTCAACCGCATCGACGGGGTAGGGGGCGAGCTCAACGCTTTCACCACCAAGGAGGAGACGTGTGTCTACACTACCTCGCTGGTCGAGCATCTGCCACGCTGCCTCGAGCTGTTCGCAGACATCCTGTTCTGCTCCACCTTCCCCGAGGCGGAGATTGAGAAAGAGCGCGAGGTGGTGGTCGAGGAGATAAACAGCTACAGCGACTTACCGGCGGAGCTCATCTACGACCAGTTCGAGGAGCTGGCTTTCGAGGGGCATCCCTTGGCACACAACATACTGGGCACTAAGCGCAACGTGCGGCGCTTCACGCCCGAGCGGCTGCGGCATCACATGGAGCTCAACTACACGCCGTCGCGCATGGTTGTCAGCGTGGTGGGCGATGTGGAGTTCAGCCGTCTGGTACGCATGTGCGAGCGCCATTTCGGCGGCTTCGGCAACCATGCGTCGGCGGTCGACCGCAGCGTGAAGCCGGTCTTCCACCGCTTCGAGCGCACCGTGCACAAGCGTACGCATCAGGCTCACATACTCATAGGCTGCGAGGCACCTAACATATACAATCCTGACAAGACGGCTTTTGCGCTGATTAACAATATCCTTGGTGGGCCGGCGATGAACTCGCGCCTCAATGTGTCCATACGCGAGCGTTACGGCTTCTGCTATAGTGTCGAGTCGCAGTATGTGCCCATGTCCGACACGGGGCTGTTCTACATCTACGCCGGCGTCGATCTCGATGCGCAGGAGCGTGCCCTGCAGCTCATGCGTCGCGAGCTGGAACGCATGGCCACCGTCAGGCTCACGCCGCAGCAGTTGCGCATGGCACAGCGCCAGTTCATCGGCCAGATGGCCATCAACAACGACAACGGCAGCAACGAGATGCAGAGTATCGGCAAGGCGAGCCTTAACTTCGAGCATGTCGACACCCTTGAGGAGATGAACGCCGACATAATGAACCTCACGCCCGACGAGGTGCTGCGTGTGGCACAGAGCCGCTTCGCCCCCGAGGGTATCAGTACGCTAATCTATAATTAAACGATATGAAACCGATAGTTAGTATCATCATGGGCAGCACCAGCGACCTGCCGGTCATGGAGAAAGCCTGCCAGTTCTTTGAGGAGATGGAGATACCGTTCGAGGTCAACGCCCTCTCCGCCCACCGCACGCCCGTCGAGGTTAGTGACTTCGCCCGTGGCGCCGCCGCGCGCGGCATCAAGGTGATTATCGCCGGCGCCGGTATGGCTGCCGCTCTGCCGGGGGTTATTGCAGCCGAGACGCCGCTGCCGGTAATAGGCGTGCCCATCAAAGGCTCGTGCCTGGAAGGCCTCGACGCCACCTTTGCCATCATGCAGATGCCTCCGGGAATCCCTGTGGCTACGGTGGCCATCAACGGCGCACAGAATGCTGCCATCTTGGCCATGCAGATGCTCGCCCTCGGCGACGACGCCATGATGCAGAAACTTGTCGCCTATAAGGCAGGCCTGAAGAAGAAAATAGTGAAAGCCAACGAGGAGCTGGCCAAGCTGGAGTACAAGTTCAAGTGCTAAGCACCGCAGCTTAGGCAAATAAAGAAGGGCACCCATGTAGGTGCCCTTCTTTTTGTACTCCCGCAGAGAATCGAACTCTGATCAAAGGTTTAGGAAACCTCTATTCTATCCATTGAACTACAGGAGCAGTCGCAGACTATTATAGTTTGCGTTTGATTTCGATGACTTCGTAGGCTTCGACGATGTCGCCGACCTTGATGTCGTTGTAGTTTTCGATGTTCAGGCCGCAATCCTGGCCGCTGACCACCTCTTTGACGTCGTCCTTGAAGCGTTTGAGTGAGGCGAGCTTGCCGGTGTAGACCACGATACCGTCGCGAATGATGCGGATGTTGCTCTGACGGTTGATTTTGCCGTCGAGGCACATACAGCCGGCGATGGTGCCGACCTTGCTGATCTTGAAGGTCTCGCGAATCTCGAGGTTGGCCACGATCTTTTCCTGCGTCTCGGGGGCGAGCATACCCTCGATGGCGTCCTTGAGCTCGTTGATGGCGTCGTAGATGATGCTGTAGAGGCGT
>JAEEGL012246817.1_pt1 | contig 30338 bp, 28 predicted proteins | sample 9134231 | NCBI WGS metagenome assembly JAEEGL01 (sample SAMN16246548, study PRJNA631951) | gut metagenome | biome: gut microbiome; feature: rumen; material: fiber-attached | host: Bos | place: Iran: Karaj | collected 2018-10 | reverse complement strand
TCGTCTGCGACTTCCGCCATCGGGGACGACGGCGTGATCGGATAAATTGCGGCAACATCGGAGAATGCGTATGCGACATGCGCAGCAGCGGTATTGCCATCGATCGTCATGGTCTTTGCCATTCTATTTCCTCCTGCTATTATTTGGGGGACGCGCCCCCTTTTCTACCAACTGGTATTATAACAAAGAACCGTTCACACTGTCAACGGATTCCGCATGCAAAAAGCCTTTTTTCTCGACAGAAAGATTTTTCATTGCCAAAAAATAAAAAAGAAGGTATACTATGCCGTATGGAAGCTGTTTGGAACTTTATCTGGAATCATATTCTGACCTATTCGGTCATGGCGGCGCTCGGCATCCTTGCGGCGTTCGGCATGACGTTGCTTTTGTGCATCAAGCGCGAGCAGAACTGGGTACGGCAGCTGTTTTTGATGATCGGTTCGCTCCTGGGACTCTTGTTCGGCGCGAAGCTGTTCGGTATTCTCTCCTATGCGACATATCTGCAGCGGCAGGGCGTACCCGTGACGTTTCATAAGATTGTGTTCAATTCCGGCATTGTGTTCTACGGCGGACTGCTCGGCTACTTCGGCACGTTCTGGCTGCTGTCAAAGTTTTTGCTGCCCAAAAGACGCATCGGGCGTGACATCGTCGCCGTCACCACACCGCTGTTTCACGGGTTTGCGCGCATCGGCTGCTATCTCGGACGCGAGCTTGTAACCGTCGACGGCGTCGATACGACGGTCTGGCACCCGTGCTGCTACGGCATCGAGATGGACAACGCGTTCTGCCGTCATTTCTGGGGCAGCCGACTGCCGGTACAGCTCATTGAATCCGCGTTCAATTTTCTGCTGTTCGCCGTGCTGCTTGTGATCTTTCTTAAGGAAACCAAGGAGGAACGCCGCGGGTATTTGATTCGCCCGTATCTTCTGTGCTACGGCGTGTTCCGCTTTATCATCGAGTTCTTCCGTGACGACGCGGTGCGCGGCGGGTTCGGGCCGTTCTCGTTCTCGCAGGTTATCAGCCTGCTGATTCTTGCCGGGTTGATCGTCTTTGAGATTCTTTCGAAGACCGGCGTGATCAAGCCCCTGCCGCTTGATCCATATGACCCCGGCGTCGACCTCTACCGTCTCGGCAAGCCGCGGATCGTTGAGGAACCGATTGTCTTTGAACCGGAGGACGATTCGGAAGAAACCGAATAATGCAAAAAAGAAGCGCTGTTACAGCGCTTCAATCGTTTCAAAAGGCTCCCCGTATTATACAAACGATCCAATAAGCAACACAAGTGCGTTGTAAACGCACGCACGTTTGACGCACAGGAAGAACGGTAGGCTATGATCGTCAAATGCAGCGACATGTGCGGTGCATTTGACTCCTTGCAGTTCGCGCCGCCCGGTGAACCGCAGTTTCATAGGCGCGGACTGAAAACCGTTTTTTCGACTGACCGAGAGTGTCAGCGCTTCTTTTGAAGTTTCGTCTTGTTTCCGTTTTTATCTACGATATAGGTGTTGTCGAGATGCGATTGCAGGGACGCGCGGAAATCCGCGATATACGCCTTGCGCAACGCGTCGCGCTCCTCCGTCTCCTCGGGTGTCAGCCCCTCCGTTTTTGCCTTTTTTGCAAGTGCATTGATGCGGTCGATGTGTTCCTGTTTCATAACTGCCTCCGTGCCGGTATTGTACACGATTGCAAACGTTTTGTAAAGCAAATGCGGAAATTGCGGTGCACGGTTGACTTTTTCGGCGCGCGAAGGTAAACTACACCGTATGAAAAAGATTGTCGTTATTTGTTTATTGTTGTCAATGACGCTTGCGTGCGCGGGGTTCGAACAGCCTGCCGCGACAATTGCGCCTGTTGCGGAAACGATGCCGGAACCGACCGAGGAGCACGCCGTCGTCCTGACGACGCCGGAAGTACAGAATACACCGATTCCGGTGCCCACGCCGACTCCCGTGCCGACGCCCGAACCGACGCCCACGCCCACGCCTTCGCCGACCCCGATTCCGTACGATGCAGATTTGGAAGCGAAAAAGCGTGAAACGCTGCTGCTCGGCACGGAACACCTCGAGTTCGTCTCGACACGCGGAAACAATCCCTCGATTTTGGAGGAACCGTCCGCGAGCGCCGAGCGCATTTATCCGTTCCGCCGTTCGTCGTCCGTCTGGCAGTATGAATGGATCGTTCTGGACCGTGTCGAATCGAAGAACGGTTCGTTCGTCCATGTGCGCGCGATCGGCGCGGACGCCGAAGGATATCTCTTTACCCGCAACGCACAGGAAACGCTGCTTCAGGAACCGGAGAGCACCTATGCCATGATGGTGCGTCCGAACGGGCTGATTTACTGCGGACGCACGCAGGACGCGGCGATCGTCGCACATGCGGACTACGAAGTCGTACGCGTGTTCGGCGTGACCGACAGCTATGCCTGCATTCTGACACCCGAGGGCAAGACCGGCTACGCGGAGCTCAATCAGCTTCAGTTTATCGACCGCGAGACCTTCGAAACCTATCTGCATCAATCCTGCGAAACGCCGGAATGCGAATTCGACCGTGACGAGCTTCCCGATCGCGGCGAAGCTTATCTTGACGAACCGTTCGAAAACTCTGCGGAATTTGTGTATCAACTGCTGAACGCGTCCGGTCTGCACTTCAACGAAGCATATTATCGCTTCTATCAAAAGCCGCTTGACAACGAACGGCTGTATCCGCATAGGCTCTATCGCGACGCGGTTTACAACTCACTGCTGTTTAAGCTGTTCAACAGCTCGGGCATGCATGTCACCGCGGACGGCGCGGAGACTGAATGGGAATATATCGACAACTATGAGGACGTTGAGCCCGGCGATATTCTGTTCTTTGCAAACACTGCGGGCAAGGGCAAGCCGGTCATTGACAACGTCGAGGTCGTCATCCACGGCGCATACTCGGGCGACGTCACCGACTGCGGCGTCTTTCTCGGCGAAAACCTGATGCTGACCGTACGAAACGGCAAGGTCGTCGAGATTGAGATCGACGAGGAGACGCTGAACACCTTCGACTGCGCGCGGCGCATCTATTCGCAGGTCTACGACGAAAAGGCGCACTTTATCGAAATCATGATTTCCATGATCTACGACCGTCTCGGCACGCCGTACAGCAACGCGCGGCGCGTCGGCGATGCGTCCTATGACTGCTCCGGCATCATCAACTGGGTCCTGCGCGCGTTCGACTACGACCGGTTCAGAAATCCTTCGGACACGCCGATCGAAATCACGGCGACCGCGTTCGGGCATCAGGATGCTGTGTACAGTCCGACGCACACGCTCACGTTTACCGATACCGGCGTACACGAAAAGAGCAAGGAATCGCTTGCGACACTGCAACGTGGGGACTTTGTGCTGTTGTTGAACGAACGGCGCACAAAGATCGGGCATATCATGGTCTATCTCGGCAACAACACCGTGATCCACTCCACCACGATTGAGGGCAACTATCGCGGCACGCTCGTTGCACAGTTCCGCAACCACCTGCAGGGGCTCTACACCAGCTCCCGCCGCATCGCTTCCATTACTCCAAACAAATAACGAACACAGTAAAAGACGGACACGCGCGTGTCCGTCTTTTGATATACAACGCTTACGGAAGCTCGATGCGCGAACCGTCGGAGCAAAGGAAGATTGCGCGCACGGCGTAATGCGAAAGAAGCGCGCGGCTGCGTTCGGGACCGAGGACGAAGCAGGCGGTGGAAAGCGCGTCGGCAAGCGCCGAATCGTCGGAGAGGATCGTGACCGAGGCGACGCCGTTCTGCACCGGCATGCCGGTGTCCGGGTCCAGAATGTGATGGTAGCGCACACCGTCGAGCTCGAAGAAGCGCTCGTAATTGCCGCTGGTAACGACCGCGCCGTCACTTAGCTTCAGGACCTCCGCGCTCTGCTCGGCGGTGCCGTTCGGATCGCGCACGCCGATCGTCCAGGGGGAGCCGTCAGGCTTGCCGCCGAACACGACGACGTTGCCGCCCATGTTGATGCAGGCGTATCTGACGCCCTGCGCACGCAGCCAGTCCGCCGCGCGATCCGCGATATACCCCTTGGCGACGCCGCCGAGATCAAGCGTCGCGCCGTTTTGCAGCATTACAATATTGCCGTCGATTGAAACGTTTCCGTCGTCAACAAGCGCCGCGGCGGTCTTCAGCGCGTCCGCGTCCGGCAGGGTCGGCGGATCGGCTTTGAAATCCCACAGTGCGGACAGCGGCGCAATCGTTGCGCAAAACGCGCCGCCGCTTTGCGCGGACACCTCGAGCGCAAGGCGCAAAAGCTCCGCCGTTTCGGGATTGACCTCCACCGGCTCGCCTCCTGCGTGGTTCAGTTTCCAAATATCGCTGCCCTCGACGGTGCGGCTCAGCACGCGCTCATAGTCTCGGATGAGGCGCATCGCGTCGTCAACCGTCTGTTGATCGGCATAGGCACGGATCGTAACAACCGTATCGCAGGCAAAATCCACTGCGGAGGAAAGCGTTTCGACCTTTTTGCAGCCGCACGGCAGCAGCAGCAAAATCAGTAGCATTGCAAAGCACCGCTTCATGCGCCTTTCCTCCTTTCATACCGTTCAATGCCGAAAAACGCCGCCCGTGCAAGTCCGCCGAGCAGCAGACCGGTCACAAGCCCCGACACGAGCAGCCACGGCGCGTAGACGAGCATCGGGCGCAGTCCCAAGAGCAGAATGCCGACGCCGATCTGTCCGAGGATATGCAGAATCCCGCCGAACGCGCTGACGGTAATCACGGAGATGCCTTTGATCCGGTGCAGCAACAGCATGACGGCGACTGACAGCACGCCGCCCGCGATCGCATACAGCGCACCGGTGGCGTTTCCAAACAGCAGCGAAGACAATCCGACCTTGACGAGCATGATACAGACGGTTTCGAACGGATTCAGATAGAACACCGCGTACAGCAACACGAGGTTCGAGAGCCCGAGTTTGATCCCCGGCACCGACGGCACAAGCGGGATCAGAGAATCGAGATACCCGAGAATCAGTGCAGCGGCGCACAGCAGCGCCATTTTGGTAAGCTTTTTGACGTTCATTCCCCGCCTCCGATATACTCGATCGAAACGCCGTGCGGCGCGCAGATGATCCACGGTCCGAGCGGGCGGGTCTTGACGGTTTCGCCGTCCAGTCTGCCCTGTTCGATACACTCCTGATGCGGGCAGGTGGCGGTTTCCATCCATGCCGTGCCGTGTGCAATGCGGATGACGTTTTCTTCGCCCTCCCCCGTCGCCCGATCGACGTGCACGCCGTTGCGGATGACGACCGTCACATCGTCGTCGACGTCGACGGTCAGCGTCTCGCCGTTGCCGAAGCGGATCCGAAACGCCTGTGCACCGGTCGGTTTCGGGCGCAGGATCAGACACAAAACGACCGCAAGCGCGACAAACAGCATCGCCGCTCCCAAGAGGAGCAGATTGATTCTGCGTCGGTTTGCGGTCATAGACGATATCATGGTTCAGCCGTTGTTCTCCTGCAGGTTGTCAAACGTGCCGCTCAGCGGCGAGTAGCCCCAGGTCAGTCCGTCCGGCATCGTGCGCGGACCGGAAGCGAGCCCGTTGTAGCGCTCCGTACCGTGACGATTGATCTTGTTGCCCATGAAGACCATGGTCGCGGAGATGCCGCCGTCGAGGTTGTACGCCGTGACGCAGCCGAGCGACAGCATCAGTTCGGCACATTCCTTGCCGCTCATACCCTCACTGTACCCCGGCTGACGGCCGTCAACCACGACTGCAACGAAGTGTCCCGGCTCGATCATGCCGAGCAGCGTGCGCGGATTGCCCTGCGTCGTGGAGTTGGAAGCCTTGGTGATCTTGCCGTTCTCGATTACGATCGGTCCGAATGCTCTCGCAAAGGAGAAACAGTTCTCGACACCGCTCTCCCAAAGCGTTTCCGCGTCAATCTCTCCCTTGTGAATCAGGATCATCTGCTTTGTCTTCGGATCGATCCGGAACGCGTCGTGACGCGTCGATTTCTGGAACAGCCAGCCGTCGCGAATCAGCGTGCCCTTATACTCCGTATCCTGATTGATCAGGTTATCGCCGGTAATCCACAGCACGCACTTCGCGTCCCGTGCCATCGCGCGTGCGTCCTTCAGATCGATGCCGTTGTGACGCCACGAACCGAAGGTCGGCCGGAAGCTGTCATACTCGCGCTCATAGATGTGCGCGACAAAGTATACGGCGGGTTTGGTTCCCCTGCCTGCCGGATAGGATGTCTCAAAGCGCTTGATTTCAACTGCGAGGATATCCGAACGGTAGATCCACTCGCCGTTCTCGTTATCGAAGGAAACGAACTCGTCCTCACCGTCGCGCAGGAAATGCTCGTCGAAATTCGTCTGTTCATAAGCGCGCTCAGCCACCGGCTCGGGCGTCGGCTCCGGTGTCGGCTCCGGCGTCGGTTCCTGCGTCGGTTCGGGCGTTGCCGTCGGCGCTTCGGTCGGTTCCGGCGTCGCGGTGGATTTCGGTGTCGGCTCCGGAGTTACGACCGGCGGAAGCGTCGGAATCGGTGTTTCCTCAACGCCTGCGCAGGAGAACAGTCCCTTCTTGGGCACAAGCGTGACCTGCGGGGTCGGCGTCGCCGGTATCTCGATCTCCTCCTCAAAGATGACGAAGTTTGTACTTGTCTGCTCTGCATCCTTCGGAGCAGCGGTTGGCTCCGGTGTGGCAGTCGGTTCCGGCGTCGGCGCTTCGGTCGGTTCCGGCGTCGAAAGATCGACGAAATGCGAAAGCGTGTTGACGTCGATATGCTCCAAAAGATCGTTGCAGGCGCTGTCCTTGCCGACCGTTTCCGACATAAGCCGGAACGCGGGCGTCTCCGCGAGCTTGAAACGATACATCCCGCGCGACGCCATCGTGCGGTATGCCTCCGTCGCATACATGTGCGCGCTTCTGCCCGAAAGCACGGCAAGGCGCGCGGTACAGTCGATCTGCGTACCGCCGGTCGACGCGACGGTATAATACTTCGGCACGTTTGCGGTCTGCATTACGCCGTTCACGATCGAAACGGTCTCCGCTGCGCGCAAATCGCCCTCGATCTCGCCGATTGAGACGACCACCTTCGGCGCAAGCGCAGCAAGCAGATCTCTGAGCTTGTCCGCCGGTTTGTTCACAGTCCAGCGCTTATGAATTTCCTTCGCTTCGAGATAGTTCATATCCTCACAGCCGAGATAAATCGGCGTCTGTGTAATGCCCATCAGACGGAGCGCATGTTCAAGCTCCTGCGCGCGATAGCGATAATCGACCGTCATGCAGACGACCCCGACCGACACGCCGTTTGCTGCCCCGTAGCGAGCGAGCACCGCACCGAACGATTCCATTGCGTCGGACGGCGTCGGTGCGATAAACAGCATATCGCACGCGGTCGGCTTTTCGCTCCATTCGTATGCTTCGTCGGGCGCGCCTTCCGCGACGAACAGTGTGGAGACCGTGCACGCCTGCTTGGCGACGAGCGCAATCTTTACACAGCCTGCATCCAAAGCGACCGCAGTCTTATAGGCGTCCGGCTGCCGGAACGGCATCGTTGTGATCGGCTTGTTCTTTGCGTCATACTGGATGAGCTCCGCGTCCGCGGGAATCGCAAACCACTCGATGTATGCCGTTCTGCCCGCATCCGCCTCGTTGAACTGCAGCGCGATGTTCGCGCCCTTCTTCACGGTGACGCGCGTCATGACGTCCGTATCCGTCAGTACGGTTTCCGAGCGTCCCTTCGGCATGATATACGTGACGGCAAGCGCCGTTTCACCGCTTGCAGGCGGTAAAAACAGACATACCGTGATGAGACAGAGCAGCAGACAAATCGCTTTTTTCATCCTTCTATCCTTTCTGATTCGACAACCTCCGTACATTGCGCCATGATATATGCCGCAAGCGCATGTACGGTTTCTTCGTCAAAGGGGTTTTTGAGCCCCGCGTGTTGCAGTGTATCCGAAAACGTCGCGCCGATCGGGCGCATCAGGACCGTACGGTATGCGTCGCACGCGGCGTCGCGGTTCGTTTCGGCAAGCATCCAGAGTTGTGCGGCGGCGAGCATGCTCGTCGCGTAGCTGATATAGTACATCGGCGAACGGAACGTATGTGAGATCTCCGTCCACGATTCGCCCGAGAGACCCATCTCATAGAGACCGTACGCCTTTGTGAGCGCTTCATATTCTGCATTCAGCGCGTCGACGGTCAACGGCGTTTCCGAATAGGCAAACTGCTGAAACTCGTCTTCCATGCAGCCCGTGAGGATTGCATAAAGCGCAAGCGTCAATGCACGCAGCCGCGCTGCGTCGGACAGCGCACCGTAAAGTGTTTCGTACGCGGGAATCGCAAGCATCTCGAGCCCCTGCGAATCGATCTCCGCAAGATCGAGCGGATCGCCCCCCGCCATACGCTGCGCGCCGCATAAGAAGTATCCCGCATAGTGTCCGAACTCGTGCAGCAGCGTCGTCGGCATCTCATGGGAATCATCCCACGATGTGAACAGAAACGGCGCGCCGTAACATTCGAAATATGTCGTAAAGCTGCCGGACATGCGCGTTTCGGATGCGCCCAAATCGTACATCCCGTGCGAAAACAGATAGTCCCACGGTTCTCCGAACTCCGGCAGCAGCGATTTCACGACCGTTTCCGTGCGTTTCAGCGTCGGTTCCGAAGAGAACGTTCCGCAGCCGAGCCGAACCGAGGCTTCATAAAACGCGGGAACCAGCGCCGTAAACAGCGGGACCAGCTCGCGCTTGACCGTTTCCGCAAGCCGCCGCGCATCCGCGGGCGTATAGTCGCGCGCATACGAGGCATAGCCGTAATCGACATAGGAATCGAAGCCGAGCGCCCGCGCCGTTTCGGTGCGTGTTTCGATCAGTTCGAGAAAAATCGCGCCGGCCCGTTTGTTGTATGCATGCCGGTATGTCCGCCAAAGCGCCGAAAAAGCCGCATAATCGAGCGATGTATCCGAAAGAATCGCATCCTTCGTCCATTCCCTGCCGTCGATCGAAACGGTCAGCGCGGACAGCGCATCGTAGTCGCCGATCAACGCCCGTTCGCGCTCAAGCAGCGGCTGCAGGGAAAGATCGTGCAACGCATGCTCGCGTTCGATAGCCGAGACGGTCTCCGCATCGTAGATATCCGCAAGCGCGGGATCGCGGCACAGCAGCAGCTGCGCGTCGAGCAGCAGACAGCCGAATGCGTTGAGCCCGTCGGAAAGCCGGTCGTACGCATCCCTGCGCGCCGTGTCCGAGACATCGAAGCAGTATCGTACATAGGCGATCGACGCCGCGGTGCGAAGGGCTCTGTATGCGTCGATACGCTCCTCCAGAACATGCTGCGCGGCGCGTCCCGAAAGTTCGCCGAGATCGATGCGAAAGAGCAGTTCCTTCATCCGCGCAAGCTCCAGATCGAGCGTCGAAGCGTCGTCCGAGAGCTCCGAAAAGCAGAGATCTGTGTGCGGCTGTTCGTTTGCGTCACGTTCGTTCGGCAACGGAACGCATATCCCGACAAAGGAAGCCGCGACGGCGTCAAGTGGCGCGCATCCCGAGAGCAACAAAAGAATACCGAGCAGCAGGGAGCCGATTCGTTTCATATGCGCCTTTCCGGACTGCGGCGAAAAACCCCGCCATTCGACACATGCCCTGCTCTATTGTACGCAATCCGGTGTCATTTTTCAACCATGAAATTGTTTCGAAGTCGTAAAACATTCGTTCACAAAAGGTTTGTTTGTCATTCGGCGCAAAATATGGTATATAGTAACATAGTGAGGTATGGACTATGAACATTGTGGTTTTGGCAGGCGGGCTTTCTCCCGAACGCGACGTATCGCTATCAAGCGGTACGATGGCATGCAATGCGCTCCTTTCTCTGGGACACCGTGCCGTTTTGGTTGATCTGTTCTTCGGTCTGCCCGACTGGGACGGCACGACCGATCTCTTTGCGGATGCAAAGCCGCTTGCGCCGTATCGCATCGGCGAGCGCGAACCCGATCTGGAGGCGCTGCGGCGCTCCCGCAAGGTCGGCTTCAACGACTATATCGGTCTCAATGTGCCCGAGCTTTGCGAACGCGCAGACATCGTCTATATGGGTCTGCACGGCGACTGCGGTGAAAACGGCAAGCTGCAGGCGTTCTTTGACGCGCGCGGCATCCGCTATACCGGCTCAGGCGCCGAGGCATGCCGTGCCGCAATGGACAAATGGATCAGCAAGCGCCTGTTTCTGATGTACAACGTGCTGACGCCGAAGGGCGTTTTGCTGCATGTCGACGAGCCGTTCGATGTGAACGCACTGCCCGTCCCCTGCGTCGTCAAGCCCTGCAACGGCGGGTCGTCGATCGGTGTGTCCGTGGTGCAGAGCCGCGATGCGCTCGACGCCGCGCTGTCGCTTGCATTTTCGTGCGAATCTGCGATCCTCGTTGAGGAATACATCAAGGGACGCGAGCTCTCGTGCGGGATCCTCGGCGATACGGCGCTGCCGCCGATCGAGATCATTCCGCTGCACGGCTTCTACGATTACAAGAACAAGTATCAGGCGGGTGCGGCACGCGAAGTGACGCCGGCAGAGATTCCCGCTGAGGCGACTGAACACATTCAGACAATCGCAAAACGGGTCTTTGAAATACTCGGACTTTCCGTCTACGGACGGATCGACTTTCTGCTGACCGAACAGGGCGAGGCGTACTGTCTCGAGGCAAACACACTGCCCGGCATGACGCCGACCTCGCTGCTGCCGCAGGAGGCGGCGGTCGTCGGCTACTCGTATGAGCAGCTGTGCGACGCGATCATTCACCTTTCGATGGAGAAGTAAAATGGCGGACTTTACCATTCGGGAAATTCTGGAAGCAACCGGCGGCACGCTCTGTGCACCGCCCGATTTCGGCGAGCCGGTCGTACACGGGTTTACGATCGACACGCGTACGCTGACCCCGGGGATGGGCTATGTTGCGATCCGCGGCGAGACGTTCGACGGACACCGCTTCATTCCCGATGCGATGGAAAAGGGCGCGGTTTTGAGCATTTCCGACACCGACGTGCCTTCGCCGCATGTGCGCGTCAAAAACACGGTGCTCGCCTATCAGAACATTGCGAAACTGCACCGCGAGCGGTTCGATCTGCCGGTCGTCTGCATCACCGGCAGCGTCGGCAAGACAACGACCAAGGAGATGGTGAAAACCGTACTCGAATCGACGTACCGCACGCATGCCACGGTCGGCAATCTCAACAACCAGACCGGCGTGCCGACGACGGTTCTGGCGCTTAACGAGACGCACGAGGTCTCCGTGATGGAGCTCGGGACCAATCATTTCGGCGAGATCGCGGCGATCGCGCGGGTCACGCAGCCGACGATCTGCCTGTTCACAAACATCGGCGAGGCGCATATTGAATTCTTCGGCTCACGCGAAGGCATCTTTCGCGGCAAGACCGAGATGCTGCAATACATGCGCAAAGGCGGTTCGATCATTGCAAACGGCGACGACGACCTTCTGCGCACGATTCCGAACGCAATCACCTACGGGCTCTCCGAGGGCGTCGACGTACGCGCGGTCAATGTGCAGGAGGACGGTCTTTCGGGCGTGACATTTACGGCGGAGTTGTTCGAAAAGCGCTTGCCCGTCACGCTGCACGTTGCGGGTGTGCATATGGTGCAGAACGCCTTGGCGGCGCTTGCCGTTGCGCATCTGCTGAACGTGCCGGATGCGGCGGCGCTCGACGCGCTTGCCATGTTCCGTCCCGGCGCGGGACGTTCGGATATCCTGAAAACCGACCGCTTCACCGTCATCGACGGCTCCTATAACTGCAACCCGACCTCGATGGAGGCGGCGCTGAACGTGCTGAAAAATGCGGACGGACGGCGCGTGTGCATCTTCGGCGACATGCTGGAGCTCGGACCGGACGCGCCCGCGTATCACGCGCGCATCGGCGCGTACGCAAAGCAGTGCGGCATCGAACGGATGATCACCGTCGGAACGCTTGCAAGGAACGCCGCATACACCGATGCGGACGCGTTCGACACGGTCGACGCGCTGCTTGCCGCTCTTCCCCGTCTGCTTGAAGGCGGCGACACAATCCTCGTCAAAGCCTCGTTCGGCATGCGCCTGAAGCGCGTGGTCGACGTGATCAAAGAACTATAATCCCAAAAATGCAGCGCCCTCCGAAGATTCGGAGGGCGTTATCTTATGCATTCTGCAATTGCTCGACCGCTTCGCGCAGAGCGTCGGTGCGGTCGGTCTTTTCCCACGGGAAATCGGGGTTGCCGAAGTGACCGTTCTTTGCGGTCTGTTCGTAGATCGGACGGCGCAGACCGAGCGTTTCGATGATCGCTTTCGGACGCAGGTCAAAGACCTTGCCGACCGCCTTTTCGAGCAGCTCGTCTGAGACGACGCCGGTGCCGAAGGTGTCGACGCGCACCGAGACCGGTCTTGCCACGCCGATCGCGTAGGCAACCTGCAACTCGCAGCGCCGCGCGAGCTTCGCCGCGACGATGTTCTTTGCAACGTAGCGCGCCATATAGGAAGCGCTGCGATCGACCTTCGTCGGGTCCTTGCCGGAGAATGCGCCGCCGCCGTGCCGCGCATAGCCGCCGTAGGTGTCGACGATGATCTTGCGGCCGGTAAGGCCTGAATCGCCCTGCGGTCCCCCGATCACGAAGCGGCCGGTCGGGTTCACGAGCACGCGGGTCTTTTCATCGAACAGATTCTGCGGCAGCGCCGTGCGGATAACGTGCGTGAGGATATCCGCTTCAAGCTGTTCATGCGTCACGTGTTCGTCGTGCTGCGTGGAAACGACCACGGTATCGATGTGCACGGGCTTGTCGTCCGCGTATTCGACCGTGACCTGTGCTTTGCCGTCGGGTCGAAGATACGGCAGCGTACCGTTCTGACGGACCTTGGTGAGCTTTCTGGTCAGCGCATGCGCAAGATCGATCGGAAGCGGCATCAGAATCGGCGTTTCGTCGCAGGCATAGCCGAACATCATGCCCTGATCGCCCGCGCCGGTATCCAACGGATCGGAATCCAAGCCCTGCTTGCTCTCCAAAGACCGATCCACACCCATTGCGATATCGTCCGACTGCGCGTCGAGCGCGACGATCACGCCGCAGGTGCTGCCGTCGAAGCCGAACTTCGCGCGGTTGTAGCCGATGCCGCAGACCGTTTCGCGCACGATGCTCTGAATGTCTACATAGCAGCTTGTGGTGATCTCGCCCATAACGAGCACAAGTCCCGTCGTACAGGCGGTTTCGCATGCCACGCGCGCGTTCGGGTCCTCCTTCAGGATCGCGTCGAGCACCGCGTCGCTGATCTGGTCGCAGATCTTGTCCGGATGCCCGATCGTGACCGATTCACTGGTGAAGTACGATTTTCTCATTTTTCCTCTTCTTTCCGCCTTACCGACAAACAAAAAAGCTCATACCGATGAGCTTTCTTTCATCTCATCTTTCAGCTTGCGCTGCGGGAATTGGCACCTTGCATATGCAGGTTGCCGGACTTCACAGGGCCCGTCCCTCCGTCACTCTTGATAAGGCAATATTGAATTTTGCTGTATTGTATCATCCCCGCTTGCAAAATGCAAGCGTTTTCTTTATAATATGGGAAGAATTTGAATCGAGGTGCGTTATGAAACGGTTTTGGGCTTTGCTCCTTGCGCTGTTGCTGCTGTGCGGCTGCACGGCGACGCAGATCAACGGCATCATTCAATGGGGCGAAGGCGGCGGCACGGATACGCTCGTGCGCCCGCTCTGTCAGCTGACGGAACCGTATCTCGGACGCAAGATCCTCGCGCGCAACATGCCGGGCGGCACCGGCACGGTTGCCACACAGTACGTCTACGACAAACGCGCCGACGGCACGACGCTGCTGCTCGGTGCGGAGAACCCCGCGATGTACGACGCCTTGGAGCTGTCCGATCTCACCTACCGCGACTTTGACTGCGTACTTCTGATCGGCTGTGAAACCGTCGGCGTAACCGTCGCCGCAGATTCCCCCTATATGGATTTTGCGTCGCTGATCGACGCAGCAAAGGCCGCCCCCGGCACAATGCGCCTTGCCACCACCGCAAAGGGCGGGTTGCCCTGGACCGTCGCGCGCTTCATCCAGGCTGTGACCGGCGCGACGTTTGCCGAGATTCCGTATGACAGCGACGCGACCGCGCGCACTGCGGTGTTGAACGGCGAATGCGAAGTGACGGTCTCAAAGCTCCAGTCCGCGGTCGACACCTGCAGGGAGGGCAAGATGCGGTATCTCTGCATGTTCTCGGACAAGACGGTCGACTTGTTTGCCGATGTTCCGCCCATCACCGATTACGATCCGGCGTTTTCGGAGTATCTGCCGTGGGGTCCGTTCTACGGCGTGTTTGTCAAAAAGGGCACCGAAGCGTCCGTGCGTGAAGCGCTCTCCGATGCATTCTTAAAAGGCTATTCGGACCCGTCCTATCAGCAGCTGCTTTCCGATCTGTATGTCGAACCGCTGGGACTTTGCGGCGAACAGGCGAACGCTTACATCGAAGCATGGCGCGCCGCGAGCCTCAAGGCATTGCACATCGAATGAACACAAAACCGCAAAACAACATAGCTGATCGCATCTTTGCGCTCGTCCTGCTGTGCGCGGGCGTCGGCGCGTGCATAGCGTCGCTGCTGCTGCAGTTGAAAACCGCCGGCGTCAACGGAGGAACATTCCCGTTGATCGTATCGGGGTTCTTTGTGCTGTTTGCGATTCTGAACATTGTCTTTGTGTTCCGCACGAAGCCGGACGCGCCGCGCGGGTCGCTTTCGACGGTGCTGTGGATGATGCTTTTACTGTGCGGCGTCGGCGCGGCGCTGCTTTTGCACATACCGTTCTGGGCGGTCTGCCCCGTCTTTCTGTTTGTCGCCTGCTTTGTAATTCTGAAACAAAAATGGTTGCCGTCGCTGCTCGTTGCGGCGATTACGACCGGCGCGGTCTATCTCGTGTTCGCGGTGCTGTTCCGCGTGCCGCTTCCGTGAGGCGCCTATGCAGGATTTCCTTTCCGTACTGCATCTTCTCATCCGTCCCGAAGTGCTGTTCCCTGCGGCGCTCGGCACGTTCCTCGGCGTCTACATCGGCGCAATTCCCGGGCTGTCCGGCACGATGGCGGTGTCGCTGCTCGTCTCTTTGACCTATGCATGGTCCGAAACGCCTGCGATCGCGCTGATCATGGGCGTGTTCGTCGGCGTCGTCTACGGCGGGTCACGCTCCGCGATCCTTCTCAACATCCCCGGCGCGCCCGCGGCGGTTGCAACCGGCTTTGACGGCTATCCGCTTGCGCAGAAGGGCAAGGCCGCCGAAGCCATGGGGCTTGCTTGTGTGCAGTCGTTTATCGGAACGCTGCTCGGCATCCTCGCGCTCGCGTTTCTGACGCCGCAGATTGCAAAGATCTCCGCGCTGTTCCGCTCTGTCGATTACCTGATCCTCGGCGTGCTCGCGCTGCTGCTCACGGGAAGCGTCTCGAAAGGACGCATGACAAAGGGGCTTTTGGGCGCAGCGCTCGGGCTGTTCCTCGGCTGCGTGGGCAATACCTCGCAGTTTTCGGTCAACCGCTTTACCTTCGGCATCCGCTACCTCGACGGCGGCATCGGCTTTATCGTAGCGATGATCGGTCTGTTCGGCGCGGGCGAAGCGCTGTATCAGCTTTCGATCGACGCGCCGGTCGTGAAACAGGAGATGCCGAAACGAATCATCCCGCCGTTTTGCACGGTTATCCGGCATTTGCCGCTGACGCTGTTTTCCTCGGTGCTCGGCATCTTCGTCGGCGCGCTGCCCGGCGCGGGCGGCGATATGGCGGCGCTGCTCGGCTATGACGCGGCAAAGCGCACGGTACGCAAAAATGAAGTCCCGTTCGGCGAAGGCGCGGTCGAAGGACTGATCGCGCCGGAAACCGCGAACAACGCCGCGATCGGCGGGGCGCTGATTCCGATGCTGACGCTCGGTGTACCCGGCGATGCAATCACCGCCGTGCTCTTGGGCGCGCTTTCGATGCGCGGCGTCAGCCATCTGTCGCTGCAGAGCGCGCGTCCCGATCTGTATCTTCTGATTCTGGCTGCGCTCGTGCTGTCGGCGCTGTTTCTGCTGCTGTTCGGACTCAGCGGCATCCGGCTGTTTGTGCGCGTACTGCATATTCCGAAGGGGCTTTTGATGCCGATCATTCTCGTTCTGTGCATGGTCGGAGCATATGCAATCAATCAGAACATCTACGACGTGCTGCTGATGATCGGCTTCGGCATGCTCGGGTTTGTGTGCAAGCGCTTCGATTATCCCGTCGCACCGATCGTGCTCGGGCTGATTCTGCGTAATCTCCTGGAAACGAATGCGGTGCGCGTGGTACTGCTTGCCGCAAGCGGCGGCGTGTTCGGCATGCTGACGCCGTTCCTTGCGGTGCTGCTCGTCGCGGCGGCGATCCTCGGACGGATTCGATTCGGAAAGGAGCGCGTATGAAGGTTTTTGCGGAACATGTCAACGGTACCATCCAGGCGCCTCCGTCGAAGTCCGCGCTGCACCGGCGGCTGATCCTAAACCGCATGGCTGGGCGCTGCGACATGCCGGACGATCCCTGTACCGACATCGCAGCGACGGCTGACTGCCTTGCGCGGCTCGGAACGGACGCCGTGCTTGACTGCAAAGATTGCGGTGCGACGCTGCGGTTTCTGCTGCCGGTGTCGCTGCTGTTCGGCGGAGCGGGTTTTACGGGAACCGACGCGCTGAAAGCGCGCCCGATTCTGCCCCTGCTGGAAGTGTTGCGCGAACACGGCGCCGTCATCGAAGGAAACGCCCTGCCGCTTTCCGTGCGCGGCACACTTCAAAGCGGCGTCTATCGGTTGGACGGCAGTGTCAGCTCGCAGTTCTTCTCGGGGCTTTTGATGACGCTCCCCTTCCTTGCGGGCGACAGCACACTTGTATGGACGAGTCCGCTCGAATCCGAAGGGTATGTACGGCTCACCGAATGTATGCTGCACGAGCACGGCGTGACCGTCGATCGCATTGCAAACGGCTATCGCATCAAAGGCGGACAGCACGCAAAGTACGTTGATGCGCCGGTCGATGGCGACTGGTCCTCAGCTGCGGCAATGCTCGTGCTCGGCGCGATCGCGGGGTCGGTAACCGTGACAGGCCTGGACCAATTGAGCGAACAGCCGGACCGGCGCGTGCTCAAAGTGCTTCTGCAATGCGGCGCGCAGGTCGAAACGGATGACAATGCCGTAACCGTACGGCGCGGAAGTCTTCGCGGATGCAAGTTTGACGGAAGTCAGGCGCCGGATCTCGTTCCTGTGCTTGCTGCGCTCGGCTGCGCAGCGGAGGGCGATACGGTGCTCTACCGGCTGAACCGTCTGCGTTATAAGGAGAGCAACCGGTTTGACGCGCTTGTTGCGCTGCTTGATGCGCTCGGCGCGGACGTGGAGACCGAGCGAAACGATACGATTTTGATACACGGCTGCGGCTCGCTGCGCGGCGGGTGCGCGCGCGTTCCCGCGGATCACAGGATGGTAATGGCGGCGACTTTACTGAGCGCATGCGCCGCTTCACCGGTCGACGTGCCGCATGCGGACGCGGTGCGGAAATCCTACCCCGCGTTCTTCCGCGATTTTGTGACTCTGGGAGGGAAAACCGATGCAATCTGAATGGGGACACGCCCTCAAACTCATCGTATTCGGTGGCTCGCATGAAAAGGAGCTGGGCGTTGAAATATACGGACTTCCGAAGGGACTTCCGGTCGATCCCGACGCGCTGCAAGCGTTTCTGAACCGCCGTGCGCCGAACGGCGGCGTCGGTGCGACCGCGCGCAGAGAGGCGGATCGCTTGATCGTCAAAAGCGGCCTTTCGAACGGTCTGACCGACGGAAGTACGCTGCTTGCCGTGATCGAGAACACGGACGCGGATTCCAAACCGTACGCGCGCTATCGCGACGTGCCGCGTCCCTCGCAGATCGATCTGCCTGCGCGCTGGCGTTTCGGCGACGACGTCGATCTCAAAGGCGGCGGACACTTTTCGGGGCGCATGACGGCGGCATACTGCATTGCGGGCGGGATCGCCCTGCAGGCGCTGAAGCAGCTTGGCGTGCGAATTGCGGCGCATCTGCTGTCCGTCGGCTGCGTACACGATCGCGCGTTTGATTCGGTTGCGCCCGATCCTGCGGTGCTTGCCGCGCTGCAAGGGAAGCCCTTCCCCGTCCTCGACGACGCGGCGGGCGAACGGATGCGGCAGACGATTACCGAGGCGAAAACCGCGGGTGATTCCTTGGGCGGCGTCATCGAATGCATCGTGACCGGCTTTCCGAAGGGACACGGCACACCGCTGTTCGACGGAATCGACAGCCGTCTCGGCGCGCTGCTGTTTGCGGTGCCCGCAGTCAAAGCCGTTGCGTTCGGCAGCGGATTTGACGCAGCGCAGATGAAGGGTTCCGCGCACAACGACCCGTATTTGCTCGAAAACGGCGAGATTCGAACCGTTATGAACCGTCACAGCGGCTTGATCGGCGGCATTTCCACCGGTATGCCGATTGTGTTTACCGCGGCGATTAAGCCCGCGGCGAGCATTGCAAAACCGCAGACGACGCTGAACCTGCGCACCGGTGCGCAGACGGAGCTTCGCATCGAGGGACGGCACGACGCATGCATCGCCGTGCGCGCGGTGCCGGTGATCGAAGCGGTTGCCGCCTTGGCGCTTTATGATCTTTTGTTGGAGGAAACCGCATGTTAGAGGAATACCGCAAGAGGCTCGATACGATCGACGATCGCATCCTCGCCGCCTTTTCGGAGCGCATGGACACGGTCGACACGATCGGCGCGTGGAAGCGCGAGCATCATTTGGAAGCCTTTGATCCGCAGCGCGAAGCCGCCATGCTGGAACGGCTCTGTGCCGCGGTTCCCGCAGCGCGGCGCGACGCAATCCGCGCGCTGTATGCCGCGATCCTCTCGATCAGCAAGGCGCAGCAGCGTTTGCAGAACACGAACATCGTGCTGATCGGCATGCCCGGCGCGGGCAAAACGAGTGTTGCGCGACATCTTTCAAAGCTTCTGGACCGTCCGATTGCCTCAACCGACGAGGAGGCCGAACGACGCATCGGCGGCACGATCGAATCACTGTTCCGTACGCAGGGCGAAGCGGCGTTCCGCACAATCGAAACCACGGTTGTGCGCGATCTTGCGTCCGTCTGGGGCAGCATCATCGCGACCGGCGGCGGCACGGTTGTTTCCGAGGAAAACCGTGCGATCCTTCGGGAAAACAGCCGCATCTACTATATCAAGCGCCCGCTTGACGCGCTCGACACCGCGGGGCGTCCGCTCTCGCAGGGCGAAGGGGCCTTGGAACGACTGTACGAGCAGCGGCATGCGATCTATGAAACCTTTTCGGACGTGCAGCTCGACGCGGACGCGGATTTTTCCGACACCGCCCGCAGGATCGCAGAGGAGTACCGGTCCTTCTATCACGTTTGAGGGCATCAAAAAAGAGGCGCGAAAAACAATCGCGCCCCTTTTGCGTTTTGGTTTTTACGCGCGCTTACCGAGCAGCACGTTCAGAAATGCGGCGGCGGCGAGCAGCACGACGCCGATCAAAAGAACGATCCATGCGAACGGATTGCTGTGAATACACAGCGCAAGGATACCGAACAGCAGGAAGTAGACTGCCGCGAACAGCTCAATCCAACCGACGCGCTGCGCAAACTTGCTGTCGACCTTGCCGGCATGGCGTTCCATCACAAAATTGTTGATCAGGGCATACTTGCCGCGCATCGCAATCAGGTATCCGATCGCGCCCAAGAACAGCGCAAACAGAATCATCACAATCCCCAAGAAAACATGCATTGTCCTACCTCCCTGTCGCTCCAATCGGTTCGATTTGTTTCTTGTTTTCAGTATATATAGTATAACGCGAATTTGCAACAGAAATGCGAAATCTATGTTACGAAATTAAGAATTTTCGCAATTCGCGCATCTTTTTACGGATTCTGCACGTACGAAACCGTGATATCGCCCGTCGAGGTCTTGATTTCGCAGCGCCCGCCACCGTGCGTGTCCGGTACGGAGACCTTTCCGGTGCTCGTCTCCGTGACGAAGTACATCTCGGACCGCAGCGAGGCGGTCACGTCGCCGGTACCCGTATGCACGGTGACTGTCTCGGCGCCGACATTCTCCAGGGTCACATCGCCGGTGCCGCGCTCGATCCACAGCGCATGCTCGATTCCGACATTCTGAAGCGTCACGCGGCCGGTGCTGCCCGTTGTCGTCAGCGATTCGCAGGAAAGCCCGTCGATCTCGAGTCTGCCGGTGCTGACCGTAAGCAAAGCGCCCTTTTGAATCTCCGCACCGTTGACCGTGATGCCGCCGGTCGAAACGGCCAGCCAAAGCTCCTCCGCCCTGACATTTTCAAGTGTGATATCGCCGGTGCTCGCTTCGATCTTCATGCGTCCGTTTGCGGAGGCGGCGCACTTGACGCTGCCGGTCGAGTTTTTGATATCTATGCTGTCAAAGACAAAATCCTTTGCAATCTCCACTTCGCCGGTCCGGCATTCTGCGGAAAGACTTTGATACGACGTTTCGGGCAGGTATACGATCATCTGCACACCGTGCGTCGGGAACAGCATGTCGAACCATGTGCGTTCATCGACGGTTTCGATGCGCAGCGTGCCGTCCTGCACGGTGACGGTGTGGTGAATCCGTTCCGCTTCGGCGGCGGAAACGAGCAGCGTTCCGTCCGGCGACGGCAGGATCAGAACGTCCGTTTTGTGCGTATCCAAACGGATACCGGTGACCGGTTCGGTGACCGGATAGGTCTTTGTTTCAAACTGCACGGGTTTCAATCCTCCTCCCAGCAAAAGTCCTCCGATAAAGATCAGCAGTCCCGCGCCGAGCAGGATGCTTGCGATAATAATCATTGCCTTTTTCATTTTGTTTTCTCCTTCCCGACAAACAGTCTCTTAATACCGTGTACAATCTTTTTTGCGAGCTTCGCTGTGCCGACGGTTGCCGCCTTGCAGCCGAAGAACAGGAAGATTGAAAGTCCCGCAAGGAACAGCCCCGCGCCGAACAGCATGATGCCGGCGCCGATGTAGCCGCGCGCCATGTAGATTACGCCCGCGACCAGTCCCGCCAGCGCGCATGCCCAGAAGCACAGCTCGATCGCCCACAGGCAGATGACCAGCACCCACAGCACGATGTAGAACACGAGGATCAGCACAAATGCCACGATCGACAGCGGGAACCACAGCGGGAACCCGAGCACCAGCAGCACGATCTCCCACGCCTTCATGCGGCGCTTCGGCTTGATCTTCTCCCTGACGATCTTCGAAAGCGGCGTTTCCGCAAGAATTTCATTGACAACATCGTCGACCGTTCCGATCGCCGCGACCGCTTCCTCCTCGGAAAGCCCTTCCTCCATGCGGTCGTCGATCATCTCGCCGTAGAACGTCAGCCGTTCGTCGATGTCCGCCTGCGGAAGACCGTTGAGACCGCTTTTCAACGCATCCAAAAATGCCTGTTTAAGCATACTGTTCCTCCCCTCTTGTCACAAACCGGTAGATCGAAATGACTTCCTTCCATTCCGTCTTGAATGTTTCGATGCGGTTGAGCCCCTCCGCTGTGATGTGATAATATTTGCGAAGCCGGCCCTCGTGCTCGGCGGTACGCACTGTCAGCATCGAAGCCGCTTCCAACCGTTTCAGAATCGTGTACAGCGTCGATTCGGACAGTTCCAGATACGGCTTCATGTCCTTGATGATCTTGTAGCCGTAGGAGTCCTCGCTCTTGATCGCCGCCAGCACGCAGACGTCCAACAGTCCGCGTTTCAATTGCGCATCCATACAATACCTCCTTTCGTGGTATACTCCTTTTTGCGTAATACATCATATCACGAGGTATTATAGTTGTCAAGAGGGAAAAACAAAGAAAGTTTGAAAAAAGAAAGGACCGCAAAACGCATGCCTGCGTTCAAAGGTCCTTCTCTTTTCGTGTGTATGATGGGTATTTACAGAATATAGTCGCTGATGCAGTCGTACCAGTGGACGTAGGTCTCGCCGTCGACGGTGATGCGTTCGTTTTCAGGCAGAATCTCGGTCCACGGCTTGCCGTAGGATTCGTGCATCCAGTCGTTGCGGTTAAAGCGCCGCCAGAGCACGGTCCTGCCGTTTCGGTCGAGGTACTGCTCGGTTACGACCCCCTCCTCATATGCGCCCGCGTCAATCACACAGACGGTGTCGAAGATTTTGCCGTTGATCGCGACCGTATACCGTCCGACGATATCGAGCATGAACGGCTGCTTTGCAGTGGAGACGACGCTGCCGCGCTTTTCAATCAGGCCCTTCGGTGCGATGTGCGTTTCGTTGCCGCAGTTATCCGCGCCGAATCCCCAGCTTTGCAGAAATTCGTCACCGTCCAGGAAGGTGAACAGCTTTTTGACGCCGTCCTCCTCGTGGCTCTCCGCAAGATAGCGACAGTGTGTGTCCGTCAGCTGCGCAACAAAGCGGCGTCTCGAAACGTCGGCATCGCCGATGCGGTTGCATTCCATCGGGTCGTATTCGACCGCGGTGATCTCGACGCCCTCGATGCCGTGGACCTGCGCGCGTCCGATGACCTCCATATCGCACTGCTCGGTGCGTTTGCGCTGCGGAAAGTCATACATGGCCCACGACAGCTTTTCGCCGAGTCGCGGTACGATCATCCAGCCCATGAGTTCCTCCCAGCAAACCGCGAACGGTTCGCCGTCGACCTTTGTAATCTGATAATCCGGCAATACATCCGGCATGAATTTGCGATTGTTTTGCATATTGGTTTCTCCTTTCGGCGGATTGGGATAGTGTTCTTTAAACTGTTGTTTGGCATGAAACAGACGGCTTTTGACCGTGCCGACGGGGATATTGAGGCGCTTTGCAATCTCCGCCTGACTGAGTTCTTTGAAATAGGAAAGATACAGAATCTGCCTGTCGCGATCGCCGAGCTTTTCAAGTGTTTCGCGCACAACGATGCGCGTCGTGACGCCGTGCATGCCGACCGTCAGCGCCGTTTCGTCAAGTGATTCGATCGGAATCTCCATGCGCTTCGCCTGTCTGCGGAAGTAGTCGCTGCACTTGTTTTTGGCGATACCGATCAGCCATGGCTTGAGCTGTTCCGCAGTCTCAAGCGTGTCCATGCTGCGATACGCTGCAAGCAGCACCTCCTGTAAGATGTCCTCCGCGTCCTGCGGACTGCCGACGCGGAAGCGAATATAGCGCGCAAGCGATCCCAGATGCGCCTGTATCCTTGCTTCATAGTTTTCCGTTGTTCCCACCTCCTTCGGGGTTCTGAGAGCGTTCTCACCTATACCGTCGCCCGAAAGCGGGAAAAGGTTCACGAAAAGAGAAAAAATTATAAAAGTCGTATCTCGATGCCGACAACGCCGTACTGCGCCTGCCGCGCTTCGTCGTAATAGAGATTCATATCGGCGGGACTTGCCGTTGCGACGTTCTCCGGCGTATAGCCGCATTGCAGAAGCGGCAGCGCAGCATAGAGCGCTTCAAAGGACGGGAACACATGGAGCGCCGTGACCTGTGCCGCAAGGGATTCCGTTCGGTCCGCCGTGTTTGTAAAACGAATCATATCGCCCACACGGATCATACGCCGCTTTTCGTCATAGAGACGCAGCTCAATCGTCTTGGTCCCCTCCGCAATCATGCGAAAGGGCTCGGGCTGCAGCTGCATGGTAACGTACATGTTTCCCCCTCCGTTTGTCCTTTTCTGTTTTTTATTATAACAAAATGCCGCATGTCCCGCAATCATGATTCATGTTTGCGTATGCGGCATTCAGGACGGATTCCGTCATTTTATTCTGCAGCGATCATGAGAAAGGAACGGCTTCCGCGAACGATTCGACGTTCGCGGCGACGTGGTACGCGTGTTGATAACGGATTAACAAAAAGCGAGTGTTCATAATATCCGTTATGAACACTCGCTGTGGCGCGTCTGTTGATAACGGACTTACCCGCAAGCGATTGATAGCGCTGCGGAGGCGTTGCGAGGGCGTTTACAACCGAGCCGCCGAAGCAAGCGTGATCGCTTGCGGAAAGGAGCCGCAACGGAGAGGGTGAGCGGTGACATTTTCTCCAAAAAGAGAAATGTCGCCGCGAACGATTCGACGTTCGCGGCGACGTGGCGCGCCTGGCAGGATACGGCATTTCTTTTAAGAAAATAAACAAGGAAGAAATGCCGAACACGCGGCTTTCGCCGCGTATACGAACCTCGGTTCGAATCTTCCATCATGTAGCCAAAGAAAAACCCACCTCGCGGGTGGGTTTTTCTTTGGCGCGCCTGGCAGGATTCGAACCTGCGACCTACCGGTTCGTAGCCGGGCACTCTATCCACTGAGCTACAAGCGCATGCACGCTTTTGCGTACCTTGATATTTTAGCCGTATCGGCGGTAATTGTCAAGCCCCAATTTGCACAGAATCGGAAGATATACGATCCGTCTGCACATCCTTCGGCGGAAAATCCACGCCCCAGATATGTACCACGCGGTTTTTATGTCCGCGCACCGTTCTGAGGAAGTTTTCGAGCGGCTGCGCATACGGGGTGGAAAAGTAGTTGTACATTGTATAAGCGCCGTTCCCATCTGCAAAGCCCGCGACATAGTGCGCGCCGAACCAATACCAGTACAGCACAATCACGGCATCGTGAGATGCGTTCCCCTCCGGATGCTTCCGGTCGATGTCCGTAACGATGAAGCCCTTTCGAGCAAGATTTTTACGAATCGACGACGGGCGCGTACCCAGGAGTCCGAACAGCGTGGTTTTGATCGGCTTCCTTGCGTCATAGAACGGATCGAAGCGCGTTTCGGGACGCGCGGCACGCTCAACGTTATACAGCGCGATCAATCCGCAGCCGTTTTTCGCGATCGTGCCGAGCCGTCCGTATTTGCGATCTCCGAACCTCGGGTCTTGCTGTGTGTTCAGCAACCCGTAATCCAAATCCGCGTTCATGTCTTTCTCAGTTGAAGTCTACAATGACTTCGTTGAATTTCTTGTCCCGGAAGAAATTGACAGCCCAGGGCGAAGACGAGTATCCGGAGGAAGTGGCACCGAACGGCGTCGTGAAGTTCTTGACCTTGGTGTAATCGAACGTCTTTGCGACCTCGATCGCCAATGTCTGCACCTCATCCAGCTTCTTGAGATACTCCTGTCCGACGGAACCGAGCGAGTTGCTTTTGCCCTTGCGCGCTTTTTTCGCTTCCTTATCTGCATCCTTGTGCAGCTTTTCCAGTTCCTTCACGCAGGTTTTATACTGTTCAAACAGCTCGCGCTGCTCCTTCGTATACTTGCGGGTCTGCTCCGTCGTTGCGTTTGCGTAAAGCCGCGCACGGCCTTCCCCTCCCTCATCGGGATCGGTGGGTTGCGGTGTCGGCGGCTCCGGTGTCGGCGGCTCCGGCGTCGTCGGCTCCGGTGTCGGCGGTTCTGCCGTCGGCGGAAGTGTCAGCGGCGCGGTCGGTGCGGACGTCGGCGTATCGGTCGGCTTATCCGTATTCTGCGTCGCCGTCGGCGATGGGCTCGGCGTTGTATCCGGCGTCGGTTCCGAAGTGAATTCCGGAAGCATGTCGTCCTCGTCGATGAGCTTCTGCACATACTTCGTCAGCGGCGTCAAAAGATCCTGATAATGCGTATACAGCATGTCGCACCAACGGTAGCGTCCGTAGTTGACCGTATACTGCGTGTACTTTTTGACGTCAACACCGTAAATCTGCTTGATGACTTCCACGCGGTTTTTCTGGTCGGTGAAGCAGAATCGCCACTGGAACAACGAATGCATGGATCCGAGCATCGAATACATCCCGATGTTGTCGGGGCTCAGATTGTAGGCGAACGCCGCAAGCGCTGCCGTCTGCCCGTAGGTGCAGTTTGTGAACAGATCGCCGTCGAACGTGTCGACGATATCGGGAATCTTGGTGATGAGCTGATCCGCCTGCATCTGCCGGAACAGTGCGATCAGAATACGCTTTTGCCGATCGACGCGGCGCGAATCCTCGGTCTCCGCGGCGGTCAAGCCGTTCGATGCTTTGCGCACACGGCAGTAATCCAAAAAGCCCTGCCCGTCGATATGCTGCATGCCCTTTTCATAGGACCTGCCTTGAATATGGAACTTGATGTCCATGTCGTAATCGAGTCCGCCGCACAGGTCCACAAGGTCCTTCAGCGACGTCATTGTGACCGCGTAATAATAGTCGATCTCGATACCGCCGATCATCCACTCCGCGGCTTCGCATACCTTTTCAAGTCCTTTCGGATTGAAGGTACCGTCTTCGTTGTAGAGCCCTCCGCCGCAGTTGAGCGCCGCATTGAGCTTATAGATGCCTTTGATATCCGGGATTTGCGCATAGGTATCACGCGGGAGCGAGATCAGGTCCGCACGATTATCCTCGAAATTGACCGCAAGCACGATCATGGCGTCGGAGTGCCATTCCTTCTTGCCGTTCCACGTCTCGCGCTCCGGTGCATAGTCGACACCGACCAAGAGGATATTGACGATATCCTTCATCATCGAAGTATCCGCCTTTTCATACAGAACCTGATACGGATCGACCGTCGGTTCGGGCGTTGCGACTTCGGTCGGCTGCGGTGTTTCGTGTTCCGGATTTGACGGCGTTGCGTCCGCACGCGGCGTTGCGATCGGCTCCGGCGTGATGAACATATCGGTTGCGTTCGGCGTTGCCTGCGATTCTCTCCTTCCCGCACATGTACCGACGTTTTTGAACGCGTCTCCCGTGCCGCCGTGTAAGAACGAAGTAATCGGCGACAGCAACAGCGCAATCGCGATTCCGAGAATCACGACTCCTCCCGCAATGCAGGAAAGCAATATCACCAGTTTTTTCTTCTTCATTTTCAATGATCCTTTCGGTTCATGATTGTTCATGATAAATTGTACTCCCTCGGGAAAAGAAATTCTACGGAAAACCGAAATCGTTACGAACATTTTACAAAAACAACGCAATTCGATGATAAGATAGCAATATAAACGGAGAAACGCCCGCAATAACGGGTGAATTCGAAAAAAAACCTTTCTTTTCTGCGGAGATGTGATATACTGTAACGTGAATATTTATGGGGGTATATCCATGATTGTAGTTATTCCGGCATACGAACCGGATGAAAAACTGCTCGGCGTCGTCAAGGGCTTTCGGGAACGCGTTCCCGAATACCCGATCGTTACGGTTGACGACGGAAGCAGGGAAACGTGCAAGCCGATCTTCGACGCGCTCGAACAAACCGACGGCGTAACGGTTCTGCACCATCCGCAAAATCGCGGCAAGGGCGCGGCGCTCAAAACGGCGTATTCCTATGTAGCAGAAAACTATCCCGCCACGGAGGGGATTCTGACCGTCGACGCGGACGGACAGCATCTTTTGGACGATTGTATGAAGGTCTGTGACGCGTATCGCGCACATCCCGATCTGCTGATTACGGGCTCGCGCCGTTTCAAGGGCAAAGTTCCCTTCCGCAGCCGTATGGGCAACGGCATCACGCGCGGCGTCTTTCATATGACGACCGGCAAAAAGATTTACGATACGCAGACGGGTCTTCGCGCGTTCTCGGCAAGCCGCATTCCGGAGATGGTTGCGCTGAAGGGCGATCGTTACGAATACGAGATTCATCAGCTGCTGCAGTGCTGCACCAAGGGCAGCGGCGTATATGAGGTGCCGATCGAGACGGTCTATATCGATGACAACAGCTCCTCGCATTTCAATACGCTCAAGGATTCCGCGCGCATCTATAAGGTCATCTTCCGGTTTTTGGGACCGACGTTCCTGAAGTTTATGTCGACGTCGTTTGTGAGCTTTCTCATCGACTTTCTGAGCTTCTGTCTGATCTTCTACGGAACGGTTGCGGTGTTCGGCGGCTTCAGCATCGCCAAGGAGATGTTCTCCTTTGACCGTGCGGTCACGTCAAAATGGGCGGATACGCTGATTGCGCTCAATCCGGTCGTCTTTGTCGGCGGCGGTGCGGTACTGCGCATGGTATCGCTTGTGTTGGCACGCGTAATCTCGGGCTTCTGCAACTACCTTTTGAACCGCCGCTTCGTCTTCAATGCGGGCAAGGAACGCCGGTTCTTCCGCTATCTCGTTGTCGCCGTTACCGTCCTGCTGCTGAACTGGTTGTTGATCGAGCTGTTCACGCATCTCGGCGTACCCGCGTGGCTTGCGAACATTATTGCGCAGCTGATCTGTTACCCTCTGTCGTTTTTGCTGCAGCGCTCCATCGTGTTCCGCAAGAAGGACAATCTCTGACTCTGCAATTGATTTATGACAAATTCATCCGCAAACAAACCGAATAACCGGTTCAAGCCGCTGCGCATCATCGCATCGGTGCTGCTGAACTTGACGATGGTGCTTTCCGCCGTCTATGTTCTGTACCACATTCTGGACCATTTCAACCCGCGGCTGCACTTTATCGAGCAGTCCGATCTGCCGGTTGTGCCGTATCTGTCGGTCATCATTCCGGTCCTGCTGATTCTGTGCGTACTGCTCTACGACCTGCTGTTCATCGCCGGCGCATTCAAGGGCAGGCGGTTCAATAAGGGACGGTTTTTCCTGATCCTTCTGGTCGACGTGATCCTGTTCCTCGCGCTGTCGCTCGTGATCATCACGCACAGCTGCAGTCTGCTGATGCGGCTCGGCTGTCAGTCCGTCAACGAGGAGGAGATCGTCGCGCAGCTTTCCACGCCGGTGCCGACCGCGACGGTTGCGCCGACGCCCGCACCGACCGACGCGCCGACTGCGGAACCGACTGCAGAACCGTCCGGCGAAGCGACTCAGGCGCCCGTTTCCGCCGCACCGACCGATACCCCTGCGCCGACCGATACACCGGAGCCCTCGGCGATCCCCGGACTTCTGGGAAATAAGTTTGCCGAGAAATTCACCGACGAACCGCAGACACAGGTGTTTGACGTATCGAACATCGTCGGGACGCTTGCGGACGGAACCGAAAAAGCGCTGATCTACACCTATTCGAGCGACAGGGTCGTCGTTGATATCTATCATTATCAAAAGGGTAAACTTGAGTATCAGATCGCGGACATCTACGTGCGCGACATCGACTGCTTCAAGACCGCGTACCGGCTGAACCCGAAGGACAACGTCAAAACACAGGGCTACGTCGAGGAGATCGGCGCAATCGTAGCGACGAACGGCGACAACTTCAACGCCGGTAAGATCTCCGACGGGCTCGTGATCCGCAACGGTGCGCAGCTGTTCCCCAAAGGCGGCGCGGCGCAGTCGCGCTTCAGCTCCGATCTGTGCGTGCTCTACTACGACGGAACCATGCGCGTATACGACTGCAAAAAGGACAAGATCGACTATGCGGAAATCCTTGCGAACTATCCGTATCAGGCGTTTTACTTCGGTCCGAAGCTGCTGAACGACGACGGCACCGCCAAGACAAAGTTCAACTCCTCGCTGGGAACCTACAACCCGCGCACCGTGCTCGGCTATTACGAGCCGGGACACTATCAGCTGCTCGTCGTTCTGGGCACGCGTGAACAGATCGACTATCACGGCAAGAACCACGGCAAGGGCAAGTCCCCCGGCATGACGTTCGAGGAACTTTCCGCGCTCTGTGAGCAGCAGGGCTATGCAATGGCATACAATCTGGACGGCGGCGGCTCGTCGAGCATGGTCTGGAACAAGACCGTTTACGGACATAACGATCGCACGCACGGCGACGTTCTCGCTGTCGTGGACCCGCGGGAATAAAGGAGGCAACGCATGAGAAAATCGACGCGTATCGCAACGCTGATCTGCGCACACGCGGGATTGATTCTATCGATCCTGTATCTTCTGTGCTATCTGCTGTATGCCTTCTTCCCCAACCTTCCGATCAAGGCATACGCGAACTTTTTCCTGTTCGATTACTTCTATCTGATCATCCCGCTTTTGTGCCTTGCGTCCGGCATTCTCCTGCAGATTTCCGCGACCAAGAAGCCGAAGCGCAAAAAGAATCCGCAAAAGAATTGATTTTCAGGAGGCAGCCATGAACCGTACCGATTTGGATTGTACCAACGCACTTTTGGACTTCTTGGAAGCAAGCCCCGTGAGCTTTGCCGCCGTAAAAGAAGTCGCCGCCCGTCTGGAGGCGAAGGGCTACAAGCGTCTGTCGTTTCAAGCGCCGTGGACGCTGAAAAACGGCGATCGCTGCTATGTGACGCGCAACGGCTCGTCGCTGATCGCATTCTCCGTGACGGAGGGCGCCGACGGCTTTATGATCGCCACAAGCCACAGCGACAGCCCGTGCTTCAAGCTCAAGACCGACTGCGAGGTCCCCGCGTGCGAGCATTATTGTAAGCTCAACACCGAGGGCTACGGCGGCATGATCTGCTCGAGCTGGTTCGAC
>JAEEGL016029216.1_pt1 | contig 30339 bp, 10 predicted proteins | sample 9134231 | NCBI WGS metagenome assembly JAEEGL01 (sample SAMN16246548, study PRJNA631951) | gut metagenome | biome: gut microbiome; feature: rumen; material: fiber-attached | host: Bos | place: Iran: Karaj | collected 2018-10 | reverse complement strand
CAGAGTTCGGGGGAGAACCCGGGTTGAGCGTTGATCCCAACCAATACGGCATCGACTGGGCTATAGGTTTCCGTCTCGGCAAGGTGAATATCTCGGGCGGCCGTCGTTATCAGCTTAACCCGATGTTCGTCAACGAAGGCGCCCCAAAGGCTAGACTGCATGCTGGTAGTTTCAGCGTTGGGTATTATTTCTAAAATAACTACGACAAACTGTAACTTTTTGACGTGTTTTACGTCTAATAGATAGTAAATCTCTTTTTCATACCTTTGTAATGAGAAACGGCTGACCCGATGGGGCCAGCCGTTTTCTGTCTAGGCTGTAGGGCTGTCGTATCACGGCAGCCGCTGGATGAATTGAATACGTTAACGGATCACGCTCACGCGCTTGACGCCCATGCCGTTCTCCGTGTAGATGCGGACCATGTAGACGCCCACACCGAATTGGCTCATGTTGAGCGTCTCGGTGTCGCTGCTGGTCTCGGCGTCATACACCACCTGTCCCAGTTCGTTGACCACCACGAGGCGTTGCATGCCTTCGGCTTCGATGGTGACGTTGCCACTGGTCGGGTTGGGGTAGAGGCTGGCGTTGATGCCGTATTCGTTGACATCGGTGGAGTTCTTCACGTTGATACTCAGCGTGCCGTTGCCGTTGTTGCATTCCGTAACGGGCGTGGCAGTCAGCACGGCAGTGCCTCTGTAGGTGTTGCTCCAGGTGACTACCACCGACTTGCCGTCGTTGGCAGGCACCAACGTGCCGGCCTCTTCAGGCTCGATGCTGAAGCCGACCATCACGTCGTTGGCGATGGTGTAGGTCGTGGTGGGTGTGAGGCGCACATCCAATTCGGCATCGCCGGTGATTTCGGGTTGTGCGACATAAGGATTCACAACGATATTGATGGGCAGTTCGAGGGCAGTCTCACAGCCTATATCATCGGTTATCTTGGTGAGGAGGATGTTGACATCCTCCGTGGGAGTAAGACTCAATGTATAAGAATCATAGTAATAGAAATTAATGCTTTCAATGCCTTCGCCTTCCACAGTGAAATTCATGGCACCTACACCACCATCGGCATACAAATCGATGTTTACCTCTTCGCCTTCGCAAATGCTTTCGGGCACTTCGCCCAATGAGAGGGTGGGCTTGGTAATGCAGAGTACGACAAATACCAAATCACCTTCTTCGTAGGTAACTTGACAGGTGCGGTTGCTGACAGATGTGATGTTATACGTCGTCGTGCCTAGTTCGGGAATGCCAAGGTCGATAATGGAGTCGTTGGCATTAAGTTCATATTCAATCCCATTGATGACGACAATAAAGTCCGGCTCCGTGGGATTTCCATTAGGTGTATAACCGTCAAGAGATATCTCCATGAAGGCGTGTTCACCTTCGCAAGCGATATAAGCATTGTAATCAACAAAATCGATCTTCGGCATCGGGTTCATATCAAACGGATAGTCGTAGGTGACGGAACCGCAGCCAGCCGAAACGGCAAAGGCAGTCAGGTTGACACCATTGTTGATGTCGTTGAGGCCAGGCGTGTAGGTGGTCTCCAAAGCGGTGGCGTCTTCGAAGGTGCCGTCGCCGTCGGTCAGCCACTGGAACGAGACATATTCACCGTTGATGTTCACCGCAATGGGCTGAGGCATGTCGGTGGCGCAATAATGCACATCGGCGAGTGCGTTTTCAATCTCGGCTCTCTCCGTGATGAACACCGTCATGTCGTCGGTGATGGTCTCGTCGCCACCGTTGATGGTGATGGTCAGCGTGACTTGACGGTTGGCGATGTCTTGCGGGCCGGGCGTGTAGATCGGCATCGGGTTGGTGGCATCGTCGAAGGTGCCGTCGCCCGAGGTGGTCCACATCATGTTGTCATAATGGATGGCATAGCCCACGATTTGGGCGTCGTTGCCTTCGCACACGGTCACGTCGTTGCCGGCGGTGCCAGCCATGACGCGCGCTGCGGGCAGGCCGATGTAGTCGATCCAGGCGCAGTCGCTGCCCGTATTGACGCTACTGTCCTTGGTGTAAGTCCATTTGTAGGTGTGACGGCCTTCGTTGACGGGATAGGCAGCCTTGGTCCAGCCAACGGTGCCCGACCAACTGTTCTTCTCTTGGTTGTCGACGAAGAAGTGCAGCTTGTCGTAGCCGCTCTCCGACGACACCTTATAGTAAAACGAGATGGTGTCGTTGGCACCCGCCGTGTGGCTCAGGATAAGTGTAGAGGTGACATTGCTGATGCCAGCACCACCGCTCTTCAAGCAGTACGAGCCTTCGTACGGGGAGTCGCTGACGAAGGTCCAAGGACGCGTGGCGTCGTTGTTCCAGCCTTCACCCAGTTCGCCCGACTCGAAGTCCTCGACGACGAGGCCGACTTTCACGGTATAGTCTTTTTGGTCGGAGTATTGTCCCGAAACGGCGGTGACCATGAGCGGGCAGGAGTAGCCTAACGGCGTCTCCTCGCTGATGGTGATGTCGTAGACGGCGACAGCCGTCTCGCCAGCGTTCACGTTGTCGAAGTCGACGCTGGTCTCAGCCACCGTAATGTAGGGCGACAGCATCTGTATCGTGGCATTGGTTGCGGCAGCGTCGGCATGGCCTCTGTTCTCGATGGGGAAGCTGAGTTGTGCCGTCTCACCGGCATCCAAACGTCCGTTGCCGTTGCCTTCCACCTCGGTGATCTGGATGTTGCCCAAGGTCAACACGGGGGCGTAGGCTTTCATGGCGATGTTGCTGACGTATGTATCGTTGCCGTTGGTCACGGTGATGGTGAAGCGGTTGCTTGTGTTGTCGGGCACGTTGTCAGCCACGGTGAACGAGAAGGCGTTCTGGACCATCTGTGTCTCATTGGGGGCGATGCCTTCGTATTGGGCGGTGCCGTTGGTGATGGTGATGTATTCCGACTCGGTGGCAAGCACGGCCTCGAAGGCATCCATCGGGTCACTGCCGACGTTCTTCAGAGTGACGTCGAGGTCGATGCTCTCGCCGTAGTCGAGCTGTTGGTTGCCGTTCTGGTCGTGGATGACCTTGTTGTCGAAGACGATATAGGGACCATCAGCAGGGATGACACCCATGATGGCTTCATAGCGCAGGTAGTTTTGGCCAGTCACCACGAGGTTGATCTCGGTGGGAGGTATCTGCGGGGCGAACTCGATGGTCTGCGGGTCGCCAGTGGCCTCGGCCACGGCGAGAATCGTCCAGCCACCTTCTGGGTTCTCGACGACCAAGCTGATCATGCAGCCCTCGGGGGCGGTGATGGTGACCTCACCCAAGCCGGCGATGACGACTTCGGGGTGAGTCACTTCCATCTGTTGAGGCACCTGGGTGTAGATGCGCAGGAAAGCGTCGCAGTGGGCGGTGAACATGGTGTAGGTGATGTCCTTGTCGTCAGCATTGTAAGGCCACGAGCTCTGGGCCAGGAAGTACTTACCGGCCACATTGCCGAAGGCAGGCATCCAGTTACCGGTATTGGCAGCATAAGGGCCATAGTCGGGCATGAAGTCGCCGTCGAAGAGGTCATACACACCCCAGACGTAGGTGTCGTTGACGAAAGAGTAGGAGGTTTCGGTGGGGCAGAGGAGACCCACAGCACCGGCGTTCTCGCCATTGTAGGTGCGACGCAGCCAAGCCTCGGCGAAGCAGTTGTCGCTTAAGTTGAACTTACCCGTGAGGCAGTTGATCGACATCACGAAGGGCAGCTTGCCCACATTGTTCATCTGTGCCACGTGTGAGTTCTTCACGGCAGGCTCACCCCAGCCGTATTCCTCGCCATGATCGCGGTGCTGCAGCCAGAAGGTGCCTTGGTTGACGGCATCCACCACCATTTGGGGCGTGCCATTGTTCCAGCCGCCGAGTTCGCTCGGTGAGGCGGGGATGTAACCCAGCCCGCTGGGGCCGAAGTAGTTGACCACCATCGAGGTGTTCTGGTTGCTCGACCAGCTGCTGCCGGGCGAACCGCTATAGATGCAGTTGATGCGGTTGGTGTCGTAGCCATGCTGACGCATGTAGCCGCCAAACACCTCCGAGCAGATCTGGAACCAACGCTCCGTTTGCCATCCCAAGGCGGTGATGGGACGGGTGTAGAAGTCGGGATCCATGTTGGGGTTGGTGTATTCGTATTCGAGCTGTTTGCCTACGAAGACGGGGAGCTCGGCAGGCGTCTCGGCGATCAGGCGCGAGAACACCATGTCAGGCAGGTTGTCGTTGCCCACCACATCGGCGTAACCGTTGTCGGTGATGCAGCTGCCATAGGGGTGCGGAGCGGTCTCAGCAGGGATGTATTGTCCCATGTTGGTGCCGTGGTCGCCCAACAAGCAGACAGCCACAGGGGCCACCTCCCAGGTGTTGTAGGCGTTGTGGAACCAGCTCTTCATCTGGGTGGTGTTGGTGGCCGGCATTTCGTCGAGGCGGTAGACCTCGGTGAGGATGCCTTGACGGGTGCGGTATTCTTTCAGTTGGTTGGCGTATTCGGCCCAAGCGTCGTTGTTGGGCGTGATGATGAGGTACTCGGCACCATCTTTGTCGTCACGCAGCCAGCGTTGCATACGGGCTTCGTAGTCGATGACAGGCAACTGGTCGTAGTTCATGAGCTCGGCCGCGAGGATGGGATCCCAGTAGGGCGAACGCAGACGGTCTTCACCAAAGTGGCCGTTGCCGCCTTCAAACTCGACGACGAGTTCGACGTTGGTGTAGACGATCAGGTCTTTCGTGACAGGGTTGTACTGGAAGGGGGTGATGGACACCGTCACGGCGTCAACGCCACGGATGTAGCTGTTGCCCATCACGAAAGGCTCGGCAGGATAGAAGGCATCCTTGCTGTAGATAGCCATGTCTTTCACATAGTTCATGTCAGGCTCCTCGTTCTCCGACTGGATGCGGAGGGCAGGGGCGATGTTGACGTCGTGGAGGGTCTCTTTCTCAAAGCTGACCACACGCAGGGTGGCTTGTGCGCCTTGCGGGATGGCCATCATGCGGCTCTCCGCAGGGAGGTTGGGACTGCCGGCGTTGGCGGGGATGGTGACGGCAGAGATGCTGATCTCCGACATCGCCTCGCCGCGGTAGTTGAGTTGATTGAGCGAGACTTGCCCCACGTTGTAGCTGACGTGCAGCCCGTCGCGGGTCTTCTCTGTCAGGCTGAAGCCTTGCTTTCCCTTGACGGGATAGTTGAAGGTCTGGGCCAAGGCCGTGTTGCCGATGAGGGCAAACAGCGCAAGGACAAGAGCAATGGGTAGTGACTTTTTCATTGCGGTATGTGTTTTGTTAGACTTATTTATGTTTCTGTATGCTTTTAATCGGAAAGAGACGCAAAATGATGCGTCTCTATTCCTGTTTTTCTATCTTCCTTATTCTCAACTACCTAACACTTGGATTAGTCATATTCTCCCCAGCGTATGCAAGCGCCTTGCAGCTGCTTCTTCAGGGGGAACAAGATCGTGAACTTCAAGGTGGCGTCGGTGTTGAAACGCAGTCCCAAGAGATAAGGGTCGATGTAGCTGGCACCCACCACGTTTTGCGACTCACCGTGGATTTCTTCACTGGTGAACGAGTTAATGAATGCTGCATGGGCCGAGGCGTCGAGCTTCAGCAACAGGTAATAGTTGCCTACGTTGAGTTTGTAGAGCACGCCGGCACCCAACACCAATCCGACATTGAACTGGCGGGTGTTTTGTGCGTTGAACTCCACAGTATCGGTCACGGCTCCGGTCTCGCTATAGTGCTGGTTCTCGGTGCCGTATTCGAGTATTTCTTTCTTCTGCCAAACCATCTTGCCCGAGAGGGGGATGCTCACGCGGGGAGCCACATACACGAAGGGACGGATGACGCCGTTGGAGAGATAACGCGTCAGAGGCACCTGGATGTCGACCTCTTGATAGTCGGCGTCAAACTGGCGATAGAAGTCCTTGTTGTGTTCGGGTCCCATGCCAAGGCTTACGGGGAAGTTGAGCACCTCGTAGTGGAGCTGGGTGTTGCGCATGGCATACAGGCCTTCCAAGGCGATGGAGGTGTTGCCGTTGAGCATGCGCTCGACGATGAGGCCGCCCGTGATGCCGAAATTGAACGGCGATTGGTAGGGGGTCTTCGTGCCACCAAAGTGCACCCAATAGGTCGAGGTGAGCCCTCCTTCAATGCCGATGTTGTATTTGGCCTCGTTGGAGTTGACGCGGCTGCGTGCCGACTGCAACGGTTTGTTGAACTGAGCCTGCGCAGTGATGCCAAAGGTGAGAAGGAAGAGCAGGATTATGAGGCTTGGCTTTTTCATTCTGAGAGAGTCTTGGATGAGTGTTGGTCTTATTCTTGGAACTCGCCGCTATGGGCAGGACCGTCGTTTTTGAGGAGCATGATGTCGCCCGCCGTGGGCAGGTAACCCAATTGGATGATCTGGTTGACGCTCGTGCCGGCATTGAGGTATTTCATGGTCTGGATACCCCATTTGAGGTCCTTGATGACTTTGGCCTCAATGGTGTCGGTGGTGTGGTTGACGGTGTCGGTCACGACGGTGTATTCCTTGTCGATACGGCCCGAGAAGATAACGGCGTTCAGAGGTTCGGCTTTCGACTTGATGTCACGAATCTCGTAGAAGTAAGCGGTGAAGTAGGGGTCGGTGCCCATGATGTAGACCGTGCGGAAGTTGTCGTCGGTGTACTTGCCGTCCTTGAAATAGATGGGGGCGATGGTATCGTCGAGGAATTCCTGGAGATGGTCTTTCATCAAATAATGGGTCGTATCGGTGTCCGATTTCTCAAGGAAGTAGTCGTATTGTCCCACCGTTCCCTTGGGATATCTGAAGTGCAGCTGCGAGATGCCTTTGTGCTGCTCGTAGAAATCGAAGTATTGCGGAGTGGGGATGCTGGTGGGCGTGTTTCTCCACGTGCTCGACGGCACTTTGATGATGTCGGTGATATAGATGTTGTCAGCGATGTAGAGGTCCTCCATCTTGGGCGGTTCGTCGCCATAGTACAGATGGTTGCTGCCCATGCTCTGCAGGAGGCGCTGCGGCATAAACTCGTTGATGTTGGGGATGTACTGGTAGGCATAATACACCGTCTCGTTGTTTTTCGGGTCGTCCTTCATGCAGGAACTGAGAAGCGCAAGCCCGCAAAACAAAACCAATGTCCGTAATAAGTGTTTCTTCATCGTCTTAATGATATGGATGAGGCTCTCATGCGAGAGAAAATTATCTCGCAAATGTAAGAATTTAGGTCTTACATCCGACAAAAAAGAAACGTTTTTTTTTACGCCTTATTGTAAACGTCTGTAAATTATCTCGTTATGAATTGATTATCAACGAGAGATGACGACTTTTTTCGTGATGGTGCCTTCTTTTCCTGTCACCACGAAGCAATAGATGCCGTTGGAGCGCGAGGCGCATTGGTAGGAGAGACTGTGACGGTCGGTGGCACCGTAGGTCTGCAGCTGGTCGACGAGGACACCCCTCATGTCGTAGACCTTGATGTCGATTTTGCCGGTCAGATGCTCGAAGTTGAGCGTCATCAGTCCGTTGTTGGGGTTGGGCACCACGTCGAAGGTCCCTGCTGTCCCTGAGCCGTCCTCCCCAACGCCATAGAACGAGCACACGAACCAGTAACGGCGTTCGGTGCCTTCGGGATGGCATTTGTTGTAGACCTTGGCACTGAGCCAGATGGTGTCTTCCATTTGGTTCAGGACGTAGATGCGGCAGCGTTTGCCAACGGGATGGGTGGTCGTGTCGGGCTCAAGCACCCACTCCACGGTGGGGTCTTCGAAAGCCCAAGTGACAGAGTCCCAACGGCATAGGCTGTTGTTGTCCCAAAGCTGGAAGTCATACGAGTTGATCTGGAACTCGGTGGCGGTCACCACCCAGTGGGGGGCGGTGTTTTCGGGGTCGACGGGATAGATGGGGGTGGGGTCGGGGGTGTATTCCAACGCGAGGTTGAGGAAGACGGTGCTGTCGCAGCCCAAGACGGTCGACAACACTTTCTGGTATTGGCCCGAGAGGGTGTAGCTCTCTTCAAGCCATTCATATTCATCGCATTCTTCTACGGTGGTGGTGGGACCCGTGACGCTGCCCGAGAGCAGCAGGTTGCAGTCGACGATGCTGTCGCAGCCGTCGATGGTGGTGAAGGTCTGCCGGAAGGTGCCGCTATGGTCGTATTCCAATCCGTTCCATTCAAATACGCCGCAAGTGATGGTGTCGAAAGCGGTGTGTTGCGGCAGGCCCATGGTCAGGTGCATGGTGACGATGCTGTCGCAGCCGCCAGGCGAGACGTAGAAACGCTCGTAGTCGCCAGGGGCGTTGTAGGTCTGACCGTCCCATACATAGCTCTCGCTGCATTCATGGTGGCTGAACTCGTGGGTGATGCGGTCGGCCACGGTGAGGTGCAGGTTGAGGATGCTGTCGCAGCCGTTGGTGGTCATCAGGCTCAACTCGCGGTCGTAGGTGCCTGGCTGGTCATACTCGAAGCTGAATCCGTAGGCGTCATACACACCGGGCTCGCCTTGCCAGCAACGGCTGTCGTCGATGGGGATGTGGTATTGCGGATGGGCGTCGATGTAGACGAGCACCGAGTCTTGGCATTCGTCGTGGATGGGGCTGTCCTGCAGACGCGTCAGGATGGTGTCGTTTTCGATGCGGATGTTGCTGAATCCGTAGCCGCTGTAGAGCTCGCCCGAGCAGGTCTCGTCATTCTCGATGATGTATTGCTGGGTGGCGTCGACGGTGAAGGTGGTGGTGTTGCTCGCCGATCCGGTGCAGCCTCCTTCGTCGGTGGTGATGACCAACGAGACATTGTAGACGCGACCACTGTTATAGGTGTGGACCGCTGGGTTGTCGGTGCTGGTGGTGCCGTCGCCGAAGTCCCAGACGAGGGTGTAGTTGTTCAGGTTGACGTTGGCACGGAAGGTGATGGGCATGTTGGCGCAATAGGAGAAACTCTCGTTCGGCTGGACCAACTCGCCGTTGAGGGTGAGGTTCGAGCTGAGGTTGATGGCGTTGGAGCCCACCAGATAGGCATAGCCTTTGGCTCGACCGAAGCCGTACACATGGGCGTTGAAGCCGTTGGCACAGGTGATGCGGTGAACGCCATGCGAGATGTCGCGCCTCGTGTAGCTGTAGTCGGTGTTGCCGTTGACGCGCGAGAAGAGGAGGGGCGAAATCAGCTCGCCGTCGAAATACACGTTGCCGATGTCCTCGGTATTGACGATGATATTGACACTATGGATCTCGATGTCGATGAGGGAATGGTCGAAGGTGGAGAAGGTCACGTCGTTGATGCGTTGCTCCACGGGGGCTATCCATACCATGGAGGGGTCACCTAGGCCGCCAGCAGGATTCTGGTCGTAGCTCGAGCTGTTGTAAAGATATACGGCACAGGGCTGTGTGGCTTGCAGGAAACACGAGCCGCTGCTCTCCGGCATCGAGAAGATGTATGACTGCCCGGCCGCTAAGGTGGTGAGCGACTCGCCGTTCATGGTGATCAGGTTGAGGTTGCCTCCCGAGGTGATCTTGATGAAGTCACGGTTACGGTTGCGCGAGCTGGTCACCACGAAGTTCTTGCCCCACGAGTGCAAGGGCATGGCCTGCTCAAACACATGGTCGAAGCCGTTGCCTTGGTTGATGGGGACGCAGGTGATGGTGTTGCCGTTGAAGACAGCGATCTTCTTGCAGTCGGCAGCCACGATACGGGTGCCGCTGAAGTCGCGTTGGCTGCCCGACCTCGTCGACCTGACGTGGTAGGTCTCACCGGCATTCATCGTGATGGTAAATGGTTCTCCTGCCTGGTGTCCTCCCAAAGTGGTCACCGAAGGCGTGATCTCGATTTCCGTGTTGTCTTCGGTAGCCACGATGATGAAGGCACTCGTCTGGTTGTTGTTGACGTAGTTGTTCAGGCTGACCTCGGTCGACTGGTCGTGGCTTTGAATGATGTATTCGTCGCCAAGGCTTTCTGTAGGCAACACGAATGAAGCATCGAAGGAGACGTAGGCGATGTTGGTGCAATACACCGAGATGGTGTCGGTCGACTCCACCTTGATGCCCCTCTGGGTGATGGTCTCGTATTCCGAGGTGCCGTGATAGCCTTGTGCCTCAGGGATCTCGACGGTCGTGATGTTGTTGGCGCTGACGGTGAAGTCCGATGTCCACCCTGTCAAGGGGTTGGAGACGGTGCCCGTGCAGTCACGCTTGGCGCTGATGAGCACCTGATTGATGACCCAACCACCATCGTTGTGGTCTTTGAACCCGTTGTGCATGAAGGAGAGCCAAAACTCCTTGCCCTGCGTCGAGGTGTTTTGCGCCATCGAGGCAGGGATGAAGAAGAGGAGCATGAACAACGAGGCGAGGACTGTCTTCAGATGCTTCATAATGCGTTGATTTATTCGGTGTTACTATTCGATAATGACCTTTTTGGCCATGGTGCCTTCCTTGCTTGTTGCCACGAAGAAATAGATGCCTCGGGCATCATGCTTCATGTCGTACTCGAAGGTGCTGTCGCCATAGCCGTTGGCGGCCTCGAAGTGGTCGAGGAGGACGCCGCGCATGTCGTACACTTTCATGTCGACCTTGCTGCTGAGGTTCTCGAACCGCAAGGTCATGTGTCCGTTGTTGGGGTTGGGCACCACATTGAAGGTCCCTGAGCCTGTCGAAGGGCCATCCTCAATGCCATAGAACGAGCACACGAACCAGTAACGCTCGCTGATGCCATCCGGAGAGCAGCTGTTGTAGGCCGTTGCGCGAAGCCATACGGTGTCTTCTATGTGGCTGAGCACATACATCGTGCAACGCTGTCCCTTGGGCTGCATCTCGTTGTCGGGATCGAGCACCCATTCTATCTCTGGGTTCTCAAAGTTCCACGTGACGGAGTCCCAACGGCAATGCGGGTTGGTGTCCCACAGATGGAAGTCGTACGAGTTGATCTGGAACTCGGTGGCGGTCACCACCCAGTGCGGTGCGGTGTTGTCGGGGTCGACAGGGTAGATGGGCGTGGGGGCAGGTGTGTACTCGAACTGGGCGTTCAGGGTCACCACGCTGTCGCAGCCGTGTTGGTTCAGATAGGTGCGGTGGTAGACGCCCGTCTCGGTGAAGAGCGGGTCGTCGTGGTCGGTGCTGACGATTTCATGGCCTTCTGCATCCCAATAGTATTCGTCGCAACGCTCGACGCTGAAGTTCGACGACACGTTGGGGTTGACGCTGAGGTGGAGGTGCAGGATGCTGTCGCAGCCATACTGGTTGGAGAGGGTGTGGTCGTACACGCCTTCCGTGTGCAGGCTTTGCCCGTAATAGCTATAGGTGTCGTTCTCGCAGATGGCCTCAAAGATGTCGTGCTCCACATGGGGACGCACCGTGATGGTCACGCTGACTTCTTGGGTCGTCATGCCATCGCTGACGGTGCAGTTGAAGGTGGTGGTGCCCACGGGCGGCGAGGCCACGGGATTCTGCGTGGTCGTGCTGTTGAGCAGGTTGGCCGGCGACCAGTTGTAAGTGTAGTTGCCGGTGCCTGCCACGGGCAGGGCATGCAGGGTAGTGGAGGCGTTCTCGCAGATCTCGTATTCGTCGGCGGTGGCGGTGGCGGTCAGGTTGGAGCCAGCCATGGCCACGGTGACTTGCACGGTGGTGCTGCAGCCGCCTTGGGTGTTGGTGATGGTCACCGTGTAGACCTGGGTCTCTTCCAAAGCGACGGTCTGCGTGGTCTGGCTGTTGGGGTTGGTGACCATGTTGGCGGGTTCCCAATGGTAGGTGAAGGTGCCAGGGCTCGTCACGTTGACCGTGATGGTGGAGGTGCCGCCGTACATGACGGAGGTAGGATTGGCCGTGGCGGTGGCCACAGGGATGGCATAGACGCTCACGGTCTTGGTCTTCTGGTCGGTGCAGAGACCGTTGCCGTTTTCAACGGAGAGGGTCACCTCATAGTCGCCTGCTTGGGCAAAGGTGTGGGTGGGGTTCTCTTCGCTGGCGGTGTGGCCATCGCCGAAGTCCCACTCAAAGCTGTTGATGCTCTGCCCCGAGGGGTTGGTGGTCGAGGTGCTGGTGAACTGGACGGGGTCGCCTTCGCAGGCTTCCACATAGGTGAAGTCGGCAGCGGGCTGCGGGTAGATGATGACTTCGGTGCTGCCTGATGTCGTTTGTCCATCGACCATGGTGACACAGGTATAGGTGCCGGCCATCTCGAGTGTGCAGTCGGTGAGGACAGGCCTCTGTTGGTTGGAGGTGAAGCCGTTGGGACCGGTCCAGCTGTAGGTGGCGCCGGCCTGTGTGGTGACGTTCAATTGGATGGTCTCGCCCACGCAGTAGGGGCCGTCGTTGGAAGCGATGCCGGGCAAAATGCCGCAGTCGGTGGTGCCAGGGCCGGAGCCTTCGGTCTTAGTGAACGTGATGACGCAAGGTTCGCGCGAATAGTTCGTGATCATCAGGATATAATACTCCCCAGTCTCTGGCATGTGGAAATTGACGGTGCCATGACCTGCCTGATGCACGTGCTCTCCTTCGGGGAAGCCCAGGTAGATGTCTTCAGAATAGCTTGAGGAATAGTTGCAGTCGATGATCTTTGCTGTCGTCAGTTGAGCCACGCAAGGTGTCGTCGGGTCGGTGTACGGTCCCCACATGCAGAAGTCGATATCTCTTTCCGCGCTCGTTGTGGGATCGCGGCCTTCCATGTGGATGATGAACTGCCCCGGCGTGTTGATTCTCATGTGGTACCATGAGGGGTTGTAGGAGCTGCCGATACATCCGTCCTCCAAAGAAGTGACACCCTCGAGTTGCTCAGCCGTCTGTGAGGTGTTGGCGGCTTGGAACTGGATGACGTCGGAGGTGCAGAAGGGATCCGAGTCCACACAGTGGTTGTTGAGGGTAATGGCCCTGCTGAAGGCCAAATCCATGGTGATGGAGGTGTAATACATGGACGGAACGCACTCCTTCCATAGCACGACCAAGTCATCGAGGTCCACTTTCTCGATGAGCCGGAAGCTGTTGGAGGCATCGTTGTAGAACGCCTCGAAGGCGTCAACGAAGTTGGCTTCACTGCCGTCGTCGGTGGGATTGACAATGAACAGTCCGTATTCGTCCTCGGCAAGGATCGAGAATCTGTCGCCGTTATGGAGGTTGTACAAGAGGTATAGTCTGAAGTCGGGGTTGCCGATTTCAAAGAAGTTAATCTCTATACCGTTGTCGGCGTAGACTCGATAGGGGACTTGTGCCTGTTGCCTAAGAGGCATCAGCAACAATAAGAGAATGCCAAAGATGAGCCAATTCTTATTCTTCATGGTCTATTAATTATCTAAGGTGTGTCTTTGTTATCTGAGTTGCTTATGGAGTTATTTCTGAATGACGACTTTCTTGGCGACGGTGCCTTCTTTGCTGGTGGCGACGAAGAAGTAGATGCCATCCGACTTGGTCCTCATGTTATAGGTGTATTGCGACGGTCCGTTGCCGTTGAAGGTGGTGAACTGGTCGATGAGGGTGCCGCGCATGTCGTAGACCCTCACGTTGACCTTGCCGGTGAGGTATTCGAAGTTGAGTGTCATCTGTCCCTTGTTGGGGTTGGGCAGCACGTCGAAGCTGCAGAACTCGCATTGGGGCTCGTTCTCGTCGACACCATAGAATGACGGGATCAGCCAGTAGCGCTGCTCCACGCCGTCGTGAGGCGCGCAGCGGTTGAAGGCGCGGGCCGTCAGCCATACGGTATCGTCGAGGTGGTTAAGGACGTAGACCTTGCAGCACTTGGCCTTGGCCCCGAAGGGTTCAAGCACCCACTCGGGAGCGCCCTCGCAGGTCCAGGTGACGGTGTCCCAGTGGCAGTTGGGGTTCTCGTCCCACAGGTTGAAGTCATACGAGTTGATCTGGAACTCGGTGGCGGTCACCACCCAGTGAGGCGCGCCGTTGTTGGCGTCCATGGGGTAAATGGGCGTGGGATGCGGGGTGTACTCGAAGCGTACGTTCATGGTCACTAAGCTGTCGCAGTCGGCTTGGTTCTTGTAGGTGCGGTGGTAGACGCCCGACATGTCGTAGACCAGGCCTTCGTGGTCGGTGTAGACGATCTCGTGCCCGCCGGGATCCCAGAAGTACTCGTCGCAGTTCTCGTCGTCGCCGACGGTGAACTCATACTCGTCGTGGTCGTTGATGGTGAGGTAGAGGGTGGCCTCACTCTCGCAGCCGTAGGCGTTGATGTAATGCTGCGTGTAGACGGTGCTCTCCGAGAAGGTCATGTCGACGTGGTACTCGTCGTTCTGCCAGCGGTAGTCGTCACAGCTGGTCATGACGATGTCGGTCTGGTGGCTGGGCCTGAGCTCGAGGTTGAGGATGAGGGTGCTGTCGCACGACTCCTCGTAGTGGATGGTGTCGTAGTAGACGCCCGACTCATGGAAGGTGATGCCGTTCGAAGCCCAGGTGTACTCCTCGGCGCAAATCGACACGTTATAGCTTCTGGAGTTGTATTCTGATTCTCCGACGTGGAGGATGATGAGGCTGTCGCAACCCAAGGTGGTCTCGAAGTTGTAGTAGTAGGGCTCAGGACGCGGGTGCAGGTAGTCGCCGTTGAAGAAGTAGCCGGGGCCACCTTCGCAGGTCGACTCGAAGAGCTCGAATTCATAGACGGGGTTGGTGGTCAGGTTGATGCGGATGACGCTGTCGCAGCCATGCACCGACTCGAGGGTATGGTAATATACGCCAGGCTCCGAGATGGTCTGGCCGTAGAACGAATAGGTCTCGTTCTCGCAGAAGCGGTCGCTGACGGGGGTCTCGTAGATGTCCCAGTTGGCGAGGTGCAGATGCACGACGCTGTCGCAGCCGAACTGTGTTTGCAGGGTGTGGTCGTAGACGCCAGGCGCCTGGAGACTCTCGCCGAAGAAGTCGAAGTGGTCGTTCTCGCAGATGGTCTGGTAGATGTCGGACTCCACGTTGGGATGCACCACAATGGTCACGCTGACGTTGACATCGGTATAGCCGTCGCTAACGTGGCAGGTGTAGGTGGTGCTGCCGAGGGGCGGGGTGGCCACGGGATCCTGGATGTTGGCGTTGCTGAGGGTGTTGGCGGGTGTCCAGCTGAAGGTGTAGTTACCTGTGCCGCCCGAAGGCAACGCGTGTAGTGTGGTCGACTCGCCGATGCAGAGGCTATTTTGGTCGGCCGAGGCCATGGCGCTCATGTTGGAGCCGTCGATGCTCACCGTGACTTGTGCCGTGCTAGTGCAGCCGCCTTGCGGGTTGGTGACGGTGACGGTGTAGGTCTGCGTGTTTTGAAGCGGCACGGTGGCAGTGGTCTGGTTGTCGGGGTTGACCACCATGTTGGCGGGCTCCCAGTGAAAGTTGAAGGTACCTGTGGCACCGGCGTTGGCGGAGAGGTTGGAGGTGGCGCCATACATGACGGTGTTAGGCTGAGCGGTGGCCGAGGCTACGGGCGAGGCATAGACGGGCACGGTCTGAGTCTTTTGGTCGGAGCAGTTGCCGTCGGTGTTGACGGTGAGGGTCACCTGATAGTCGCCGGCTTGGGCGTAGGTGTGGGTGACGTTCTGTCCGGTGCCGGTCTGACCGTCGCCGAAGTTCCATTGGTAGGAGGTGATGCCTTGTCCTGTGGCGGTGCTGGTGAACTGCGTCGGGTTGCCGCGGCACACCGAGGTGTAGGTGAAGTTGGAGGTGGGCACCGCGTTGACGGTCACGGGCAGCGTTACATCGTCAGAGCAGTTGCCGTTGGTGTTGACGGTGAGGGTCACCTGATAGGTGCCAGGCTGGGCGTAGGTGTGAGTTGGGTTGGCTCCCGTCCCTGTCTGTCCGTCGCCGAAGTTCCATTGGTAGGTGGTGATGCCCTGTCCCGTAGCGGTGCTCGTAAACTGGGTGGCGGTGCCTTGGCAGACGGTGGTGGCGGTGAAGTTGGCTGTCGGCTGCGGGTTGACGGTCACGGGTAGCGTGACGTCGTCGGAGCAGTCGCCGTTCACGGTGAGGGTCACCTGATAGGTGCCGGCCTGGGCGTAGGTATGGGTGACGTTTTGTCCTGTGCCGGTCTGACCATCACCGAAGTTCCATTGGTAGGAGGTGATGCCTTGTCCCGTCGAGGTGCTGGTGAACTGGGTGGCGGTGCCTTGGCAGACGGTGGTGGCGGTGAAGTTGGCCGTCGGCTGCGGGTTGACGGTCACGGTCTGTGTCTTCGTGCTGGTGCAGTGTCCGCCCGTCGAAACGGTGAGCGTCACTTGATAGGTGCCGGCTTGGGCATAGGTGTGGGTCGGGTTGGCTCCCGTCCCTGTCTGCCCGTCGCCGAAGGTCCACTCAAAGCTATTGATGGTCTGTCCCGCAGGGTTGGTCGTCGAGGTATTGGTGAACTGGGTGGCGTTGCCCACGCAGACGGTGGTGAAGGTGAAGTTGGCCGTCGGCATGGGGTAGATGATCACCTCGGTGGTGGCACTGTTGGAGGCGCTGCCCACAGCGATGGTGCAGGTGTAGGTGCCAGCCATGGCCATGGTGCAGTTCGGACGGGTGGGGTTTTGTTGTGTGCTGGTAAAGCCACCAGGACCCGTCCAGCTGTAGCTCGCACCCGACTGGCCGTTGGCGGTCAGGCTGATGGTCTCGCCTACACAGTAAGGGCCACCATTTTCAACCAAAGGAGGCAGGATGCCGCAGTCGGTAGTGCCGGTGCCGGCCACCTTACTGAAGTTGATGTTACAAGTCTGATTGGAATAGTTGGTGATGACGAGGATGTAGTATTCACCCGTCTGTGCTGTAGAAGGAATCAAGCAATGCTCGTTCCAGCTGGTGGAATAACTGCAACTGACCACCTTGTCGGAGGTCAAGCCGTTCGGGCAGGGAGTGATCGGGTCGGCGAAGGGACCCCAGCAGCAGAAGTCGATGTCGACTTGAGGCGTACTGTACATGTAAATGTCGATGTTGCCAGGGTTCAATATGCGCATGTAATACCATGCGGGGTTAGGCGTGGTGTAGAGGCAGTCATAGTATGGTCCCGTCTCGCCGCTACCTGCATTCACGCCGGCAGGGAATTGATACATGCCGTTGTCGGTGCAGAAGGGATCGGCATTGGCGCAGGTGTTGTTTTGCCGCGAAAGGATATAATAGTCCATCATCAAAGAAGAAGTGAACTCGAAGGGCAGCATGCCTTTGTATTCGGCTGCCACTTCGGCGGCTTGCTCCTTGCTCATGGCCAAGAAGTCTAAGTTATTTTGCTCACGAAAGTCGGCGAAGGTGGCTCTAAGGCCGATACCCTCGAAGGCATCGCTCGCGCTGACAACGAAGACACCGTCGTTCTCGCTCGTGATGACTTCAAAACGTCCGTCAGTCACGAGGTTGTAGAGGAAGAAGATGCGTTCGTCGAAGTTGTCGATGGTGGTGATGTCGAACGAGACCGTCGTCTCGTTGCCCGAGATGGGAGTGGACTGTGTGAATGACTTGATGGGCAGGAGCATCATGAGCGCCGTGGCCACATAAACTTTGATGATGTTCTTCATATTCAATAGCGTTTGTTATTTATTTTTCAATGACGACTTTCTTCGCCAAGGTGCCTTCTTTGCTGGTGGCGACGAAGAAATAGATGCCGTTGGATTTGGTCTTCATGTTGTAGTCGTAGGTGCTGGGACCGTTGCCGTTGTAGGTGGCAAATTGGTCGATGAGTATGCCGCGCATGTCGTAGACCCTCACGTTGACCTTGCCGGTGAGGTGTTCGAAGTTGAGCGTCATCTGTCCGTTGTTGGGGTTAGGCACCACATCAAAGGTCCCTGAGCTTGTCGAAGGGCCGTCCTCAATGCCATAGAACGAGCTGATCAGCCAATAGCGTTGCTCGATGCCGTCGTTGGGAGCGCAGCGGTTGAAGGCGTGGGCCTTCAGCCAGATGGTGTCTTCCACATGGTTGAGCACATAGACTCTGCAGCATTTGGCTTTTTGTCCGAAGGGCTCAAGCACCCACTCGGGAGCCTCGTCGCAACTCCAGATGACGGTGTCCCAACGGCAGTTGGGGTTCTCGTCCCACAGGTTGAAGTCATACGAGTTGATCTGGAACTCTGTGGCGGTCACCACCCAGTGAGGAGCGTCGTTGGTGGCGTCCATGGGGTAGATGGGCGTGGGATGCGGGGTGTATTCGAAGCGTACGTTCATGGTCACCAGGCTGTCGCAGTCATACATGTTCTTGTAGGTGCGGTGATAGACGCCCGACATGTTGTACTCCAAATCATCGTGGTCGGAGTAGATAATCTCATGCCCTCGCGGATCCCAGAAGTAGCTGTCGCAGTTCTCGTCGTCGCCCACGGTGAACTCGTATTCGTCATGGTCGTTGATGGTGAGGAAGAGCGTGGCTTCGCTGTTGCAGCCGTGAATATTGACGTAATGTTGCGTGTAGACGGTGCTCTCGGTGAAGGTCATGTCCACGTTGTAGGCGTCGTTCACCCAGTGGTAGCTGTCGCAGCTGGTCTCATGCACCTCGATGTCGTAGCTCGGCTTGAGTTCGAGGTTGAGGACGATGGTGCTGTCGCAGGAGTTGGGGAACGAGAGGGTGTCGTAGTAGGTGCCTGTCTCGTAATAGGTGATGCCGTTCGAGGCCCAGGTGTATTCCGTGGAGCAGAGCGACACGTTGTAGGTCCTGGAGTTGTATTCGGCTTCCTCGATGTGGAGGTTGACGATGCTGTCGCAGCCCAAGACGGTGGTGAAGTGATAGGGATAGGCCGAGGCGCTGGGTTGCAGATAGTCGCCCTGATAGTAGTAGCCGGGACCGCCTTCGCAGGTCGATTCCCAAAGCTCCACTTCGTAACTCGGGTCTTGGATGAGGTTGAGTCTGATGATGCTGTCGCAGCCGTGTTCCGATTCGAGGGTGTGGTAGTAGATGCCGGAGTTGCTGAGCGACTGGTCGAAGAAGGTGTAGTGCTCGCCTTGGCAGAAGTGGTCGGTGACCGGGGTCTCGTAGATGTCCCAGTTGTTCAGATGCAGATGGATGGTGCTGTCGCAGCCATATTGTGTCTGGATGGTGTGGTCGTACACGCCGGGCGTGTTCAGGTCTTGTCCGAAGAAGGGGTAGGTGTCGTTTTCACAGATGGTGTGGTAGATGTCGACTTCCTCAACGGGATGCACCATGATGGTCACGCTGACATTCTGGCTGGTGATGCCGTCGCTGACGGTACAGGTGTAAGTGGTGGTGCCGACGGGCGGCGTGGCCACAGGATTCTGTATGTTGGCGTTGTTCAAGGTGAAGGCAGGCGACCAGCTATAGGTGTAGTTGCCAGTGCCGCCCGAGGGCTGTGCGTGCAGCGTGGTCGACTCGCCTTCGCAGAGCTCATATTGGTCGGCTGATGCCAGCGCGGTCATGTTGGAGCCTTCCATGCTGACGGTGACTTGTGCGGTGCTGCTGCATCCTCCTTGCGGATTGGTGACGGTGACGGTATAGGTCTGTGTGGCCTGCAACGGCACGGTTGCGGTGGTCTGCGAATTGGGGTTGACCACCATATTAGCAGGCTCCCAGTGGAAGTTGAAAGTTCCGGTAGCACCTGCACTCGCCGTGAGGGTGGAGGTGGCGCCGTAGATGACGGTGTTGGGCTGGGCCGTGGCCGAAGCGATGGGTGCTGCATACACGGGCACGCTGTAGGTCTTCGAGCTGGTGCAGTGGCCGCCGCCACACGAGGTGGTGAGGGTCACGTTGTAGTTGCCAGCGTTGGCGTACGTATGTGTCACGCTTTGCCCTGAGCCAGTTTGTCCGTCACCAAAGTTCCAGGTGTAGCTCTGGATCTGTTGGCCGCTGGGGTTGGTGGTGGAGGTGCTGGTAAACTGGGTAGGCGTGCCTTTACACACCGAGGTGTAGGTGAAGTTGGCCGTAGGCTGGGGATAGACGACCACTTCGGTGGTGGCGCTGTTGGTGGCGCTACCCACGCTGATGGTGCAGGTGTAGGTGCCGGCCATGGCCATGGTGCAGTTCGGACGTGTGGGGTTCTGCTGCGTGCTGGTGAAACCGCCGGGGCCGCTCCAGCTGTAGGACGATCCCGTTTGTCCGTTGGCGGTCAGGCTGATGGTCTCGCCCACACAGTAAGGACCGTTGTTGTTGACCAAGGGAGGCAGGATGCCGCAGTTGGTGGTGCCGGTGCCGATGTTCGAGAACGAGATGTTGCAGGTTTGGTTCGAGTAGTTGGTGATGAGCAAGATGTAGAATTGTCCGGTTTGGGCACCGTTGATGTAGCAGTTCTCGGTGGCGTTGGCGCTATAGCTGCAATCCACCATGTTGCTGCACGACAGCTGGCTGCAAGCTGTTTCCATGCTGGTGAAAGGCCCCCAGCAGTCGAAGTCGATGTCAACGCTCGGCGTGCTGTACATGTAGATATTCAAGTCGCCGGGTTGGTCGATCTGCATGTAGTAGAATGCCGGGTTTGGGGTGGTGTACAAGCAGTTGGTGCTACCACCGTTGGGACGAGTGAAACCAGAGCAATAATAGGGTGCGGTCGACGAACCCAGGTTGCCTGCATTCACGCCTGCGGGGAACTGGTACAAACCATTGTCGGTGCAGAAAGGATCGGCACCATCACAGGTGTTGTTGTCGCGCAACTGCCTGTGGAAGTCTTCGTTGATGGCTAAGAAAACAGGGTCGTCCAACTGATAGCGCCATTCGACGAAAGAACGGCCACGTTCGTTTTTGTCGAGGTTGCAGTGTGCCATCCACAGCACTTCAAGGTCTTCCAGGAAGGCATCGAAATCGGAGTTGGCGTTCGACTCTTGGCAGTTGTAGTCGTCGGTAACGAAGATGTCTATCTTGCCTTCCTCAAGGCTGAGCCGATAGGTGAAGACATCGCTTTCCTGGATGGAATGCAAAATGAAGACGCGCTCTTCGATGGTCTCCACGTTGTGGTAGTTGAATTCCGTCAGCTTGGTTTGGACGGGTTGTTGGGCAAAGCTCCACAAGGGGAGGAGTGCAGCCGCAAAGGAAGCCAAAAACAGTTTGAACTTGTTCATATCCGTAGGTTTTGTAGTTTTTTTATTGTGGTTTTTATTGTGTCACGTTCACGCGTTTCGTCGCCACGCCGTTGGCAGTGAAGATGCGGATGAGATAGGCTCCTGCTCCGAACTGTGCCATGTCGATTTGGGCCTTGTCGCCTTCCATCTCGCGGTCGTAGACGGTCTGGCCCATGACGTTCATCACCGTCAGGCGCTGCAGACCTTCCACCTCGATGTTGACAATGCCGTTGGTCGGGTTGGGATAGATCTTGGCGTTGATGTCGTATTCCTCGAGGTCGGTCGAGTTCTTCACGTTGACGGTCATGGTCTGCATGTCGTGGCCGCATTCGTTGTCGCCCTCCACCGTGATCACGGCAAGGCCTTTGTAGGTGTCGCTCCAGGTGATGGTGGCAAGGGTGGTCTGGCCGAGGATGGTGCCTGCTTCTTCAGGCTCGATGCGCCACTCGCACGACATGGCGGCAGCAGGATGCTCGATGGTGTAGTCGCTGGTAGGCGTCAGGCGCACGTCGACTTCGGCGTCGCCGTTGATGGCTTCGAGGACGGGAGCGGTGTTGACCATCAAGATCATGCTGACGATGCTGTCGCAGCCTGTCACCGAGGTGTATGTCTTCATATAAACGCCGCTCTCGGTATAGGTGTCGCCATCCCATTCGTAGCTGTCGCAAGCCTCCATTTCAAAGTCGACATGCTGGATGTCGTTGACGGTCAGGTGCATCATCACGGTCGAGTCGCAGCCGTGGATGGAGGAGAAGGTGTGCTCGTAGCTGCCGCTCTCGGTGATGACCTGTCCGGCCCATTCGAATTGGCCGCAGGCACTCTCTTCCACTTCAAGGCTGTAGCTGTCGATGAGCGAGAAGTGCATCACCACGGTCGAGTCGCAGCCGTGGATGCTTTGCAGCACCTGCTCGTAGTCGCCAGCCTCGCCGTATTCAACGCCGTTCCACGTGAAGGCGCCGCACGAGGCCATGTCGAACTCAGTGTGCAGCAAGGGGTGGATGGTCAGCGTCAGGTCTTGCTCCGCGTCGCCGCAGCCGTATTGCGAGAGGGCGTGCAGGGTCAGGACGACCTGTCCGTTGGCGTTGTCTTGCTCGCCAGGGGTGTAGTTGGCGTTGACGTCGGTAGGACGGTCGAAGGTGCCGTCGCCCGAGGTGGTCCAGCTGACGCTGCCCGTCTCGTCGACGAGGGCGTTGAGCTCGAAGACCAAGCCTTCGCAGATCTCGCCTTCGGTCTCCATCTCGATGCTGGCGGCCTCGTGGAAGTTGATGACCACGTCGTCGCTCAGCGTCTCGCCATCGGCGTTGGTGGCAGTGAGGGTGAGGGTGGCGGTCTTGTTGATGAGGTCTTGGCTGCCCGGGGTGTAGACGGGGCTGAGGATGTCGTTGTGGTCGAAGGTGCCGTCGCCCGAGGTGGTCCAAAGCAGGGTCTCATAGCCTACAGCCTCGGCAGCGAGGTGTACGGATTCTTGGCAACGCTCCTGATCGGCGCCGGCGTTGCAGGTGAAGGGGATGAAACGCACGGGGAAGAGGATGTCGTCGATCCAGGCGTGGTCTTGTCCGCTGCTACCGCTGCCGTCTTTCTCGTAGGCCCAGGTGAACACATGCTCGCCTTGGGTGACGGGGATGGTCATCTTGCGCCAGTTGAGGTCGCCGCTCCATTCCTGCACAGCCACGCCGTCGATGTAGAACTTGAGGTAGTCGCTCGTTTGGCAGTCGGTCTTTCTGAAGAACTGGATCTCGTCGGTGGGGTTCTCCACGTTGAAGGTCAGGCTCAGCGTCGAGGTCTGGTTGTCACCGATGGTGCCCGATTGCAGGCAGTATTGACCCGAATGGGGGTCGTTGGTGGTGAGGATCCAGGGATGCTCGGGGTCGTTCTCCCATTCAAAGTCGTCCATGCCGTTCTCGAAGTTAGCCACTTCGAGGCCCACGCGTTGGCTATAGGTGAAGGCATTGCTATAGGCACCTGAGACGGCGGTGAGGGTGAACACGGCCGCTTCGCCTCTCGGCATGTCGGAAGCCACGTTGACGATGTAGCTCACCTCGACAATCTCGTTGATATTGACAAGGGGCGTGGCGATTGTGGGATGGCTGATGGTCAGGTATTGAGACTGCAGCGTGCTCAGTGTGGCCGTCACGTTGTTGGCTGCCACGCCGCCGACGTTGGCATAGGTGAAGGTGAGCTCCACGGTCTCGCCTGGGTCGAGGCGGCCGTTGCCATTGCCGTTGACTTCGTCGCGGATGTTGCTGCCGTCGTCAACGACCATGTCTTCATGCACTTTCAGCATGGGCGCGTAGGCGTTGAAGCTGAAATCGTGGGTCCAGGTGTGGCTGCCGCTGACCATGGTGAGGCTGAACTGAAGGACAGCCTGGTTGGGCACGTTGTCGGCCACGGTGATGCCGAACAAGCCCGTGAGGTCGATGGTCTCGTTGGGATTCAGCGCCGGGATGGTGGCCGTGTTTTCGGTGATGGTCACATAGTGCTGTGTCCTCGTGGTGAGGGTGGCGTTGGCGAGGGTCGAAGCCAGGTCGCCGGTGTTCTTGATGGTCATGTCGAACGAGGCTTGCTCGCCATATTCGAGCTGGTTGTTGTTGCCGTCGTTGACGGAGACCGAGGTGACTGCCAGGTTAGGCTCGCTGATGACGTGGATGGTGCCCACATAGCGGAGCCTGTCTTGCTTGGTGGCCACAATGGTGATGTCGGTATTGGAAGGCTGTGCCTGGAAAGTAACGCTTTGGCTGTTGCCGGTGGCGGTAACCACGGCAAGGATGTTGTTGTTGCGCGTCAAGGCCACCACGGCGCCCTGCGGGGCGGTCACGTTGATGCTGGTGGTCGTGGCGGTGATTTGTGAGGGATGGGTGACGGTCATCGCGGTGGGCACCTGGGTGAAGAGGGTGAGGAAGGCGTCGCAGTGGGCGGTGAACATCTTATGGGTGATGGCTTTGTTGTCGGAGTTGTAAGGCCATGAGCTCTGTTGCAGGAAGTATTTGCCAGCCACGTTGCCGAAAGCAGGTCTCCAGTTGCCTTCGTAGTTGGCATAGGGACCGTAGTCGGGGAGGAACTGCGGGTCGTATTGGTCGTATTGTCCCCACACGTAGGTGTCGTTGACGAACGAGTAGGAGGTCTGCGTGGGTCCGATGCAGCCCACGGCACCGGCGTTCTGTCCGTTGCTGGTGCGACGCATGAAGGCCTCGATGAGGCAGTCGCTGCTATAGTCGAAGGTGCCGGTCTGGCAGTTGATGGTGTTGACGAAGGTCAGCTTGCCAGTATTGGTCATCTGGGCCACGTTGCTGGTGCTGAAGTCAGGTTCGCCCCAGCCTTGGTAGTAGCCGTGGTCGCGGTGCTGCAGCAGCATAGAGCCGTTGTTGACAGCAGTCACCACCTGCGCGGCAGTGCCGCCTGTCCAGCCACCGAGTTCGCTCGGTGAGGCGGGGATGTAACCCAGCCCGTTGGGACCGAAGTAGTTCACCACGATGGAGGTGTTCTGGTTGCTCGACCAGCTGTTGCCCGGGTTGCCGCTATAGATGGCGTTGATGCGCACAGGGTGTTTGCCGTGGTTGCGCCAGTAGCCGCCCACCACCTCGGAACAGATCTGGAACCAGCGTTGTGTCTGCCATCCTAAGGCGGTGATGGGCTGGTCGTAGGTCGAGGCGTTCATGTTGGGGTTGGTGTATTCGTATTCGATCTGCTTGCTCACCATCATCTGCGCTTCATTGGCGTTGGCAGCAACGAGGCGGCTGAAAGCCATCTCAGGCAGCAGGTCGCCCGTGACGTCGGCATAGCCGTTGTCGGTGATGCAGTTGCCGTAACTTTGCGAGTGGTAAGTGAGTTCGGCGGGGATGCCCTGGCTCATATCGGTGTTGTGGTCGCCAAGGAGCAGCACGGCAACGGGGGCGATGTCCCAGTTGTTGTAGGCATCGTGGAAGTACGACTTCATCATGGTGGTGGTAGTGCACCCCATGTCGCTGAGGCTCTTCACCTCGGTGATGATGCCCTGCTGGATGCGGTAGTCGCGCAGCTGGTTGGCATATTGACGGAAGCTCTCGTTGTTGGGGATGACGATGAGGTATTCGCAGCCCGTGGGACGGTTGTTCACCCACTCTTGCATGCGGGCCTCATAGTCGATGACGGGCAGCTGGTTGTAGTTGGCTAAGTTCTGCATGAGGATGGGGTCCCAGTAGGGCGAGCGAAGACGCGTTTCGCCAAACTCGCCGTTGCCGCCGTCGAAACGCACGCCGAACTGCAGGTCGTCGTACACACGCAGCTCTTTGGTGACGGGGTTGTATTGGTAGGGCACCACGGTGACAGCCACGGTCTGCACGCCGCGCAGGCTGAAGGGCTCGCTGACGGTGATGGGCTGCTCGGGGAAGAAAGCGTTCTTGGTGTATACGCTGTTGCTACGCTCGTAGGTGTTGGGGCTGTCGTCGGTGTCGAACTTGATGGGGGCGGCCGGCAGCAGGTCGACATTCTCGATGGTGGTCATGCTGCGGTAGCCCATCTCAACGTGGGCGGTGGCACCGTTGGGCACGGCGACGAAGCGGCTGAAGGCCGGGAGGTTGGGCTCACCGGCGTTGGCAGGCAGGCAGATGCCTGTGCCGCCTTCGATGACGTCACCCGTGTAGCCGTTGTCGGTGATGTTGAGGATGCTCACATGTTTCAAGGCATGACGCATCTGCAAACCGGAACGGGTGCTTTGTTCTACACTGAGGCCTTCTCTTTGGGCCGTGTTGCTGAAGTTGAGGTCGCGTGTTTGGGCGTTCATGGCCAAAGCCGAAAGCAACAGGACAGCGACAGACAGGGTGCGTAAATACAATCTCATACAGTTATCTTTTTGCAAGGGTTACACATATTAAAATAAAAAAGCGCGTAAAAATACGCACTTTTTTTGAATTGTGAAACTATTTTTCTTGCAAAGTGTAGTTTTTTTCACTGGAACGAGCCTGCATGCGGCTAATGTCCACGAAGGTTGGGACCTACATCTTGATGATGCTGCGGCTCCAACGTTGGCCGTCTTTGACGACGACGACGTGGTAGAGTCCCGACGTCATGCCTTCAAACGAGATGACGGTCGTGTTGCGCTTCGTCATGATGGGCTTGCCGTGACTGTCGAAGACTTGCACCGTGAAGTCACCATCGAAGTCAAGGTCGAGACGGATCTGGTCCGTGGTGGGGTTGGGGTGCAGGTCGAGCGGGTGTTCCGCCATCTCGGAGGTTTCGTCTAAATGAGGCGGCAACGAGATGTAGTCAATCCAAGCACAGTCTTGTCCGGAGTTGACGGAATAGTCCTTGGTGTAGTTCCATTTATATTGGTGCTGTCCAGGCTCGATGGTATAGGTGTGTTCCCACCATCCCACAGTTCCCGACCACCGCTCGTATTCCTCGTCGTCGACACTGAAGACAAGGAAGTCGTAGTTGGTCTCCGACGACACCCTGCAGTAGAACGAGAGGGTGCCTTCGGCATTGGAGGTGTAGTTGAAGATGAGGTGCGACGACTCGTCATGGGTGATGGTGGTGTCCGACTGGGCGCAGTAGGTGCCCTCGTAGGCGCCGATGTCGACGATCTGCCATGGATGTCGTGGGTCGTTGGTCCAAAAGGCCGGGTTGAACACGCCGTCTTCGAAGCCCTCCGTGGAGAAACCTAACGGGATCGAGAATTCGTCTTCCATCACGAGGTCGAGGCAGGTGGACCTAAGGGTGAGGTCGAGAGTGGGTGACTCACCGGCGAGGTACTCGACGAAGACGTCGAAGGTGACGTCGAACGTGGAGCCGATAGGCATGGTTGAGAGGATGATATCGGGAGTGATCACCCTGATATAGTCTTCTCGGCCATGTAAGGAGATAATCGGAGTCTCTCCGAAATAATGTCCGTGGTTGATGAGGTGGAAGGTGAGGCTGGCATACTCGCCCGCATCCAGATAACCGTTGTTGTTGCCGGCTTCGTCGTTGATGGCGACGAGCTCGGCCTTGATGTTGGGTGCCACGACGCTGATGTCAAACGCACGCTCGAAGGTCTCGTCGTTGAAATGAGTCGTGACGGTGAAGGGGATATGGGTGCCGTCGGGTACGTCGTCTTTGACACGGATTTGGAAGGCGTCTTCGAGGACGATGCTTTGGTCGGGCGATAAGGACGGTATGGAGACCTCGCTCTGCATGATTTCCATCTGTCCCGAGGCATTGTCGAAAACAGCCGTGCTGGTGTTGTCGCCCTGAGAGCCGACGTTTCTGGCGACGAGGTCGATAGCAGCGGCTTCACCAAAATGCAGATGGTTGGCGCCATCGTTGAACGACACGCTGTCGGCTACGATGAGGGGCCTGTCTAAGGGCGCCACGGGGATGGACTCTTCGCGACGTAATAGGTTCACTCCTGTCATCGTCAAGCATACCGTGTTGGAGGGGATGTAGTCCATGACGTAGACGACTTGTTCTTGGCCTGTGCCCGTGCCCGTGGCTAGCAAGTGGTCCTTGTGGCCGTAATAGGAACTCAAGGCGAACTCGACGCCTTCGGGGACGGTGAGGTGGAACGGCGAGTAGATGGTGATGGACTCGTCGTGGGTGGCTTGGATCTCTTGGGGCATCTCGGTGAAGATGCGGAGAAATGCGTCACAATGCGCATGGTAGGCATTGAAGATGGTTCGGCGCATACTTGCGTCGGTGCTGGGGAAGACAGCCTGCGCAAGGAAGTATTTGCCCGAGATGTTGGCAAACGAAGGCATCCACTGCGCCACATGGCTGGCATAAGGGCCATAGTCGGGGAGGAAGTCGGGATAGAAGAGGTCCCAAAGACCCCAGACGTAGATGTCGTTGGCGAACGAATAGGTCCTGCCGGATGGACTGATGGCACCCACGATGCCTGCGTTCTGACCGTTGCGCGTCATGCGGATGAGGGCTTCCGTGAAGCAGTTGCCGCCGTAGTCGAACTGACCCGTCTTGCAGTTCACGGAGATGAGGAACGTCATCTTACCCGGGTTGTTGATGCTGCCGAAGTCGCTGACGTAGATCTCGGGTTGGTACCATTTCTGTGTCCATCCGTGGTCGCGGTGCTGGATGAGGTAGGTGCCCGAGTTGATGGTGTGCATGACCTGATCGGCATTGCCGCCCGTCCAACCGCCAAGCTCGGTGGGCGATTCGGGGATGTAGCCCAGCCCGCTGGGGCCGAAATAGTCAGTGACGGAACTGGTGCCACTGGCTGTCGACCACGAATCGCTTAAGGTGCCGTTGTAGATCTCGTTGATGCGCACTGGCGTCTTGCCCTGTTGGGTGAGGTATCCGCTGACGGTAGCGATGCATATCTGGAACCATGCAGACGTCTGCCAGGCTGCCGCTGTCAGCGGGTGCTGGTAATAGTATAGGTTTTGGACGGGGTTGGTGTATTCGTATTCGATCTGCTTGCCGATGAAGAGCGACAGCTCCGACTCGTTCGCCGCGACGAGGCGCGAGAAGCAGATGTCGGGGAGGATGTCGTCGTCGATGTCGGCGTAGGGGTTGTCGGTGTTGACATATTCCTCGATGGGATGCAGCGTCTGGTATGCGGGGATGTTCAGCTCCAGGTTCTCGCCATGGTCGGCGAGGATGCAAACGGCGACGGGCGGGATGTCCCATTGGTTGTAGATGTCCCTGAACCATTGACGGAGCTCACGAGTCGTCATGGCACCCGTCTCGCCGATGCTCATCACTTTGGTGTAGATGCCTTGTCGCGTGCGATAGTTGGCCAATTCCTGTGCTGCCGAAATGAAGGCGTCGTTATCGGGCGTCAAGATGAGGTATTCGCAGCCCGTGAGGCGGCCACTCACCCATTCCTGCCGACGGGCGTGATAGTCGATGTCGGGCAGGTCGCGATAGTTCAAGATGTTATTCTGAAGGATGGGGTCCCAATAAGGCGAACGCAGACGGTCGTTGCCGAAGTGCTCGTTGCCGCCTTCGAAGCGGATGTCGATGTCGAGTTGTCGGCTGGCGGCGAGCTCATGGGTCACGGGGTTGAACTGGAAGGGGCTGAGGCCGAGGTGGATGACGTCGACACCGCGCAAACGCTGTGGTGCAGCCACGCAGTAGTTCTCGGCAGGGTAGAAGGCGTCGACGGCGTACACGCGCTCGTCCTTGAAAAACGGACGCTCCGGCTCGCTCTCGGCCTGGCTGCCAATCGACGGCGCGATGTTGATGCCCGTGAGCCGCTCCTCACGTGACGGCCTCACCTCCACGACGGCCGTCGCACCTTGCGGGATGGCGATGAAACGGTTGAAGGTAGGTAGGTCAGGCATGCCGTAATCGTTGGGGACGATAATGGCTTTCGTGGCGATGTTGTGCATCAGCTCGCCATTGCAACGGACGGTGTCGATGCTGAAGTCTTTGAGTTCGAAACGGAGGCTGATGTGGTGGCTGTCCGATTCAAGGATGGTGAAGTCTTGCCCCAGGGAAAACAAAGGGAAGAGCATCATCAGGCAAAGGGCAAAAGTAGAGCGTTTCATATCGGAAATGTTATTACGTGATGACAAAAAGAAGCCGTAAAATTACGATTTTCTCCAAAAAAACAAGGAAAAACTATAAAAAAATACGAAAAGAGCCACCCGAAGGCAGCTCTTTTCACTTGTAAAGTCCCGTAGGGACGACATATCGGTAAGCAGGCGACGTGAGTCCCTGCTTTTACGCGGCCGATTAGGCCATATAGGTCACACAATCCCCGTAAATCCCATGAACGCCAAAGCCAAAATGCCGGCGGTGATGAGGGCGATAGGGGTGCCCTTCATGCCCTTGGGAGGCTCCATCAGGTCGATGTGCTCGCGCAGTCCGGCGAAGATGACCAGCGCCATGGCGAAGCCGAGGGCGATGCCGACGGCATAGACGATGGACTCGCCGAGGCTCAGCATGTGGGCCATGCCGCCATAGTTGAACTCCTTAGTGACCACGGTCAGCGACACGCCGAGGACGGCGCAGTTGGTCGTGATCAACGGCAGGAACACGCCCAAGGCGGTGTACAGCGACGGACTGCTTTTCTTCAGGATGATCTCCACCATCTGCACCACGGCAGCGATGATGCGGATGAAGGCGATGGTCTGCAGGAAGGTCAGCTTCAACGGAATCAGGATGTACTGGTTCGTCAGCCATGTCACGAGGGTGGCCAAAGTCATCACGAAGATGACGGCGGCGCCCATACCCAATGCAGTGGAGGTCTTCTTAGAGGTGCCCAAGAAGGGGCAGATGCCCAGGAACTGGGAGAAGATCACGTTGTTGACCAAGATGGTCGATAAGATGATAATAAGGTATTTCATGGCTTAGTGACTTTCTTTTTTTAGTTTGTTGACAATAGCGATAACGAAGCCGAGGCAAATGAAGGCGCCGGGAGGCAGGATGAACACCAGGATGTTGGCTGTCTCGGGCAGGATGCCAAAACCGAAGATGGAGCCGCTGCCGAGGAACTCACGGATGCAGCCCAACAAGGTCAGGGCGAGGGTGAAGCCCAAGCCCAT
>JAEEGL012480597.1_pt1 | contig 30340 bp, 31 predicted proteins | sample 9134231 | NCBI WGS metagenome assembly JAEEGL01 (sample SAMN16246548, study PRJNA631951) | gut metagenome | biome: gut microbiome; feature: rumen; material: fiber-attached | host: Bos | place: Iran: Karaj | collected 2018-10 | reverse complement strand
AGTGGTTTTCCCTAATAATGATCTGGGCTCGGATATTATCATAAGAGAGTATGACAGATTTATCGGGAATGAGCATTTCCGTGTATTTCCGTCATTGAGATTCGAATATTTTCTGACACTGCTTAAAAATGCTGATTTTATGATAGGAAATTCAAGTGCCGGTATCAGAGAAACCGGTGTTTATGCAATTCCGTGTATTGATCTGGGTACAAGGCAAAGGGGACGTTATTCGGAAAAGAATAGGAATATCCAACATGTTGAAGAAGATACCAAGATGATTATGGACGCTGTGTTAAAAGTAGATGATTATCGTCTGGCATGTTATCAGTTTGGAAAAGGAAACAGTACTGAAATGTTTATGAAGATAATCCGGGATGATAAGATATGGGCAATGGATATACAAAAGGTATTTATAGATCAAAGGTGATTTGATATGTTTGAAAACAGAAAGATATTGGCAGTGATCCCCGCAAGAGGCGGGAGCAAAGGAATCCCGCATAAAAATATAATAGATTTGTGTGGAAAACCTCTTATAAGTTATACGATCAAGGCGGCTCTTGACAGCAAATATATAGATTATGTTCTTGTTTCGACCGATGATGAAGAGATAGCAAAGGTGGCTTTGGAATGTGGAGCTGAAGTTCCTTTCATGAGACCGGCAGAATTGGCATCTGATACAGCGAAGACAGAAGATACCGTGATACATGCTATAAAGGCTTTAAAGGAAAAGGGCGAGACATTCTCTGATCTTATCCTTCTTCAACCGACAGAGCCATTGAGAACAACACAGGATATCGATCATGCGATAGAGGTATATTGCGATAATGGATACAGGTCACTGGTTTCGGTTAACGAAGTAGATGACAATCCTGTTTTGGTCAGAACAATCGAAGCCGGTAGGTTGAGGCCTCTCTTAAATGTATCCGGTACGTGCCGCAGACAGGATATGCCCAAGTTCTACAGAGTGAATGGATGCATATATATCAATGCAGTAGACGGGATCAATGAAAGTACAAGCCTTAATGATAATGAAATTCCGTTTGTAATGGAAAAGAGTCATTCGGTTGATATAGACGAGCTTAGTGATCTCGCCATGGCGAGATATTATCTGGGAAACGAGTGATCAATTATGTGTGGTTTATAAGCACAGTTTTTAAAGCTGATTTGCTAAAGCCTGTAAGTTCAATGTATTGTGTAAGCTTATCAAGGGCATCTTCACTGGCCGTGGATTGATATACACTTACTGCCTGTTCAAAACCATGCCATATCTGTGTAAGTATATTAAGATCACTTCGGAACTGAGGAGGCAGGTATTCAAACATTGTTTGATGCAGTTCACTTTGTTCATTCAGATAAGCAGTGAATACGCGGGATAATAAATTGAGCCTTTCATTAGATGCCGTGTCTGTCTGCATAGCGGAATAGAGCAGTTCGAGTGCTTTTGTAATATACCCTGCTCGGAAATAGTCGTTACACGCTTCAAATACTTCTTCTGCGTTTCGTATATCGGGTGTATAAGAGTTCTCTTCGGATGCAGATTCAAACTGAACTAAAGGGGCTTCATAAATCTTTTTTCCTGTTTTGAACATTTTTATAACAAAAAGGTGAGATAGACGTTCCATGATATAACCAACATCTCTATGCTGGTATACATCGGTCTTTTCGGGACTTAGACGATAGAAGTCATCACACATGGGAAAAATCCAATCACCGTATTCAAGGTAAAGTTCCCTGCGGAAAACATTCATGTTGCAGGGATGGAACATGGCGCCGGAAAAGGCACTAAGTGCTAGCTCATAGTCTTCGGGGTGGTGTCTTTTCAAAATTTCCATAAATAAATCCCAGTCTGCAGAATAATGAAACTGACGATAATTGGTTTCTATACTCGTTGAAAGATCCTGACCGTTGGCTTCTCCTATGTTTACAGGCTTAGTTGTAATTATGTCAAAACCATCGTCGATCAGATTTGAGTAATCGCTTTGGGTCAGGGCAAAACGTCTTCTGTAATGTTCGATACCTACGTATTCAGTGTCCAAATGCCTGCAAATCCAATACATAGCAGTTCCCTCGGAATAGCGCCTGTTTCTGTAGGAAATATGATCCGGGCAGTCGTCCATATCATTGAGAGGGCATATCCGCTTATCTGTAAGGGCGGCTCCCGCCTGAATAAAATGTTCATAGGAAGAACATGGAAGTTCGTGTACCAGTTTTTTATCATAAACAGAGGATACAATATATAATTTGAGTTTGTTTTCAATCTCCATGATGACCACTCTATCTTCTGTAACTTTAAAATCAATCTCTCGAATCGCTTGTATGATTGATATATAAGTTGATGACTTGTTTCACTTCATGATAAAATTATGGTGTTATATTGTCAAGGACGTTTTGATTAAATCATTTTAGTAAATTGCAGGAGTAGATATAAATGTCAGGTTTTAATGTAATTGTGTTTTTGGGAATGTTGGTTGGACCAACATATTATATAGAAAGATTTATAGATTACATGAAGAGGAATAATATTGAATATTATGTAGTTAATACTAATATTACAGAGACATTTGATAACAGACTGTTTGATGAATTCTCTTCAAGACCGGGAACGGTTATGTTTACATTTAACGGGATTGGTGTACTGTTAAATGATACGGACGGAAATAATTACTGGAAAAAACATAAGATTCCAGTTTTTGACTTTATCGTAGACCACCCTAGAAATTTTAGTGATTTGATGATAGAACCACCTTGTGATCTGCATGTTTTTACGTTGGATAGGAACCATGAAGAATACATTAGGAGATACTATCCCAAAATAAATGTCTTTTTTTCTCCAAATGGCGGTACAGATATCAGAAAAAGTATAAATTACTATGATAGAGATATAGAAGTCCTGTATATGGGTTCTTGTGGATTGAAAGTTACACAATTTCCCTGTATAGATTATTTTGAAGATAAAGGAGCTGATTTTTACAGAAGAGTGATAGATTATATGTTTACAGACTCAGATTTGTCTACAGAAGATGCGATTGAAAGATATTTTGTTGCGAATGATGAAAATATCGATGATGAATTCTTGTCATTATTGAATATAAAGTGTGCCGGTTATATTGAACTTTACGTAAGAAGGCAGTTTAAGTTGAGAGGTATAAAGGCATTAGACGTATTAAATGTTCATGTGGATATATGGGGAGAAGATTGGGAAGATGAAGATTATCCATTTAGTTCAAATATTAACATCCATAATAGGGTGAATTGCGAAGAAATCATGGAAAAAATAACACGGTCAAAGATATCGTTATGCTTTATACCTTGGTTTAAGAAAGGATGCAGCGAAAAAAACTTTGACTCAATGCTGAATGGTGCTTTGTGTGTTACAGACAAAAGCGAGTATCTAAATGAACATTATGTAGATGGATACAATATTGTGTTTTTTGATCTTAATAATCCTGACCAAATGGCGGCAGATGTAAAATGGCTGCTTGATAATCCTCGAGAGGCGGAAATAATAGCAAAGAGAGGTTATGAAACAGCAAAAAGATATGATACATGGGATTGTAGGTTTGAAAGAGTGGTTGAAATTATGCATAGATATCTTACGTCGGACGCATTCAAAAATGAAGAAAGATCTGCAGGAATAGCATTGAATACATTTGATAATATGGATTTAGATAATAGCTGCATTTGAACTTTAGGATTTTTACAAAGGATTGATCTGTATGATAAAACATAAGATTCCTGCGGATTATCTTAAGCAGGAAGAAAGAAACGGATTCACGATCAATGAAGTCATGAAACGGTCATGGACTGCTTATCTTGAAATTCTTGACGATATAAAGGATATCTGTGATAAGTATTCCTTGAAGCTGTTTGCGTGTTATGGAACGCTTCTTGGAGCAGTAAGAGAACATGGTTTTATTTCATGGGATGATGATGTTCACCTCATCCGGCACTTCATGCTACCTTCCCTCAAAGCGAAGGCTTGATCAGTGTTCCAGTCTCCCGGGGTAATGTTCAATCAGAGAACCGTCCCTCTGATTGAATACAAAAATACCCCGATACCTTCCGGTACCAGGGTATAATAATTCATGATCATCTTCAGGCCATAGTAAACCTATAGCGCACGACTCAAAACTATTAATATACACCGCCCCAGGAGGTAATACTTTTGATATTCTTCTTGATAATGTTTCTAATAATAATACTCATTGATGTTACCTCCCTTTCTGGAATTTTCTTTCCTTATTGATGTATCCGACGTTTTTTTCTAAAACGTTACACATCAGATATCAACGACATTTTTGATTATACTCATTATTTAGATAATTGTCAACCTGTTTTTTATAAATATTTTATCATACCTGTTTCGGTTTTCTGGTAAGCTTCTCTCTGCTCCCGTCCGGACGCTGTATCACGACATTTTCCAGATGGTTACGAACATGGCCGCGCATAGCCTCTATATAAGCCTTTCTGAGTTCCTGCTGTTCAGCTTTTTCTTCTTCTGTCAGACCTTCATTTTTAGATTTATGATGCAGTTCATTTATTCTTTTTATATCTTTCTCGGTAATCATTGTTTTATATATCTCCACATTTCTACAAATTTGTCGTGATCTTCATTCCGGATCAAATAAACTCATCTGCTTATACTTTTCCGGGAATTCGTACATAAAACCGAAGCACTCATCGGGTGTCGACATCATTCCGCTTTTCCTGCAAATTTCATAAAAAATCCTGTAAAGGTTTTTCGTGTTGGGGCTGGGTATCTCGTATGCATTTCCAAACTCTCTGATATATCTTTCCTTCAGCCCCGGGAAATGCTTATCAAGTGCGGCATAATAATACTCTCTGTCCCCGTCTCGCAGGGTAAGCCCCATACCAAAACATATGATGCCTTTCACGCCAACCCTCACGCACTCATTAAGTATGGCGGTGATGTTTTCTTCAGTGTCGTTTATATACGGAAGAATCGGTGAAAGCCACACAACGGTAGGGATGCCCCTGTCCTGCATCTTTTTGAGCACTTCTATGCGTCTCCGGGTATTACATACATTAGGTTCCAATATCCCGCATAAAGCATCATCATACGTAGTAAGCGTCATCTGAACTACGCATTTTGTTTCTTTATTTATTTCATCAAGCAGGTCGATATCCCTGAGTATCCTGTCTGATTTTGTCTGTATAGCAACACCAAAACCGTATTTCCTGATAATCTCCAGACATTTCCGGGTGAGCCCCAATTCATCCTCGCAATGCATATAAGGATCGGACATGGCTCCGGTTCCTATCATGCCCTTCTTTCTTTTGGACCTAAGTGCCTTGTCAAGCAGTTCCGGTGCATTCTGTTTTACCTCTATATCCTCAAATTGATGCGTAAACTGGTAACAAAGGCTCCTGCTGTCACAGTATATACATCCATGAGTGCAGCCCCGGTATATATTCATACCGAAATGCCCGCTGCTCCCTGAAAGCAGTCCTTTTGCATCCACAAAATGCATTTTTCTCCATCCCTCCAAGTAAAGTCGCTTCAAAAGCAACATAATTGCTTCCCCAGCAACAAAAACGCTGCTCAGTATCTCCAACTATATTATAAAACACCCTTCACGAACAGCAATACTCCCAGTCCGATATGAAGTATCAGGATCAAAGGCATTCCTATCACAAAGTATATATGCTTTGTTTTGTGCCTGAACATATACATCCCGAGCAAAGTTCCGATACTTCCGCCTATAAAGCTTACTCCGAACAGTGTGGCTTCCTTTATACGCCATGCTCCGCGTTTTGCTTTGCTCTTGTCAATCCCCATGATTGCAATACCGACAATGTTCATTATAAGGAGATAAACCAGTATTATTATATGTTTTAATTCCATGGCCTACACCTTAAAATCCCAGATTATCGTTTACCAGGATCACATGTATCCTGTCCTTATGTCTCGAGAACCTTGTGATCAGTATCTGACAGCATATGGTATCGGGTGATTTGCAATCCATACACGAACCGGTCTGGGTACAGGGAGTTGATAATCCAAATCTTTGAGCATTTATAGGTGCTGCTACATTTCTCGCTCTCTTCATGGCTGAATCAAGATCCTTGCATACCTTATTCATCCCTACTATAAATAAAACCTTCCGGGGTCCTTGTGCAATAGCCGAAACCCTGTTGGCATTTCCGTCAACATTAATCATGATACCGTCTTCCGTCATGGCGTTCGCACTCGAAAGGAATATATCGGCATCATAAGCGGCCAACATCGCAGCTCTCTTATCTTCAGCCTTGTCCCTGTCTATAAAATTATAATCCGAAGATTTAAGTGCTTCTACCAGGCCTATCTCATGCGCACTCATAGCCCCGCCCATAGTCACTGAACTTCCTTTAGGAATAATCTCCAGGGCAATCCGTAATGCCTCTTCCTTTGTTTCTGCATAATATCCCGTCATATTTCTTGACTCAAGTCCCTTTATCACCTTCTGTGATAAAAGATTGTTACGCTTTGTTATGTTCTCGTTCATCATACGTTTCTCCCTATCAAATCTTAGCCATCTTAATATATACACATTAGCAGTCTTTTATTTTACGTTTTTCCATACACTGTCTGTATGAGCATTTCATATCTGACCCCTGCGGCTCTGTTAAAATCCCAGATACCTGTAAATTCTTCAGTCTTTCGTCCTAATCTCCGTATGGCATCTATACACTGGAGAGCACCTTCCACAGGTCTTGTTTCTAAGTATTCATTTCCAAACACTGCTGCCTTTTTCGAAGCACCGACCACTGAAGAAACGATGTCCGGTATCATCTCATTATTGATTTCATGCAGCTTTTTCTCCATTTTTTTTACTACACTTCCGCCATCGGTTCCAAACGATTCCGGCACACTAGCTATCACCGACCTTAGAAAGAATGAGATGGTGGATAGCAGCTGGCTGAATACCCCGTTACATACCATGATATCAGTTTTGGGAAGAACCATATGAAGATTTCCCATAGATTCGGTTATCACAAGCTTTAGGGCTTCTATCTCTTCCGAAAGGATCGTCTCCAGTTTTTCGAATGTCAGATCACTTCCCAACCCGCGTGTACGCATCATAACTTTTTCAAAAAAGTTCTCAAGATCTTCCTTTTTTAGCCCTGTAAGCGAAGAAACACGTATTTCAACCCTGTCACGTGATCTGCCTTCCGGTCCGCATGACACAATAGCTTCTTTCATACTGTCAAAATCATAATCAAAAAGGACTATTTTTTCAAAATGCTCCGTAAGTCGACTAAGATACACATCATTGCATCTGCCGGCTCCTATTATTGAAACGGTTTTTGAATCAGTCTTCCTGCCATATCCGATTATAAGATTTGTCAGACTGTCTCTGTATTTTACCCAATCGTTCCACGCATTGGGTAAACAGAACTTCTTACTAATCTCTTCAAAAATACTCATACCCGCGGATTACTTCCCGTTCCACTCCTCTATCTGTTTTTCTATGATAGCCATCAGTCTTCTGCGTGCTTCAACGGAAGCCCATGCGATATGAGGTGTGATAAATACCTTCTCAGGATCTTTGAGTTTCAGGAACGGACTGTCCTTCCTCATAGGCTCGACAGACAAAACATCCAGTCCCGCCCCTGCTATAGTTCCCGCATCAAGTGCCGCACACAGATCTTCTTCATTTATTATCGGCCCGCGTCCAAGATTCAGAAGTATGGCTGTATTTTTCATTTTACCGAGCGCTTCTGAATTTATAAGATTCTCGGTATCGCTGTTTAAGGGCGCATGAATTGACACTATATCCGAAGTTGACAACAGCTCATTGAAGCTTACTTCTTTGATCAGGTCATCATGGTTTTTCCCTGAAGTCGAATAATACTGAACATTGCATCCAAAAGCTGTAGCGATCTCCGCTACCCTGTGACCGATAGCCCCAAGGCCTATGATGCCCCAGGTTTTACCGTTAAGCTCGTGAAAATTCCTGGAAAAATGTGTAAACAACTTATCCCCTGCATATTTCCCGCTTTTTACATACTCATCATAGTAGGGTAAATGCTCAAACAGGTAAAACAGCAATGCAAAAGTGTGCTGAGCTACCGTCTCCGTAGAATATCCGGCAACGTTTCTCCATTCTATTCCTTTTTTTGCCAGATACTCTTTGTCCAGGTTGTTTGTACCGGTCGCGGTTACACATACGAGTTTCAGCTTTTCTGCTGTACCTATGGTATTCTCATCTATCCTGGTTTTATTCAGTACTATGATATCCGCATCCCTGACTCTGTCCGGAACTTCGGACGGGTCGGAAAAATCGTACATCACTACTTCTCCCAGCCTGTCAAATCCTGAAAGATCAAGGTCCTCACCTATTGTTTTTCTGTCTAAAAAAACTATCTTCATATATTCACACTCCTGCCTTCAAAGTCTTTTTGCTTCAAATTCAAATCCGCCTTTTCCGTCGGTCTTCATCACCACATAGGACGGGGCTCCGTCGCGGGGTCTTGATATGCTTCCCGGGTTTATGACCCATTTTCCATCTTTATTTAACAGTTTCTGTACATGGGTATGCCCGTAAAAAACCACATCGTATCCGTTACCCTCAGCATAGTCCATAAGCGCCCGGTCATCAAAATAGGGTAATCTCTGACCGTGTTCAATATGGACCGCCTTCCCTTCTATATTGAGATTCTGGGCCGGAAACTCCCGTGAAAACACATCACAGTTTCCTCTCACTCCGTTCACCCTGCAGTTAAAACGATCCGCAAAGTAATCAAAATCTTCGGTCCCGTCACCGCAGTGCAGGATCAGATCGAATTTTCCTTCTCTTTCTCTTATCAGATCAACATTCTCTGTCTTTCCGTGTGAATCACTTATAACTAAAACTCTCACAACTAATCTCCGTCCCCGGGATATCTCTTGTCATTAATCCCTTCGTTTTGTTGTAACTACATATTTCAACATTATTTATAACACATAACTTTTACCCATGGACCTAAATATGCTTAAAGTATTATTATGGCTTTTACATACTTGCCCTATAGATAGCGAGCATATCTTCCTCGTGCAGAAGCTTTGCCGATCCCATGGCTCCGCCAACACCTACCGCGCATTTATGAGCCATGGTAATGAGGTCTTCATCTGTAGCCTTTACACCAAGTTCTCTTAAGTTTGTAGGCATCTTGATCTCACGATAGAAGTCCTCTATAGCTTCTATACCCTTCAGTGCTATCTCTTCATCCGAGCCCTTTGCTTCAACTCCCATTACGTTGACAGCAAATCTCTTGAATCTGGGCAGGCACTCCTTATATACATATCTTGCCCAGCTTCCCCATATAGCAGCCAGTCCGGCACCGTGGGCAACATCATACAGTCCGCCAAGCTCATGTTCAAGTTTATGTGTCATCCAGTCACCACCGCTGCTTCCGCATCCCGTAAGGCCGTTGTGTGCCAGGCTTCCTGCCCACATAACCTCAGCTCTTGCATCGTAATCCTGAGGATTCTTTGCGAGTATCTTTGCGTTTGTCATAACGGTACGTAATAGTCCTTCTGCGATTGAATCCGTGATTTCCATATTCCCGCCGTTCGTAAAATATCTCTCCATCGTATGCATCATGATATCCGTGCATCCGCATGCTGTCTGATAGTCAGGCAGTGTCATGGTAAGTTCCGGATTCATTATGGCAAACTTAGGTCTAGCGTAATCACTGCTATATCCACGCTTAACGAGTCCTTCTTCTTTTGTGATAACTGAAGAATCGCTCATCTCACTTCCCGTAGCAGCTATGGTCAGGATGACTCCGAGAGGAAGACATCCTTCCGCTTTTCTCTTGTAATCATAGAAATCCCATACATCGCCTTCGTTTGCTACACCATATCCGATGGCTTTTGCTGAATCTATGGCGCTTCCGCCTCCCACTGCAAGCAGGAAATCAACACCTTCCTTCTTGCATAACTCTATTCCTTCATATACAAGTCCCAGATGAGGATTCGGAACTGCCCCGCCGAGTGAAACATAGGATATTCCTGCCCCGTCCAGGATATCGGTCACTTTTTTAAGCAAGCCTGAACGCACTACACTTCCTCCCCCATAGTGGATGAGGACCTTTTTCCCTCCGAATTCCTTTATGAGGTCTGCCACCTGCAGTTCGGTATCCTTGCCAAATATTACTTTTGTGGGTGTAAAATACTTGAAATTATACATAGCACTCTTCTCCTTTATATGTTTTTTATGATTATACTCTTATTATCTTATTTTTTCAATGTATTATGCTGTGTTAAACTCTGCGAGTCACTTTAGTCAGATAACACGTTAATTCGATTGTGTAAATTGATTGCACAATATACACAAAATATTGGCCCGATTTTGGCATATTTTTGAAAACAGCAATCCCGTTTTGTACATCTTGCACAAATTTTGCGCTGTCAATTTGGTAAAAATCAACAATTGGACATCTTGATTTTTCAAAAAATACGCGTTATAATCTGCATCGTTAAAACAAATCGATCAACAAATCAAAGTCCGGGGACGATGAAGAACCCCGGGAACACAAGGGGGAGATATCAATGTTACTTAAGAAATATGAAAAGCCTGAGACATGGGTAAACAGAAAAAGCGTTAACAACTCAATGTACGCCATCAGACTTACTGACACCGGAGCATACTTTACAGGGTACTACCTTGACAAGAAGTATTCAAAGCCTGAATTTGCACATTTTGATTATGCAGTTCTTTATGACGTAGAGAGAGCTCATGCAGTTCTTGATGAGATGAAAGCTCACGGAATGGAGAATGTAGAAATCCAGAGTTTTGCAGAGGGAATGATCTGCGAGGAGGATTACGCAGCCCTTGACAAGATGCTGAATCATACATCCTTATTCAGATCAATCATCAATGTAATAGCAAACAGACGTTACATCAAAGCTGCCATGGACAGAATCCAGTCCAGAAACGAAAATTACCAGATGCTGACCAAGGCCATTGTTTCAAGCGGCAAGACCGACATCAACAATCCTGATAAGGCTATTCCTTTTAATATCGCTTGTTAATATAAAGCTGTCTGTATTATATTAAAAGATCGACCTCACCGGGGTCGATCTTTTTTACTTACTAAACTGTTAACGAACAAAACATTCACACAGGTTAATCCTGTGTCAGAGAAACACTGTCCCCTGTTTTTCCCAAAAATACTATATATCCATCCTTGGGAAGCGGTATAACAGAAGATGCATCAACTATATGTGTGTTATAAACTTCTTCTCCATATTTATTATACACATATATAGCACTATTTTCATGTCTGTCTATCTCAAGACTTGATTCTGCCACGTCTGAGCCTATCCTGAACCACGAAGCCTCCATTGTTTTCAGATTGACAGTTTTTATATCAGCAGTAAATTCCGGGATGTCATCAACCGATATACAGTTGAGTCCGGCGCTCGTCTCAAGTATCAATCCCTTCTCACTGCGAACCAGCTTTATATCCATCAGATCCCTGTTTGCGCTTGAAGGGATGGACTGGAATGCTACCGCTGTCGTGCTGTCTACTATCTTAAGGAGCCTCGGGAATCCGCTCAGATTAACATACAGGTACCCATCTGCAATATCCATTGTATACACATTTGCTTTAGGAGCCTCATACCATGTCGATGACCACAGATCGTTGTACATCATAAAATTCTTTCCGGAGACAGCCTGCCAGCTTTTCCTAACATCTTCGCTTATAGGATTGGCTTCCATCTTTTCCCCGACGTATTCTTTGCGTTCAAGCTGACCTAAACCAACTATTGTATTCGTATAATCTATAGCAAAATATATCTTTCCGGTATCATCCTTTAAAAATTTCAATACTACAGGGTTCTTCGCAACACGGGCATCACTGATATTTCCGTTTTCAATTTTATATGCAAGTTCCGCAAAAGATCCATCCTCTGTCAGCATATAGTCGGATTCATCTGCATAAAAAGGAGTGACCGTGGTTACATGCATATATTTATGATCAGGGAAAGATATAATATTTACGACAGCTCCACCGTCCCCAAGATTACCTGAGGTATATAAGCCGGCATATTCATCATAGGAAGCCGGTATCTCATCTGTTACTTTTATTTCTGCCTGCTCAGAGTCTTTTACCTCTATACCTCTGTCGGCAAGTATTATATCGAGAATATCCATAGCCAGAGTTCCGTTGTAGGAGCTGGAACCACCGTTGGAAAGCACCGCGATGCTTATATTTTCTTCAGGCGCCACTCCTAAAAATGCGTGATTAAATCCTACATCGCCGCCTTTCGCCAGGAACTTTACTCCCGCAGCATCATATCTGGGCATATTTACATAGTCCCATCCCAGTCCGCTGCCGTCCCTGTATTCATCATCACTCACACTGACCGCCATTTCATTTTTTGAATTTTCCGAAAGAATCGCTTCGTTTCCGGCAAAAAAACATGTTCCGAAATTTGCTATATCTTCGGCTGTCGCATAAACACCACCTGCTCCGAGGCACATTACCGATTCATTTTCGTAATGAAGATTGTTTGCTGAGAATTCTGCAACCAGTCCTTTTTCGTTAGCAGCAGTCATACCGGTGCCTGTTTCGGTCCCTCCCGTTTTTTTTGCCAGATTTTCCTGTATATATTCGGTGTAAGACATACCACTAATCTTTTCAACTATAAGTTCCAACAGGTCAAATCCGTCATTACAATATGCCGCGTAACTACCCGGATCGGCCTTCAGTCTCTGCGACGATAGAAGCTCCAGTAGATTGTCATGGTGGTAGGTATCCGCATCCGAAAACAGGAAATCCCCCACCATGGTAGTACCCATTATTCCGGATGTGTGATCCATAAGCATGCGTACAGTAATATCCTTATATCTTTCATCTGCCATCTTAAAATCAGGAAGATAATCAGTAACCGGTCTGTCAAGTTCTACCTTCCCGGCATCTACCAGCTGCATAACCGCAGTTGTCGAGTATACTTTACTTACAGAGCCCACACAGTAAACCGGAGCCTCATCCCAGCCATTCACATAAGTTTCGGTCTTTGATGATGCCTCTGCATTATCTGATGTCTCATTCCCGTTTGTATTCTCGGCTCCGTTTACCCGAGTGTTTTCAAACAATCTATTAAACATACCATATCCGGCTAAAAATGCTGTCGATAATGTAATGATCATTGCAGCTACCGGAATAAGTATCCGTTTATTGATTTTCCGTTTCATTTTCGTATCCTTTCTTTGATTGATTACTCTGTCATCAGCTCAGTCACGGATATCTTCTTTATCTTGCCGGCACCGATGTAAGTCATGATGTATGCCAGAATTATCATGGCGATATCTACACCGATGATAAGTACTATATCCGTGGTAGCGATCGTCGCAAACATTACCGACCAGAACACCTTATTAACATATATGGCTGCAACGGAAGCTATAATCATTGAGACTATCATAACCGGCATTACCTTGAGAGCCATCTGGCGTCTTAAGTCCTTGGAAGAATATCCCAGACTCTTCATGATTCCAAGATTCTTTCTCTGTCTCTTGACATTGGATGCTGAGATAATAATCAGTATCATGAACACTATAAAGATTACAAGTACGGCTGCACCCAGGGTTCCGGCTCTGGTAGCGTCGGCTATGGGTTCCATCTGGGATTTGATCATGCCTCTCCAGGATCTTACTTCTTTTATTATAAAGTTTCTGCTGTTTCCTGTTATGAGCTGATCACCGATACGAACTGCGTAATCTACGGATGTTACACCATACTGGGTAAGAAGCGTAGCTATTTTTTCTTCTGCCTTAGCACTTATTTTCTCTTCCAATGTGCCTTCTACCGCTCCTGCATTCACCTTATCTTTTGCGCTTCCACCATAGTTTTCCGAGAGCGTCTTTTCATATTTTTCCGGATCAACTCCGTCTTTTAAGTATATATTTACTACATTCGGGCGGGCATTTATATCAATTCTTCTGTACGCTTCCGATGTCATGTATATAGCTGATCCGCCGTTATACAAGGAGCTGACTGTTCCGGTGATGATATAGGATTTTTTGATCCCGTTATGCTCTAAGATCAGACTGTCACCTATGGCACGGCCTTCGTAATCTGCTCTTTTTACTGCTATCGCCACTTCATTATCATGCTCCGGGAATCTGCCTTCGAAAGGAGCAAACTGCTCCGCATCCTTAAAGTCATCATATATTACGAGTGACCCGGCATCATCCGATCCTGATACCGTAAGCTTCTTAAAGTCGTATGAAACAAGTGCCTTTTCAACTTCGGGATTTTCCTGTATCCTGGCAGCTGTCTCATAAGGGTCCACCCCGTTTGCAAGTAATACGACTACGGGTTCAACATCAATTCCCATCATGGACATAAGTCCATCGGTCCCGTTCTTGAAAAATCCGAATGTCATGAGCGCAAAAAGCAATGCTATTCCGGTGGCAATGATGCATATGGCAATGCCGATGTTCCCCTTCATCTCCTGCATTAAACCCTTCATGGCAAGTCTAAAGTTGATATTTCCTTTTGATTTTTCAAGAGGCAGGACATTCTTCTTAAAATTATGCGTCTTTATGCCTTTTCTGAAGGCTATGACAGGGGGATATTTCTTAATGGATCTTGCTTTTATCAATGCAAATACGGTAACAATGATAACTACGGCTATTGCTACAATTATAAGCTTCAAAATCTCCGGACGGCCTTCGATATCACGTCCCATCATAGACCTTATGACACCGTTCTGTGCCGGTGTGAGGAGTATAGCTGTAAGCACTCCCAGTATAGCTCCTATCCCGCCTGAGATGACATATTCCAAAAGGTACGACAATGATATCTCCCCCGACCTGTATCCCAGCGCTTCGAGTACGCCTATCTGCTGCATCTGGTCTTCGATATCGTTGCTTATCTTATGCCTTATCATGAACATGGCTGCAATCATTGTAACTATCGAAATAAATACGGTCAGAAGCAGGAACAGATCAACATATTGTGTTTCCGCTTTTTTTTCACGGCTCTTGCTAAAAAAATAGCTGATATTTTTTGCGTTCTCACCTGATTTTTCTTCACATTTTTCAAGATATTCATTGTAGGGGAAGTCTTTTTCATTATCACCATAATCAAAAGCCAGGCCTCTGTATTCACTCGCCATCATGCCGGTGAATAACTGTGTAAAGAGCTCATAGTCCTCCTCCGATATAATGGTTTTATAACCATACCCGTCATTCGCAGCCAGGCCTGTTTCATAAAAACCAACCACCTCAAAAGGATACTCTTTCCCGGATTTCAGCACGGTGAATTCATCTTTTAATTTATATCCGGTATTTATTTCAAAGAACTGTGGAAGCCATATCGGATGAGCTACATTGCTTATCTCCTCAGCTGTGAGGCAGTTTCTCTTAGTAAAGTTTTCTAACTTACGCTCATTTTTTTCGGTAATAAACAACATGTTATATGAAATGGCATTTCCATCATATTCTATAACATCTGTCGAAGGTACAAAGAGAGTCTTTATCTCTTTTAGATTTTGGGGATTATATTCATCTTCAAGGATCTTTAAATAGGTATCTCTGTAACCCGATTCCTCAAAGATAATCAATTCACTGACAGATCCGGAAACCGTAAAACTCTCATCAAATACCTTGCTGCTCTTCGAATTGTTAGCTATGAATATACCCAGCATAAGTGTAGTGACCAGTGTAAGGAATGCTATAGCCAGAGCCTCTTTTTTGTTCTTTTTTAAATTGAATAATGATAATCTTAGTATTTTCATTTTATTTCCTCTTGTTTTACCATTTTCGATTACGTATTTTGCCCAATAAATGTTATTCTGATTGATTACCAGCCCATATCCTCCAGAAACGCTGTTAGTTTGCTTCTGCGTTCCTTTATATCATCCTCACCATAAGGCTTCATCTCAAAGTCTCCGACCACGCCTCCGTCCCTTAAGTAAAGGACTCTGGTTCCACGGAGAGCAGTCTTTAAGTCATGTGTTACCATCACTATGCTCTGTCCGTTCTTGTGAACTTCAGAAAATATATCCAGTACATCCGATCCCGAGGCTGAGTTCAGCTGACCGGTCGGTTCGTCCGCAAACAGTATCTTCGGATCATTGATCACAGCTCTCACTATTCCGACACGCTGTGCCTCACCGCCTGAAAGCTGGTTGGGATATTTCTTCCACATTTCCTCTTTTATGCCTGATTTTGTGAGCAGCTCCTTTGCTTTTTTGACAAGCTCCGGACTGTTCTTCTGAACTATCAGTGCTCCGGTAAGTACGTTATCGAGTACTGTCTGATTCTCCAACAGGTATATACTCTGGAATACAAATCCACAGTTTCCGCGTCTGAACACCGCCAGCTCATCATTTGAGAAATCCTGTATTTCCTTATCTGCAAAGAAGACCTTGCCCATGGAAGGCTTATCCATTCCTGATAATGCATAGAGCAGGGTGGATTTACCCGATCCCGATGCCCCCATGATGATGGTGAAGTCTCCTTCCCTGATTTCCAGGTCCAGATTCTTGATCACGTGCTGCTGCCTTCCGCCGTTTGAAAACGACTTACAAAGTTTTTCTGTTCTAAGTATGCTTTTGCTGTTTTTCATATCTGCCTCCAAATAAATAACCATATATACTACATCCGTATTTTATCATTTTGATTGTAGTATATATGGTTTTGAAAAATACTTCTTTGTCAAACTATTATTAAATTCTTATCAAATTATTAATTGGGGCCATAAAAGCCTATAATTATGCCTAAAAAATGGAATTCAAGATTGACTGACGCAGTATAATCTGATACTATGATAAATATATATACGTTTTAGGGAGTACCTACCATGTTAAATATATTTTTAGGAAATATGCCGGATGCAATATATCATCCACCCGTATACTTTGACAACCAATACGAAGATGAATGGATAACAGCCCCCATTTCAGTTGAAATGATCTCAGATATTGACAAATCTAAAGTTATAGGTCCCCATTTGATTGACAGTCCTGTCCTCGGTCCTATTTCGATCAAAGAACTGTCCGGCGGTGTCAAAACCCTTATACTGCTAAAGTTTGACACGTCAGGAAAAGTGTTCAATGCTTCAGCCTGTGGAGATAACTGTGCCAAATGGATACTTAAGATTGCAGGTGATAAGGATCTGACTATAAATCTAAGACATGTAATGGATTTTGGAGAGACCCCTTTCGAAGCCAAAATTCTAAATTCCGGTGATATAGTCCACAACATGTCAGAATTTGCCAATATCGCAGGAAACTATGTTTAATCAGTGTTCCTGTGTTTTTCTTCATTATCTTATACATCGAGGCTACTATGAAAGGCAAACATAAAATAGTTGTACAGAATAAAAATCTACATTATGAATTTGAGATAAAAAGGAACATCACCATTATTCAGGGAGACAGTGCTACCGGAAAGACAACCCTGATAGATATGCTTAGAACACATGACTCTTTAGGTGACGGTAGTGGAATCTCCGTATCCTCAGATGTACCATGCAAAATTCTCGAGGGAAGGGATTGGAAGCTTATACTATCAAATTATTCGGGTGTCATCTTCTTTACCGATGAAGAAAACACCTTCGTCCAAACAGAAGAATTTGCCCACGCTGTCAAAAATTCTGATAATTATTTCGTAATCATCACGCGAGAAAACCTATATCTTCTCCCTATAAGTGTAGACGAAATATACGGGATGCATTCCTCAGGTAAATATCAGAATACCAGACGCGTATATCAGGAGTTATATCATATTTATTCACATGAAGACAGCTACCCTATTACTCCAGAAAAAATCATCACAGAAGATTCCAATTCCGGATATCAGTTCTTCAATGAAATATGCAAACAACACAATTTAGAATGTATCAGTGCTGAGGGGAATGCCAATATATTTAAGCTTTTATCCTCTGTCAATTCAGAAGAAACCTGTATCATAGCTGACGGAGCTGCATTCGGAGCTCATATGAACCGAATATTTCAGAACATAAAAAACAAACAAAATGTACACCTCTATTTGCCCGAATCATTCGAATGGATCATCTTAAAGACAGGGCTTATAGACAAATCAAAGGTTGCGGATATGCTCGCACATACCGAGGATTACGCAGACAGCAAGGAATTTATGAGTTGGGAACAGTTTTACACCGCGACCCTCATAAGTCAGTCTCAAAATACCTATCTTCAATATAGTAAAATCCGGCTAAATCCAGCATATCTTCACACAGCAACTATCAAGAAAATTCTTGATGTTATTAAAGGAATTAAGTTTTAAAAACTCAGGTGCCCTAAATCAACTTTAGAGCACCTGAGCATTTTTCTTTTACTTCATTCAAGGATTTCATATTATACCCTTTCTTTAATGTAACCCGAATATATATAGTTTACCAAGCCATCCGGGTTTTTTTGAAATTAGTCAATTGACGAAGGACCTTATTTCTGGTAAAATAATAAATCATTTGTGTTTGCGCATTTTGGAGGTTCCCGATGTCTTTATTGGATTTTATCGATGACTATCTGGCTCTGGTTCTTTTACTTGCAGCCATGTTCATACTTATACGTACTACAGTTCATTTGTCCAGGAGAATGGTTTTAAACCTGACATCGATAATACTGTATATTCTGTTACTGTCGATAGTAGAATATATTGAAGTATACTTGGGAAACCAGCCGACATTTTCTTACTGGAGAAGGATCCTGACAGCTGCCAAATATATCATACCGTCAGTGATGCTGGCACAGATCAGCATAACTTTCCTGCATTTAAAGAAAAAATATATTTTGATTCCTGCAGCGCTTAACACAGCTCTTTGTATAATATCGATTTTCACAGGGGTGGTTTTTGACTTTTTCCAAGTAACCAATAATTTTAAAAGAGGTCCTTTGGGTTACTTGCCGTTTATCATATGCGGAGGTTATTTCCTGTTCCTGTTCATTTATGTGTTTGTTCGAACCAACAAACAGTTTGAAGATATACTTCCTATATTGTTCATAGTTTTTTCAGGAGTGTTGGCCTTTGTGATGCCGTTAATACAAGGTGAAGGCTTTGAAAAATGGTTTACGACCACTATATCGATCAGTGTTTTCGTGTATTATGTATTTATAGTACAGCAGTTGTCCAAAAAAGACCCTATGACAGACTTGCTGAACCGACAGTCATATTACGCGGATTTTGAAAAGCCCGGAGATATTTCGGCACTTATACTGCTTGATATGAATGGATTAAAAAGACTGAATGACAGCGAGGGACATGAGGCCGGTGATACTGCACTAAAAACTCTGGGGTCCTGCTTCAAGCAGGCTGCCGGCTTTGGACAGCGTGTATACCGTATAGGCGGAGATGAATTTGCCATCATATGCAGGAACTGTAATGAAGAGGCAGTAAAAGCTCTGGTTTCAGATATATACAAAAGGGTAGAAAAAACAAAATACAGATGTTCCATAGGCTACTGTATGAACCAACAGGGGATATCTTCCAAGGATCTGTATATCAAAGCCGATGAAAGCATGTACAAGGCAAAGCAGGAGTTCTATAAAAATCATTCCGAACTTGACAGAAGGAAAAACAGGTGATTTTGACAGGAGAAAAAGATGGAAACAGAAAAGGTTAGCGTGCTGATAGTGGATGATGATGAGGTGATAGCCCAGTCTACAGCGGAATTTTTCAACATGTTTGAAGTAAACACGGCATATGTTACAAGCTTCGACGATGCCGTAAAGTTCCTTGATGCTCATCTGGTTTCACTGCTTCTGCTTGATATCAATCTCGGAGATAAATCAGGCTTTGACCTGTGCCGTAAGGTCAGAGAGAACTATGATATGCCAATACTTTTTGTAAGCGCCAGGACAAGTGATGATGATGTGCTGATAGCCCTGAATATCGGTGGGGATGATTACATAAAAAAACCCTTCACGCTAAATATACTCCTTGCAAAAGTAAAAGCTATTCTGGCACGATACGAAAAATCAAAAGAGGCAGCGCTCCGGTTAAATCACAGTACGGATTCTGCCGATAATGCATCTGATCCCTTGAACAAAAACACACAGGATTCTGTCTTGAGGCTCACAAAAACCATAAGCATAGACACCGCTTCACATAAAGTAAAAAACGGCAATGAGCCCGTCAGCCTAAAGGCTATGGAGTACAAGCTGCTTAAGTATCTTGCTGATAATTGCGGGAGGGTTGTAACAAAGGATGAGCTGCTAAAAGACGTATGGGATGATGAATTTATAGGTGAGGGTACACTTGCTGTCCATGTTAGACATCTGAGAGAGAAAATAGAGGACGATCCGAAAGAACCTAAGCTTATAAAAACCGTATGGGGTGTCGGATACATGATGGAGGCCTATGAAGAATTATTATAGAACAGTTCTCGTTCTTGGAATTGTATTTTTTCTGGCAGTCATAGGTTTTGCTGTTATTTCCGGTCAGGATAAGAATGCCTATTCTGTGAAAAGCGAACAGATTTTACGCTTAAATGACATAATGAAAGATGCCGGAGATAACTGGGGTAACCTGTCTGTCCTTAAAGATAATGATTATGGCGTTGATTTTGTGATACTGAACACAGAAGACATAATGGTGTTCTCCGGGATAAAAGATAACAACGACGGGGAGACATACTCCGTTCCTGTTGCCATAAAAAAGGGATACCCATATACTTATATAACCAAAGGCAACATCATCATGGGCTCCGTGATACTGGTAGAAGACGGGCTTGGTAATCTGCGAAGCATCCGCAACGGAATGATAATCGGGTTGACATTATTCGGAATTCTTCTTATTCTTACAGCATTTATTTACGGAAAATATATAAAGAAAAACATTATAGATCCTTTCAATAACATGAAAGATTTCGCGGGGCGGATAGCTGAAGGAAAACTTGATGAAGTTCTGGTGATGGACAAGAACAATATGTTTGGAACATTTACCGAGAGTTTCGATATCATGAGAGAGGAACTGGATGCCTCAAAAAAGAGAGAAATTGCACTCCAAAGACGTGAAAGAGAGCTTGTGGCGTCACTTAGCCATGACTTAAAAACTCCTATAACCGGGATAAAAGTTACGACGGAACTGCTTAAGGCGAAACTGGCTGCCGGAAAAACAGACGATATGGATGAGAAGCTGGATAATATATATAAAAAGACGGAACAGATAGATGTTTTAGTCAGCGATCTCTTTTCTTCCACTCTTGAAGACCTTGGAGAATTTAAGGTAGTTTGTACCGATGAACCTGCTGCCGTACTTCGCGAAATCATAACAAAATATGATGACAAATCTAAAGTAATATCCACAGATACTCCTGATGTTTTGATCCATATCGATACCAAACGTATGAGCCAGGTAATAGGAAACATCATTTCAAATTCGTACAAATACGCGGGAACCTCCATAGATGTTTCCTATAAAATAGAAGAAGAATTTCTGGAAATGACGATACGGGATTATGGACCCGGAGTGCCTGAAGATGAACTGAGCCTTATAGCCAATAAGTTCTACCGCGGCAAACAATGGGCTGACAGCAAAGAAGAAGGAAGCGGACTCGGGCTTTATATAGCAAAAATGCTCATGGAGAAGATGGACGGAGAACTTCTCCCGGAGAGCAAAGGGGACGGATTGAGCATTACACTGCTTATACCTCTCAGTTGAAAAATCTGTAAAAAAATAATCCGGATGGACTGCCCACCCGGATATTTTTATATATTCTTACGTTTATGTTCGGCAGGACAGCTATGACCGGTGCCCGGACCATACTGACATGCCTTGCACTCAAAACACTTAACATATGACGAACCGTCAAGCGTTGCGTTCGGTAACTGAGGATCCGCCAGCATTCCTCTGGCCAAATCTACGGTATCAGCCAGGTCTTTTTCAACAATATACTTTATCAGCTCCGGAGTCAGCAGTCCTCCAACACATGAAACGGGAACCTTTAAGCCGGATACTGCTTTAAAATTTACTCCCAATGCACATAAGTCACTGTAAGGTTCGCTTTCGCCCTTAAGCTTCACCTGAAAACTGTCAATGCCATGTGAAACCTGCAGATAATCGCAGCCTGCTTCAACATATTCTCTCGCTACATCTACCGCATGCTGAACGTCCGGCTCGGCTCCGGGTGTTCTAACGGATATGATAAAATCAGACCCGCATTTTTTGCGTATTCCCTGTATTATTTCTTTACCAAAAAGCGCTTTGTTCATACCATATTCATCGGTTCTGAGATTTGTTTTAGGAGATACGAACTGATTTATGAGATATCCGTGGCAGCCATGAAGCTGTATTCCGTCATATCCCGCTTCTTTTGCCCTGACAGCAGCTGATATAAAGCTTTCCTGCATGGCATGTATCTCATCCCTGCTCATTTCTTTCGACATTTTACCGTCACGCGTCGGAACAGAAGAAGGACCTACAGGGGTTCCGAACATCGGATTACCAGTGATACCGGTATGGTTGAGCTGTATAATGACCACAACATCATTCTTGTGACACGCATCTGTTATCGCACGATGTCCTTCGGTCTGGCTCTCATCCCAGAGACCCATGTGATTTTTTGCAAATCTGCCTTCCGGAGTTACAGCGGTTGCCTCGACACAAATGAGTCCTACTCCTCCTTCAGCTCTTTCGGTATAGTGTGATATGTGTTTCTCTGTAACCTTTCCGTCTTCGCCTGCAAAATCAAACTTAACTGTAGGCGCCATGGTTATTCTGTTTTTTATTTTTTTCCCGTTTATTATCAATGAGTCATTTACATTTGCCATATGGGTCCCCCTTAATATTCTAAAGACTTATAAAAATCCTGAAGTACAAAGAAAGCAGGTTTACGATAGCTCTTGTCTTCCGATAGCAGCCCTTTTCGATTGTAATATTTCTGTATATAACTTGTTCGTCTCGGGCATCTGAAGTCATACATGATCCAGGGCGTCATGCCTTTTATATATTCTATATCTTTTAGAGTATCTATCTGCATCTTATATACGTATTCCTGGCATTCTTCCGTCCCTTTGTCATCTATGGAACCATGATGTCCCCGGAGAGCATCCGCTCCAAACTCTGTAATGATCACCGGCTTGTCCGGATTGCTGTTGTTCATGAGTTCCGGGAGAGAATTGAAATCAGGTGAATACCATCCACAGTATTCATTCAATCCGATGATATCGAGATATTTCTCCAGTCTGTCCCGTATCATGTTCTTTTCGCCATCCACAAGACATGCTGCGGAAACCGGACGGGTATCATCTATCAGGTGGGCGCATTCGGCCAGACCACCCATGAATTTTAGTCTTTCGTCGGAATCGGCATTTTCGTTTCCTACCGACCAGATGATAACACTGGCACGGTTTCGGTCGCGTATGATCAGTTCCTTAAGCTGATTCTCCGCATCCAGATATGTAGCTTCCCGTTCAAATCTTATAGCCCAGTATACAGGGATTTCCTCCCACAGAAGCAGTCCCATTTCGTCAGCCAGTTTAGCAGTATTTTCATGATGGGGATAGTGTGCGAGCCTCATGAAGTTGCAGCCGAGCTCTTTTGCTATACGGATGTTTTCCCTGCGTTCTTCATCCGTGAGAGCTTTCCCGTTTTCGACACTTTCCTCGTGACAGCTTACTCCTTTTAAAAATATGGGGCTGCCGTTTAAGAGAATATCCCTGCCGCGCACCTTTATCTCTCTAAAACCTACCCTGTCGCTGATTTTGTCATTTCCACAAGACAATTCTACATCATACAGCTTGGGGTTATCCGGTGACCAGAGTTCGGGTACCGCATCTGTCACCATCTCTGCCATACCTTTTTCAAACCGGATTTCCGATGATATTTTAAGTCCCGGAATATCCAGACGTCCATTGGTTGTAACCTGTTCTGAAAGTTCAGCTTTTATTCTGATATGGTTGAAACTTCCGTCAGGCACCAGCGCTACGAAAAAATCTTTGATATATACATCAGGTACAGTTATCAGCTCTATGTCTCTGTAAACACCGCCATAATTAAACCAGTCTGTGTTTTCCGTTGGAACCTGTTCCGGTCTTCTGGTAGCATCGGCGGCTATGATGATCCTGTTATGTTCCCTGATAATACCGGTGACATCATAAAACGCCGGAGTGGATCCTCCGCGGTGCATACCTATATACTCACCGTTTAAGAATACTCTTCCTATATAATTTATCGCACCTATACGCAAAATAACTTTTTCTTCTTTGTGTACGGAGTATTCGAATGTCCTGGTAAACACCATACTGCCTTCATACAGAAGATACTCCTTCTGTCTTGTATTCCATGAACAGGGAAGTTCTATGACAGGCCATTCGTCAAAAGAATAATCAACGGGTAAAGAGAATCCTTTATGGTCCTTATATATTTCTTGGAACCATTTTTGCCTTAAGCATGTGTCATACTGGTCTACTGCGTAGTGCCATTCTCCGTTCAAACTGATGGTGTTTCTTCCGCCGGTAAATACGGCATCCAAAGCAGTGGCCTGTTTATGTTCGTATTGTTCGGTATAGTCATTTAAATGTATGTCTGAAATAAATTTCTTTGTCCCCATTTGTCTTCCCTTCTCCCAGATCATATATCAATTTGTTAGCATCCAAATATCCTTTGATAATTAGATGATACTCGATTTTTTGACTTTGTCAATAATTTTGTGAAGGGGATTGGTCCACAAAAACCCGGATGCGATCCATCCGGGTTTTACAGTTACTTTCTATTATTCATTTACTTTTCCTTACCCTTTACCTTACATCTTGGGTCCGCGGATGATGTTGTCATCTGTGAAGCTGGCTCTCGGTCCAGTAATTACCAGGCCATTGTCAAGAATCATGGTTAGGATTCTTTTGCGCTTTTTTATGAAAATGATAAAACCGTTGCTACTTGGGGGTGAAAAAACGCGCCCTTGTTATACAAAAAGTTAGGTATTTATTATACCTGACTTAATGAGCATACACTACTTATTTTTCAAATATTTTAAGCAGTTTCATCTTTATCCTGCCCTGCATTCCCGAATATGGGTGTTCTCTTAACGGCAGGTTGAAGCGGGTGCTGCCTTTGAGTACGGTCTGCGGATGAGTAAACTCCCTGAATCCCCACTCTCCATGGTATGCACCCATACCGGAATGTCCTGTTCCATTAAAGGGCACACCCTTGACCATCATATGCAGGCAAACTTCATTGATACATCCGCCTCCATACTGCTGGGTAGCCATAACTTTGTCTGCCCATTTTATATTGGAAGTAAAAATGTACATGGCTAAGGGATGCTCCCTGTCAGCTATAACATCAAGGATTTTTTCCACCTCACTGTCTTTATACGGTACAACAGGTAATATGGGGCAGAAAAGCTCATGCTGAACTAAATCATCGTCAGGTGAAACCGGATAAATGATTGTCGGAGAAAAACGACATTCCGACTCATTGCCCGTACCTCCGAAAACAACTTTTTCGGAATATTCTGATGTAAGCTTTACACATTTATCATATACTTTTGATGTTATGAGTTTAGGATAATCCTGGTTCTCGGCAGCATTTTCCCCTATCATCTTTACAAACTGCTTCTTTAATTCCTCCAGGAATTTATCAGCCACTTCTTCCGCTACCGCTATCTGATTTATATTTATACATATCTGACCGGCATTACACAGTTTGAAAAAAGCAATTTTTCTAGCGGTGTCTTTCAGATTGGCGTCTTTCCTAATGATGGCCCAGTTTCCGGTTTCTCCGCCCAGTTCAAGCGCCACAGATGTAAGGTTATGAGATGCTTTCTCCATCACATGCTTAGCCACCTGAGGGGAACCGGTATAAAAAATCTTATCGAAACGCTCATCAAGGCAGATATCTGCTATATCATGTCCTCCGCCTATGACGGTAGCAAACTTCTCAGGGAACGTATCTGCTATAAGTTTCCTAAGCGCCTCGGTGGTGGATGCAGATTTGGAACTAGCTTTTATGACTGCGGTATTTCCGCCGCAAATAGATGCGGCAAGTACTCCCAGGGTAAGAACCACCGGAAAATTGAAAGGACTTATAATGAGAGACACTCCATAGGGCATCTTGTATACGGTAGTGCTTGTACTCGGAAAGCACATGAGTCCGCTGAAATGCTTTTCAGGCTTGGCCCACTTTTTTAAGCCGTTGATTATTTCATTTATTTCAACTATTACAGGACCTATATCTACAAGATATGCTTCCATCGGACTCTTTCGAAGATCTTCATACAGAGCTTCCTGAAGTTCCTTCTGATGAGCGATGAGAGCCTGTTTTAATCTTATTAACTGTCTTATACGCCAGTTTACATCCAAAGTTTTTCCGGTACGGAAGAACTTTCTCTGTGCAAGTACTATGTTATGGATTGATTCTTTTGTGTATTCCATTTTGTGTCCTTTCTTAATCAGAGGTCAATCAGAGGGACGGTTCTCAGATTGATTTAGAATCCTCTCCGGATCTGGTCTAAGAGCATTCGGATCTCGCTGTCAGTGAGGGTTCTTGAAGGTGAATAGTTTATCGAATCTGAATCTATCGCGCACCATGTGGTTATTTCTTTTGGAGCGTTGATCAATAGTTCACTGTCAAGTATTACGCTGATAATATTCAGCCCGACTACTACTGTAGAATTTTTTGTCCCATCCTCACCTTTTACCACTGCACCCACATATCTCACCTACCAGTGCTCTTTTACCAAAACCCTCCAATAATTTGGGTTTGGGTAAAGGGATGGCATTTATTACCGTTCCGGGGACTTTTCTTATCGCTTTTCTTCCTACATAAAAAGACATATAAGCTCCTCCAATCTCATTCAGAATTCCCAGAAACCGGTACCGGTCTCCTCATTATATTTCCTGCCTATATATCCGCCTACGGTGGGTCTTAACTCTATTTCAGCAGTATAAAGCACCGTTGTTTCCTTCAGATGTCCGCCAATAGTCTGATGCCCATTGATATCCTTATATGCAAACATCGCATGAGCATGATAATGAAGCTCGTTATCGCTGTCAGTCACCACATTTCCCATGAGTGAAACCAGTTCCAGCATTCCCTGTACTTCTTCGGTCTCGAATTCTCCTTTTTCAGGAATAAATGTCTGGATCTGCGCTGAGCTGCATCCTCCGATACCGGAATAGATAGCACTCTTTATTCCCTCGGAACGACATATTTCCAAAATCCCTGATACTACTTTGTCACCCCGGTCCATTCTGATATAATAGGTTTCCCCAATTTTCCTATATTCCATACCTTCTCCTTTCTTTCGAAACGATCATCGGCCATGGTCAATGCCACCTCGAAAATGTCTTCCATCTCTGTTCTGTTATTATATACAAAATCGTCGATATTGTCAATTTTCAGGGGCAAATATGACCCTTTTGACATAACATTATATATTTGGTATACTTCAATAATACAGAAACATAAAAGGCAGGGACTAAAATGGCTTCAAGCATCGTACATCTTGCAATAACAAATGAATTAATCAGGACTCACGAATTTAAAAATATCGGCAGGCTGAAACTTGGTGCAGTACTCCCTGATGCAGGCGAAAAAAATCAGGGACATTTAAAAATAAAAATCCCCGAAACCAATAAAAGAACCTATACGTATGATTTCGAGGGATTTAGGGATAAATTTCTTAAACTTCTTAAAACAGATGACCTGTATCTGGGATACTATCTGCATCTCATACAGGACATATGCTACCGGCACTTTGTATATGACAGATACCATTGGAACCCGACTATTCCCGGAAACGTTGAAAAGTTGCACCGCGATTACGCGATAACAAACCATTATGTGGTTGTAAAATACAACCTGAAAAATGACATAGTCATTCCTGATGATTTTGATATGGAACCTATAAATGAACTATGCAGTTTTGATACTAAATGGCTGATCGAGTCTTTGGATACATATTTCCGGACGGTGACTGACGGAGATATTTTCTTCTTTACCAAAAAGATGACCGATGAATTTATCTCAGAAGCGGTAGAGTTATGTAACAAAGAACTGCAAGCTCTAAAAACAGGTATCGGTATGCTCAATGGATTCGAAAATGGCTGGGGCAGAACCTGAGTCTTGTTATTATTTCTTACGGCAAATGTATAATAAATGGTTTGTGCATCCAAGCAGTTCTCTCTTTTCAGATATGGCAAGATACCATTTACAAAATGCATCAAAATCCTTGTCAGGAATAGAAAAATCAGCCCGGTCTTCTATAGGTTCAAGAATTCCGTCCACTCCCGCAGTTGTTATCCACTCAACAGGTTTTGTGTCAAATAAAGCCTCGAATTCAGGAACTTCATATCCGGTAAACAGCTGCTCCTTAAAATGTTTAACCTTATAGTCCGTCGTGAAGTTTTCTTCCTCTCCCGCTGCCCAGTTTCCCTGAAAATAGTTTGCATACATTATCGCGTAGACCGATATAAATGCAAAGAGTATCACTCCGCCGGGTTTAGTCACACGTATAGCTTCATCTATAGCCTTATTCACTTCGGTTTTTTCATATAGATGATACATGGGGCCAAAGCACAGAGTTACATCAAATGCATTATCCGAAAACCTACTAAGATCGGTAGCATCTCCATGATATGACTTAATACCTGTAATTCCCTTACTGCTTTCTTGCAGGATCTTAAGGTTAGCTTCCACAAGCTCTACCGCAGTCACATCCATGCCTTCTTTTGCCAGGGCAACTGAATATCTTCCGGTACCGGCTCCTATTTCAAGAATCTTTGATCCGGGTCCGGCATACTTATGGATGTAGGCCATTGTAGTAGCATATTCAAGCTGCCCATGTCTCGACCTCGTCAGTCTGTCTTCTTCCGAGTACTCATTGTAAAAACCACTGACAATTTCTTCACGTGTACTCATGAATTCCTCCTCATTCAAAGAGCTTTTATATAGTTTTTTCAATCTACTAATATATCAGATATCTCTTTTCTGCCCCGTTCTCCAAAATCGTATTCTTTCTTTCCCAGATCATATACTACAAAAGCTTCTTCATTTCTCGGACATTCCGCAAGGATCTGTCCTGAACGACCAAATACGGCTGTGGGCGCTGTCTGATATGGTTTTATGGTATTGGATGAAATAAAGGTGCAGACATTTTCTACCGCACGGGTCTGTATATGTCCTTTTATCATATTGTATCTGTCGATATTTTCTTCATCAGTTACATCGTAAAATAACATCACATTAAGGTTTGTTTTTTCTCTGTACAGTTCCCTGAAATACTCGGGGAATCTTACCTCAAAGCAAATCCGGATACCTATGCGGAAGCCTTTATATTCAACTACACCACGCTGTTCTCCCTGAGTGAAATTGTCCCTGTCCCAGCCCCAGAGAGCTCGCTTATCATACGTTACCGGTATGGACTCAGGTGCAAAGAAAACCGCACGGTTATAGATTTTTTCATTTTCTTTTGCAATTGTTCCGATTATGAAAGCTACACCTGTCTCATCACATAATGACTGTAATTTTGTATAACAATCTTCAACCTTTGAAAAATCAACTTCAGAACATGAGGCCATATCCATAGGTGGGTATCCCGTCAGGGCACACTCCGGAAATACAATCAGCTCTATCTGTTTTTCCTTTGCATGTTTTATAGCCTTAACCATCGTTTCGTAATTTTTTTCTATATCCGCAGACACTGCAAATTGATATGCTGAAATCTTCATAAATGATCTCCAACCTTATTTCAAAATCAAACTCTCTCCATCCTTACATATTAGATCGATTTTTCCGTCAAGTATCCTGTATGCTTCGCCGAAAAGTGTTTCTTTATCATCATCAATGACAATATAACTTCCGTCATTAAGTGCCAGTATCTCATGCCCCATACTGTCAGCAAAGGTTATGTCTTCAATCACTCTCAGTCCGTCTAATACATCATCCCGCAGCGCCTCAAAGTGAGGGAATATATTTACTTTCGTTATCCCGAGTCCAGGTATCCAGCGTTTAAAATCAGGATCCAGGGCTTCCCCGTCAAGCTCCGGTCCTGCATATACAGTATCCGCACAATTCATGGAACCCGCACTCCACGCTAAAATAATACCCTCATATCCTTTTAACTTCTCTTTTAATCCTATCTTCTTGAAAAAAGCATTTTGCGTTGGTACATGTCCGCCTGTCAGGATTATCACGTCTGTTTCGCTTATGTTATCTGCTTTTGATTCTGTTCTGGCATCACACATCTCCACAGAAGATACAGAGAACCCGCTCATTGGGAGTGCTTCCTTAATGCAGTATAGAACAGAGTCATTTTTTTCAAATTCGAAAGGACCTGCACATATCAAAAGCACGCGAGCATTTTCAGGCCATATTTTTTTCAACTGATCACATAATCCGTTCGCTTCAAATATCGGTCCCGGCAGACGTTT
>JAEEGL012346215.1_pt1 | contig 30341 bp, 27 predicted proteins | sample 9134231 | NCBI WGS metagenome assembly JAEEGL01 (sample SAMN16246548, study PRJNA631951) | gut metagenome | biome: gut microbiome; feature: rumen; material: fiber-attached | host: Bos | place: Iran: Karaj | collected 2018-10 | reverse complement strand
TCTAACAATGTTTTCTTAACATTCTTTTCCATAACAAGTATGCCCATTTCTCATTGGGCTGCCCCCATATGCTTTTACATATGATTGATTATACATTATTACAACAAAACACGGTAGGTGGTATTCTACAGGTTTATTGAGTCGTAGGTGTAGACCAGGTCCTGCTCAATCTACAGATACGGTTTGTAGTGTATCATTCTTAAACAATTATGTCTATCATTTTAAGAACATTTGTTCAGATGTTACTTTCTGTCCCATGAACCTCGCTCCATTGCTGCTATTTCGGAGGATTAGCAAATATTCGTCAATTTTTACTTTGTTTTATGTGTATAGCAGGACTAAAATTAATTCTGTGTTCTAAATTTCTTAATCAATTTTCCGGAGGTATGTTAATGAGAAAAAAAGTATCTGTTGTACTGGCCCTGGCCATGATCGTCTCAGGACCTGCTGCTTTGCAGTTCACTGTAAGCGCTGCGGAAGACGTCCTTTTAGAGGACTCGTACGTCCTGTCCGATGAAGACGAAACTGTCCTATCCAATGAGGACGACTTTATTCTATCCGATGAGGATGACTCCATTCTATCCATCGAAGATGAACCCTCCCTATCCGATGAAGAGATATCTCTGACCTATGGCGAAGATAACTCTTTGGACTTAGAAGAAGACTCCCTATCCCTCGATGAAGAAGAACTAACTTGGGACTTAGAGGAGGAAAAAGAAGAAGTAACCGCCGTAAAGATGATCATCGAGGATGGCTTAGCCCAGCCCATGGTCAAGTATTCTGAGATTGCCGACGGCTACACGAATAAAAACAGTGATATCCTTCGTTTTGCAGTATACGTGGAAACCGATTATGACACCGACGAAGATGGCAAAAAAGATCTTGTTCAGGCAGTAGTCCAGGTTCCCAGGGCCGCTGCGCAGCAGAAATACGATGCTCCCACCATATTTGAAGCCAGCCCTTATTTTGCAGGCACCAGTTCTGATCTCGGTCTTACTGACAAAGACCCGACAATTCCCCAGGGAGCTTCAGCGGACGAAGTGGGAAATTGGAACGAGTCTTCTTTGTATGACACTTCTGCCGGAGCAAGGCGCACCTATAATGAAGGCGATATAATCAGTTCCTCTGCACTGGCAGGCAGAGATGACGAAGCTGCATTTTCATCTCATAACTGGTTCTACAATTACCCTGATGCTCCCAAAAACTCAGGTTACTTTTACAATAGTCTGACAGGGCATGACTACTTCCTTATCCGAGGTTTTGCCGTTGTCGAATCGGCGGGCCTTGGAACCAAAGGTTCTGAAGGTCTTGAAACCTGCGGAAGCATTGCAGAAGTTTCTGCCTTCAAGAACGTTGTGGAATGGATCAACCACAAAGAAGGAAGACATGCCTTCGCCGACAAAGCCGGAACCATTCCCATTGAAGCAGACTGGTCCAACGGCAGAGTGGCCATGAGGGGCTGTTCCTACAACGGCACCATGGCCTATGAGGTTGCTGCCACAGGCGTTGAAGGTCTTGAGACTATAGTTCCCGAAGCCGGAATTGCCAGCTGGTACGAATATAGTAATACTCAGGGTGTTTCCCACTATGCAGACAACAGGTATACCAGTTTTCTTGCAGCCGGTTGTGCCAGCAGATTCTTCACACCTGCCCCTTCGGAGGCAGAAGCATCCGCTGCCTGGGCAACGCTAAGAAGCCTGTGTTCCAAGCTTTTTGGCTTCTTTAACATCGCCCAGGAAAAGCTGGCCGGTCACTACGGTCCTTACTGGGAATCCAGAGAGTACTCTTATTCCGACAAGATTCACATCCCTGCCCTTATAGTTACGGGACTTAACGACTATAATGTCAATGCCAAACAGGCCGACCTTATGAGACAGGCCTTTGAACGAAACAGTCAGGATGTCAGGATGATCCTTCACCAGGGTGCCCATGAGACCCTTGAGACCATCATGATAGATGGAATGTTCTACGAAGAGATTCTGAACAAATGGTACTGCCACTACCTTCTTGATGTAGACAACGGCATGCCAAATGATCTTCCGCCTGTATATGTTCAGAGTAATGTAAACGGTGATTTCCTAAGATATGACAAGTGGTACGGCGATGAAGCCCTGCGCTATGATTTCGCCAACAGTGAGGAGTTAACTCTTCTTCATCCAGACGCAGCTGATCCTGCCCAGCCGGAAGAAAACACCGAAGAGCCCAATCCCGAATATCATGACGGTTACAGTGACATTATGATGTCAGGCGATGACCCTTATTTCACCATGGAGGACTATATCAGCGCCCTGGGCATTGAAGCCGATGCTCCCGAGGCCAATGAAGAAAACGGCCTCTACTGGGAATCACTGGTAAAAAGAGTTCCCGACGAGATCACCCTTCAGGGCAAAGCCACAGTTACCGTCAAAGCCAAGGTACCCACACTTCCCGAAGAGGGTAAGCGAATGGTCCTTGGAGCCTTCCTCTATGACATATCCGACACTTCCTTCCCTGCTTATAACCTGGAATCTGCCAATATCAGCAGATCGCTGTATCTATACGAAGGAATCTACAGAGGCGATGGAATACCAGGTTATAATATTGAGACCTTCAAGCAGACACCTGTAAAGAAGAAACTCATCACCAAGGGTATGATAGATCTGGGAAGCCCCAACGCCGGCTATTATCCACGGACTGCAACCCAGGGAAGCATATCATCTGATACCTATTATGATTACACCATACACATGATTCCAACGGTATATACGATCCAGCCGGGACATTATCTGTGGCTCTATCTCATCCCGGGTATGGACGGCATAGATTCCGATGTGGACATCATGTTAAGCAGTAACGCAGGATCTGTAAGCATACCGGTAAAAGAGATTCCGGAAGACTTTACATCTAACGACGACTTCACTGAGGAATGTACAGAAGATCCGTCCGGCAAAAGAATCGTTGAAAAAGTTAACGGTCAGGAAGTTGCTGTTAAGATCGTCGATGGCAACAACAACATAACTACGGTATCCTCAAAGCTATGGATAAAGAATCTTTTCCCGGAATATACTTATCTGGGCGTACCTGTGACACCTCAGATAGATGTCTATGACGGCACACAGCTTCTTAACCCGGAAAAAGATTATAAGATCACCTACTCAAATAACACCAAACCCACTGAGATAAGTGGCAAGGACAGCAAGCTTACCATCACCTTCAAAGGTGACTACTCCAAGACCCGGCCCGTAGTTCAGACCTATAGGATTGCGAAGGCCTCCCTGTCAGATACCGCCGAGGAGTCCGATGTTATTGCCCTTGATGCCACAACTGCCTACACAGGAAAGAGCATCAAGCCTGTTCCGATATTAAAATACAACTGTGACGACGGTAAAGAAATAAGCGCAAGCACTTTCAAATTAAGTTATCTCAAGGAAGGCGCCTCAGAAGCAGTAGCCGCTATAGCTGAAGCCGGTGAGTACACAATTATCATCGAACCCAAGGATGCAAAATCCTATTTTACCGGCAAAATGACTGCCCATCTAAGTGTTATAAATAATAAAAATAAACTGCTTCAGAATGCCAAGGTGACCTTTACTCCAAATACCTACGCCTACACCGGCAAGGCTATTATCCCTGAGGCAGGGACCTACACACTGCAGCTTAAGCTTGACGGAAAGACACCCACAACCCTCACCGAGCGTTCTGATTACACAGTAAGCAGCGTCAGAAACAATACTGAACCGGGAAAAGCTGAGGTTGTCTTCAACGCCGTAGAAGGAAATGACAAGGGACTCACCGGCAGCGTAACCGCAACCTTCACTATAAAGAAAGGCAAAGACCTTAGTTCTCTTGCAGACAACGAGATCTACTATGAGAATTATGTCAGATACTCAAAGAGCGGTGCTACACCATCCTGGGTAATCCTGTATGATAACGGAGTACTCCTGGAAAAAGGCAGAGATTACACCATAAGCTATAAGAACAACAAGAACCTTACCCCTTCCGATGGTAGCAAAAACGCCAAACTCATCATCAAAGGAAAGGGAAAATACAAGGGAACCATAACCCGCGACTTCACTGTTGTCCGCTGCCCCATCGACGATATGACCGTCAGAGTTAAGGATAAAGTTATCCCCGCCAAGCTTCCGACGAAGGGAAAAGGTTATGAGAATCCTCAGATAACGATCACAGACCCTCAGGGCAAAAAGCTTAAGGCCGGTACTGAATATAAGATTGAAGCCTATTTGACTGACAATGAATCAAATTCCTATTCTCCAGTGACTGAAGATGGGAAAACATGCCTCATTATGGTGACGATATCCGGCCTCGGCAATTACTGCGGCGATAACTTCGGCTATTATATGTACTACGACAAAAAGAATGACCTCAGTAAGACTACGGTGTGGAAGAGCATAAGTCCTAAGACCTTTGACGGCAGTCCCACAGAGCTCACCTATTCCGATCTGCATGAGATGTTTGCCACCGGAACCAAGAAGAACCCCGGTACTTATCTTGAACCGGATACTGATTTCGTGGTGGAGGAATACAGGAACAATACAAAACCCGGCACCGCCAGCGTTGTACTCAGAGGAAGAGGTATCTACGGCGGCACCAAAACACTCAAATTCACCATCAAGCCTAAGGAGCCAAAGACCTTCCTTGGCATATTAAATAAGCAATAACAATACCATTCTTCTGGTTTTTCACAGATTAACAGAATCGTAGGTATAAACCAGATCCTGTTCGATCACAAAATCATCCTCCAGATATTCGGGCAAGGCATGTTCCTTGCCCAGAAGTCTGGTGGTGCACATAGAGGCCGTCGCTCCTGCGCTTAGGGGATCCTCCGGCTCATTCCTATCATCCGCCAGATAAGCCCCAATCCCCAATATCATTATCATTGCCAAAAATACAAGTATAAAAGTATATACAAAAATCATCATTATCCGTTTTCTCCAAGCTGTTTTCCCATAAATCCGTCTATTCTTGTCCTAACGTTATACATCTTCTCCCTGATGATCGGGAGTCTCTGTTCAAATCCGTAAGCTGCAACGCTCTGAATCTCACCGGCTGAAGCGATTCCAAATGCCAGAACAAAGGATACCGCCGCAGAAGCAAGGGCCACTTTCACACATCCCCTTATCTTTCTAAGCTTCTTTTTCCCCGGATAACTCCTAAGCTCAGCCGCAACTTCACTGACGTCCTCGAATCTGTCCTCCCTGTCGGGTCTGGTACATTTATCAATAATCTTAAGAAACTCCGGGGATATTCCCTTTACTCCTCCGGTTTTGTAGGCAAAAACCATCTCATCATCCCTTGGATCCACGCCGGACACAAGCTGCAGCATAGTCATTCCAAGGCAGTATATATCTGTTCTCTTGTCGGTCTGTCCAAGATTACCGTACTGCTCAGGTGCGGCATAGCCAAGGGTCCCCAGATTGGCTGTATCAGCCCTGTCGCTTTTTCTGTAGAGCCTTGCGGTTCCAAAATCAATCAGAGACACCTTGCCTCCCGGACCTATTACAATATTTGCGGGTTTCAGATCCCTGTAGATCACAGGAATCTTCTCGGAATGGAGATATCCAAGAATATCTGTAAGTTTAAGGGCTATATCGGCAGCTTCTTTCTCGGTAAAAAGCCCCTTTTGCAATATCTTCTTTTCGGCGCTGACACCGGGCATATATTCAAGTACCAGGTAGCCATCCTGATATTCTATAAACTGTGGTATCCCGGGGTGGTTTAAGCCCCGCAGAATCTGCGCCTCGTTCTCCAGGCTCTTTTTGGCAGCGCAGTAGTCCGGGCCTTCCGAAGCCTTGATTCTCTTGATAGTGACCTTCCTGCCGCCGCTGTCTCTGGCGAGAATGGCAGTGCCGTTGCCGCCCTCCCCCAGGGTCTTAACCTTCATGTATTTTCCACGGTTCATGGCTGCCCTCCTAGAATTCCAGGCACATAGCCGCTACCAGAATATTGTCCTTCTCATCCCGCTCCTGAACGGTGTCGATGAGTTTGCGGCACTGATGCATCATATCTTCGTCAGTCAGGCACATCTGAGGGCACAGCCTCGTATACAGTTCCTGTCCTGTGATCTTGCGCCAGAGTCCGTCTGTGCAGGCTATCACTGTGGTATTTTTGTCAAAAAAGCCTTTTCCTACCTGAGGCGCCGGCGGTGTATGCGAGCCCACGCATTGAAGAAGCACGCTTCTCTTATCCTCATCAATGTCATCCACGTCAGTTGCATGTCCCATATCCACCATGCGCTGAGCAAGGCTCTGATCCCGAGTAAGCTGCTCCACGTCACCGTCCTTGGTGTAATAGATCCTGGAATCACCGATATTCATAAACATATAACGGTTCCCCACCTGCAAGAGAGCAGTCAGTGTAGTCCCAAGGCTGATACCTCTGTGCCTTCCGTATCTTCTGATATCGCCGTTGATCTTGGCGATCAGCCTGTTCCAGGAAGTCTCTGCAGTCTCCCAGAACCTCTCAAGGCTCATGTTCACCATAAGCACCAGTTCCTCGTGGAACCAGGTCTCAAGTGCTCTTATTGCCTTGCAGCTTGCAACCTCACCCTTTGGAAGTCCGCCCATACCGTCACAGACTGCAATAAGCGCTATCCTTCCAAAGCTCCTTGAATTAGCTACCTTCACCAGTGCCGCATCCTGATTGATTTTGCGATGGTCACCGGCATCCGTACATATACATGCCTTCACATTCATAAAAAAAATCCTTCCTTCCAAAATCAAGTAAGTACAAATCAACTTCCAAAATGGGAATTGTTGCCCGAAACGGGCTGTGATAACAAAAAAATAAGGACTGTGTCTTAGACACAGTCCATTAATACTATAATCCAATTTAGTTGTCAATAAGTTTTTGGAGGACCTCAATGCCCTTTTCAAGCTGATTGTCCATCTTATTCTCGGAATCAACGGAATCGGGATCGTACTCCACCTCAACGTCAGGATCAATACCTATTCCGTGGATGTTTACGCCGCTTGGGGTGTAGTAGCTGCTTACTGTAAGCTTGACTGCAGTGCCGTCCTTGAGATTGATGATTCTCTGAACGATTCCCTTGCCATAGGTTGTTGTGCCCACAAGAGTTGCCTTCTCATAATCCTTAAGGGCTCCGGAAAGAATCTCAGAAGCGCTGGCAGAATACTTGTTGACCAGAACAACTACCGGAATATCTATCTCATGCTTGCCGTCACAATCATAGTTCTCTCTGTGACCGTCTCTGTCCATGGTATAAACAATGGTGCCCTTTGGAAGGAGCTGACGTGCTATATCGCAGACAGTTGAGAGGTTTCCTCCGGGGTTACTTCTAAGGTCGATTATAAGCCCCTTGATGTCATTGCCTCTAAGCTCGGCCATTCCCTCTACAAACTGATCATAGGTAACATCGTCAAACTCAGTGATCTGAAGGTAGCCGATGTTGTCATCAAGAAGTCTTGTATTAACGGTTGGAACCTCAATCTGGGCTCTTGCAACGTCAATCTCAAGATTATCGCTGTTAGTTCCTCTTACAAGTGTCAGATGCACGGTGGTACCTTCAGGTCCCTTGATCATATTGACAACCTCTTCAAGGGTAAGACCCTGGGTTGAATTCTTGTCAACCTCATAGATGATATCATCAATGGCAAGACCCGACTCCTCAGCCGGAGTTCCGGGAATAACACCTGCTATTCTTGGCATTCCGATGGTGTTATCAAGGCTCACATAGGCGCCGATGCCGTAGTAAACACCCTGGGTATCGCTCATGAGCTTAGCCAGTTCTTCCTCTGTGTAGTATACGGAGTAAGGATCTCCGAGGGAATCAAGAAGGCCCTTGTACATGCCGTTTCTCACATCCTCTATGTCAACATCGGTCTTGTAATAGTTGTCGTCAATGGTTTTCTTCAAAAGATCTATCTTGTCCTGAGTTGCCTTATCAAGAAGTTCCTGGGATGAAGCGGTTTGTGCCCCCTTCTTCATGGAACCTGCTGCATTCAGAAATACATAGGCCCCCGTCAGCACCAGACAGGCACATAAAAAACCTACAAGAAGGCCGACTGCAAATTTGCGGCCTCCGTTGTCCTGATTGTTTACATCATTATTGTTCATATCCATTTCTCATAATCTCCTCATTATTTCAGGTAATTCCAGGGACTTGTGTAGGCGCCGTTGAGACGTACACCAAAATGCAGATGGTTACCTGTAGATCTTCCTGTAGATCCCACCGCTGCGATCTTGGTTCCCGCTGTCACATCCTGTCCCTTGGAAACATACAGAGCGGAGCAGTGCATGTAAATCGTATATAATCCGCCTCCATGGTTGATCATTATGTAATTACCCATGGATGCTTCATAGGCTGCGGCCACAACTGTTCCCTGATAAGCCGCAAGAACAGGGCTGCCTCCGGGAGCTGCCAGGTCTATGCCGTTATGCATCTTCTCAATTCCGAGAGTGGGATGTATTCTCATTCCGTAGTTGTCGGAAATTCTGGTGTATTTGGGGCAGGGCCAGGTGAACATACCGCCGTCATAAGTATATTTGCTGTAAAGGGCTGCCTTGTCAGCCGCAACCTCTTTTTCCAGAGCTGCGATCGCTGCATTCTCAGCCTTGATCTGGGCTTCATACTCGGCGATGGCCGCTTCCTTGTTGCTGATATCGGCATTAACGTTGTTTAGCTCTGTGGTCTTGGCACTTAAAAGACTCTCAAGATTGGCCTGTTCCTCTTCGCTGGAAGCCTTCATGGCATCAAGAGTCTCTTTTTCCTCCTCAAGAGCCTGCTTGGTAACTCTGATAAGGTCCGTGGTGGCAATATACTCATTGAGCTTGTTTCTGTCATACTCAGAGAGCATCTCTATATACTCAGCCTTGTTCAGCATATCCGCAAAAGTGCCGGACTCAATAAGAAGCTCCACATAAATGATGTTCCCCTTCTCGTACATGAACTTGATTCGCTTCTTCATGGCCTCGTACTGGTTCTGCTGGGTGATCTCAGCCTCCTCAAGTTCCCGTGTGGTCTCATCTATTTGAGCTTCTTTTTCGGTTATCTGCTCATTGAGGGAATCGATCTTGGCCTGAATGTCGGACAACGATGAGTCAATCTGTTTGATATAAGCGTTCAGATTGGACTTGTTGGTCTCAAGGTCCTTCTTAAGCTTCTCAAGATTGGTCTTGGCATTCTTAAGGCTGTCGCGCTCTTTTTTGGAATTGGCGATCTGATTCTCCTTCTGCTTGATACTCTCCTCGGTGACTGTAGCCCCTGCCCTGATGGAGGGTCCGGCCACTGCTGTCAGAAGGACTGCAACAAGAAACAGATTCAGTATTCTTTTTGATAGTCTCTTCAAATGTATGTTCAAAACAAAGAAATTCCTCTTTTACTCTTTATACATGCAGATGTCTTCTTACGGTCACAAAGCTGCCGAAGAAGCCGATTCCTATGCCGATTATCAGTGATATAGGTGTAAGCTTGTTGAAAATAACACCAACCGGCAGGAATTTAAGGAGTGAGCTCAGCACCGTAAATTTGGAAATAACGTATTCAATTGCATGTGTATAAACAAAGTAAATGATCACAAGAGGAATAAGTGATCCGATGATTCCGATGAGAATACCCTCAACAACGAAGGGAGCTCTTACGAAAAAGTCGGTAGCACCTATGTACTTCATGATGTTGATCTCGTCTTTTCTGACGGAAATACCCATGGTTACGGTATTGCTGATAAGGAAGATCGAAACCAGAAGAAGTATCAGGATAATTCCTGCAGATACATAGGCTATCAGCTTGTTGATACCGCTCAAGGTGGTGGCTGTTACTTCGGAGCGGTTAACCTCTCTTACAAGGGTTATGGACTCAATGTAGGTTACAAGAGCCTGCTGCATCGACACATCGTTGAGATAGATCTGCAGGTTGGCTGAATCCGCAAGGGGGTTCTCCGTGAAGCCGTCGGCGTACTCACCAAGGTACTCCTCCTTGAAGCCTTCCCAGGCTGCGTCTGCGGAAACGTAATCAATCTCTCTAACCTCCGACCTCTTCTCAAGGTCGCTCTTAACTGCCAGAATCTCCTCTTCGCTGGTTCCCTCGTTAAAGAAAACCGTTACGGAGACGCCTTCCTCTGCAGTCTTAACCACGTTCTGGAAATTTGTAATGATTGAATAGAATATACCGAAAAGGAAAAGGCAGGCACTGATGGTGGCTACAGAAGCCAGTGTGTACCACTTGTTTCTTCCAAGATTCCTGAATCCCTGTCCTATGGTATAAAAGAAGCTACTAATCCTCATCGATGTACATACCTTCTTCCTCGTCCTCTATGATGACGCCTTTCTTCATGGTGATAACTCTCTTCTTCATGGCATTGACTATCTCTCTGTTGTGGGTTACCACAATGACGGTTGTGCCATTCTCGTTGATCTGTTCCATGAGCTTCATGATTTCCCAGGAATTGTTGGGATCCAGGTTACCGGTGGGCTCGTCCGCCAAAAGAATGGCAGGCTTATTGACCAGAGCTCTTGCAAGGGCAACTCTCTGCTGTTCGCCTCCTGATAACTGACTTATTTTATTTTTGTACTTGCCGGCAAGGTTAACCGTTGCCAGTATTGATGGGACGTTTCTCTTGATCTGACTGCCCGGAACCTGAACGATTCTCTGGGCAAAGGCTACGTTTTCATAGACATTTCTGTCCTTGAGAAGACGGAAGTCCTGGAACACGATTCCGAGATTTCTTCTGAACTTGGGAATCTTCCTGTGTTTGATTCTCCTGAGATTGTAGCCGAGAACTGTGATCTCTCCGTCGGTGGGCACAAGCTCGCGAAGAAGGAGCTTGATAAGCGTGGACTTACCGGATCCGCTGTCACCTACGATAAATACGAACTCCCCCTTCTTGATGTGAAGGTTGACTCCGTTCAAGGCCGGTGCACCCGTAGAATAAGATTTGGTCACGTTCTCCAGCGTGATGATCTCATCCTCGGGTATCTGCCTGTTATTTCTTCTTTTTCTGTAAACTCTTTCCATAAATCTCCCCCAAAAAGTTCCTGGTAATATACGCATGACTCCGCTTCGCTTCCGTCATGCTACAGACATTCGGAATCCGCACTATCGTGCTACTTCCTCATGTCTGTTCGGTCCGCAAGGTCCTAAGAACTTCTGTGCAAGCACAAGTTCTTAGGACTTTGCGTCCCTATATCACTTAGGTAAATCTCTCCATGTACTTCATGTATCTGACAACCATAAGCGCGATCTTGAAGGTTATGGCATCATCAAACACTCGAAGGTCAAGGCCTGTGCTCTTCTGAAGCTTATCAAGTCTGTAGACAAGAGTGTTTCTGTGTATGAATAACTGTCTGGAGGTTTCCGAAACGTTAAGGCTGTTCTCGAAGAACTTATCGATGGTGGTAAGTGTTTCCTGGTCGAAGTCATCAGGATTTCTGCCCCCGAAAATTTCCTTGATGAACATCTTGCAAAGAGGAATGGGCAGCTGGTAAATAAGTCTTCCTATGCCCAGCTCGCTGTAACAGATCACCTTGCGCTCATCGAAGAAAATCTTGCCTACATCAAGGGCCATCTTGGCTTCCTTGAAGGAACGGCTGACCTCTTTGATCTCACCTACAACGGTACCGTAGGCAATTCGTACGCCTGAAAGACCTTCCTTCTCAAGCACAGAGAGCATCTCCTCTGCAGCCTTGCTGATATCTCCGGACTTGCCGAAGTCGCTTACGTCCTTGACCACGATCACGTTGTCCTCGTCAACCTCGGTGACAAAGTCGTTGCCGTTGCCGAAGTGAGTTCTTGTAAGCTCCAGAGCGTTGTTGTCACGGCCGTTCTCAGACTCAATGATCATCGCGACTCTCTTGGCGTCGGTCTGAATGTGCAGTTTCTTGGCTCTGCTGTAAATATCAACCAAAAGCAGGTTATCCAGAAGCAGGTTCTTGATGAAGTTGTCCTTGTCGAATCGCTCCTTGTAAGCCACCAGAAGGCTCTGGATCTGATAAGCGATCATCTTGCCAAGCATATAGGTGTTCTCACCGCTGCCTGTGCAGATAAGGATATACTCAAGCTGCTGCTCGTCGTAGATCTTGAAATACTGATAGCCCTGAATTTCCTGGGAATCAGCGGGAGAGCTGACAAAATCCCTGGCCACTGCAGATACGGCTCCCATATCCGAGGTGGTGGATGCCACTTCCTTACCGTCAAGGTCTAGAACGCAAAGATCAACATGGGCAATGGTCTTAAGCCCGTCAATTGTATTCTGGAGAATCTGATTGGAAATCATCTTTCACTCTTTCCGCAGCCGCATAGGACTGCTAATAATAAAAACTATAGACATTTTAATATAAATATACAAAAAAATCCACCTTTATAAAGGCGTTTTTTGTATATTTTTTTGATTTCCTCGTCAAAACCACCAAAAACAGCCTTCGCTTTTTGTAATCATGGATGTTTATGCGATATAAAGTTTTACGAAAATGAGTCGATATATTTATAGATAAGGAATAATCTGGTTTTCGCACCGGCCCCTTAAAGGCCCGCATGGTGCAGAGTACAAGGAGGTGCTTATGGATATTCCTGCTGTATCAATGGCGCTTGCTCAGAACAAAGTAATGAATGACTTTGGTGTTGCAATGCTCTCAAAGAGTCTGGATAACATGGAAAGCGCAGGAGCTGCAATGGTTAATACCATCGAGGCTGCTCCTGCCCCTTCACTTGATCCTAATCTTGGGAACAATATTGACATCAGGATCTGAGTAGAGTAGTGGCCAACTATTAATTGGGGGCCAGTCCCCATCAACAAACTGTGAACAACATAGCCTTCCGTTAATCTTAGAAGTTCACAATTTGTTAATGGGGACTGGCCCCCTTATCGTTAGCGTTATTTTTTCTCTATTGCACTTTCCTTTATCTCTATCAGTCCCTGCTTAAGGAGACGTCCAACGGCTCTCTTAAACTCGTTCTTGCTCATTCCGGTCTTTTCACGGATAAGCTCGGGAGATGCCTTGTCGGTAAAAGGAATCTTACCGCCCTGCTTGTCCATCATGGCAAGGAGCTTGTCTGCATCGGTATCCATCTGAAGATAGGCCTTCTCACGAAGACTTAAGTTAAGCCTTCCGTCCTCTTTAACCGAAGCAACTCTTGCATTGACGCTGTCGCCTATCTGAATATTGCCGTAAAGCTCTTTCTTGGGAATAAGTCCCGAATAAATATCATCAACCGCAACGAAGGCTCCGAAGTTATCGCTCATCTCATATACTGTGCCGATAACCTTGTCATCCTTCTTGTAAGGGCTCTCGTTCTTAAGATAAGGGTAAACGTTCATTGTCACACAGAGTCTTCCGCTCTTATCCACATAAAGAGCACAGAGAACCTCTTCGCCCTTGTGCACCTTCCTGGTCTGCTCTCTGAAGGGTAAAAGAACGTCCTTCTCCAGGCCCCAGTCCATGAATGCACCGATTTTGCCGGTTTCCTTGACCTTGAGCACGCGCACATCCCCTAGCATGATCTTGGGCTGGGTAGTGGTGGCAATGGGTCTGTCATCGGAATCCTTGTAAATAAAAACTTCTATCTCAGAGCCAACCTTAATGCTGGCAGGTACCTGCTTCTTGGGAAGAAGGACCTTCTCCTCTTCCTTGCCGGGCTCTGCCACGTATACTCCGAAGTCTACTGTCTTAACAACTGTAAGTGTCTGTTTTGTTCCAATCTGAATCATAATTGTCTTCCGTCCTTTCGTTGGTAGCATGTCCCCATACATGCTGTTTACTTCTGTAGTTTATTGCTGTTTTCATATATATGATAAATGATTCTGCGAATCATTTTCAACGAATATTTATCTGGTCTTAAATTCCACAAGGCAGTAGGGCTTGCCCTCAGGATTATTAAGGCTGATGGTGTATACTTTTCGATCCGATTGCCTGTTTGTAACCATAACCGGATAAATTGTATCTCCAAGTCTTGCCTGCATTCTGTACTCAGCTCTCATGGAGGTGATATTCATATTCTTATCCGGAAGGCATTCCTTGGCCATTCTGACATATTGACCGTTGTTGACATGGTCATTGGTGTCAAGATGGTAGGTCCTGACCGTTATCTCTTCGTATTCCCTTCGATCCCCCTCAGAAGGCATAGCAATCTTGCGGTCTGCGTAGTCCATGGAAAGCTTGTCACCGGTTGGATAGGTCTCTATCATCTCAGGCATTACTCTTGCCGGAACCTGCTTTTCAAAATCAAACAAAGTCCAAATGGAATTGGCAACTGCCAGCCTCTCGCCATCCTTCGTATCCATAAAAAAGTTCCTGAGACCGAACATGCCCTTTAACTCATAGGGAACGGTACCGATCACAACCTCTTCACAGAGCCTTGGAAGTCTCTTAACTTCTATCTGCCAGAAGTTCAAAACCCAGGCCACATTCCTCTCCTTCATAAACGCAATGTCTGCAGGTCCCTGCTGGGTCTGAAAGGTGGAGCAGTCCTGAAAATAATCTATCAGGGATTCCAGGGTCAAAATAGCATTTTTATCCACTTCACTGTATCTGATTCGGGAATCAAAGGTATACATGAGTGCCTCCTGTTACCTATAAAAAAAACGAGACTGAAGAACCAGTCTCGTTTGAATTAACTGGGCTAGTAGGATTCGAACCTACGTAATGACGGAGTCAGAGTCCGTTGCCTTACCGCTTGGCGATAGCCCATCGACAAGATTGTATTATACGCACCTTTTTTTAAAAATGCAAGCACTTTTTTAAATTTTTTTATTTTTTTTATATAGGGGACAGTCCCCATTAACAAACTGCGCGTTAAAATGAACCATGCAAAAAGAGGCATATAAATTCATCGTGGGAGCTTGCTCACTAAGGTGATATATAGGGGACAGTCCCCATTAACAAATTGTGAACTTCTCAGATTATCGGAAGGTTTTGTTGTTCACAGTTTGTTGATGGGGACTGTCCCCTTATTGACTTGCCTTATCCTTCAAAAAGTAGATCCGCATAAGTAGGGAACGGCCAATCATTCTTGGCAACCAGCATCTCCAGCGCATCAGCAGGTGCTCTGAGGTCGTCCATTACAGGGCGAACATGATCCTTGTAATAAAAAGCCATCTTTCTGGGATCAGTGATCTTTCTGGCCTTGGCTTCCTCAGCCTTGAGCTTCTCAAGAGCCTTCTTCATCTTGGTAAGCTCCTTCTGGATCTCAGTGAGCTCAGATACCTCAACAGAAGCATCTACGCCTGCTGCCTTGATCTCGTTCACATCCTTGGCAAGACGTCCTGCGTACTTCATAACTGCAGGTATGATCTGCTTGGAAGCCATATCGATCATGGTGAGAGCCTCGATATTGATGGTCTTGGCATAGTTCTCGAAGATGATCTCCTGTCTGGAAGAGAGCTCTGTCTTTGTGAAGACACCAAATCTCTCAAAGAGCTCTACTGCCTTCTTGGAGGTCAGTGTATCTGCTGCCTCGATGGTGGACTTGATATTGGGAAGTCCGCGCCTCTCGGCCTCTTTTTTCCATTCATCGGAGTATCCGTCGCCGTTGAAAATAATTCTCTGATGCTCTGTGAGATACTTCTTGATAAGGTCGTGTACAGCCATATCGAAGTCATCGGCCTTCTCAAGGAAATCTGCTGCCTCGCAGAACGCCTCGGCTACGATAGTATTAAGTGTAGTATTGGAGCTGGCCATGGAATCCGAAGATCCAACCATTCTGAACTCAAACTTATTACCCGTGAAGGCAAAAGGTGAAGTACGGTTTCTGTCAGTGGCGTCCTTTTCAAACTGAGGAAGTGTTGATACGCCGGTCTTGAGCTTGCCGCCCTTCTTGCTGGACCTGGCTTCACCGGTCTCGATGAGCTGTTTAACAACGTCCTCAAGCTGCTCTCCGAGAAATACGGAAATAATAGCCGGAGGTGCCTCATCTGCTCCAAGTCTGTGGTCGTTTCCTACATCGGCAGCACTCTGGCGAAGGAGGTCTGCATGAGTGTCAACAGCCTTCAGAATGCAGGCAAGAACAAACAGAAACTGAACATTCTTGTTGGGTGTATCACCGGGATCAAGGAGATTAACTCCGTCGTCGGTGCAAAGCGACCAGTTATCGTGCTTACCTGAGCCGTTAACGCCGGCAAAGGGCTTCTCATGAAGAAGGCATCTCATGTTGTGATGCTCTGCAACACGCTTCATGGTCTCCATTATGATCTGGTTGTGATCTACTGCGATATTGGCAGTCTCATAGATAGGTGCGAGCTCATGCTGTCCGGGAGCAACCTCGTTGTGCTGAGTCTTATCGGGAACTCCGAGCTTCCACAGCTCCTTGTTGAGATCCTTCATGAACTCGCCGACATTCTCACGGATAACTCCGAAATAGTGATCCTCCATCTCCTGCCCCTTGGGAGGCATTGCTCCGAAGAGAGTTCTTCCGGTGAAGATGATGTCCTCACGCTTCATGGACTTGTCCCAGTCGATAAGGAAATATTCCTGCTCCGGTCCAACGGATACGTTGACCTTGGTAGCTCTGGTATTTCCAAATAGCTTGACGATTCTGAGAGCCTGTTTGTTAACAGCCTCCATTGAACGAAGAAGCGGTGTCTTCTTATCCAGCGCTTCTCCTGTGTATGAACAGAATGCAGTGGGTATGCAAAGAGTAACTCCGGTGCCGGATTCCTTGAGGAAAGCCGGTGAAGTGATATCCCAGGTTGTGTAGCCTCTTGCCTCAAAAGTAGCTCTAAGGCCACCTGACGGGAAGGAAGAAGCATCAGGCTCACCCTTGATCAGCTCTTTTCCCGAAAAAGCTGTGATCATCTTGCCGTCCTTGTCGGGACTTCCGATAAAAGCATCATGCTTCTCGGCTGTGATTCCCGTAAGTGGTTGGAACCAGTGTGTGTAGTGGGTTGCCCCGTGCTCAACAGCCCAATTCTTCATGGCATTGGCCACCACATCGGCGCTTGTCTTGGAAAGCTCTCCGCCTCCCTCAATTACGCTTACAACTTCCTTGTAAACATTCTTGGGAAGACGCTCTCTCATCTTCTCGATGGTAAAGACGTTCTCTCCAAAGATCTCTTCTACGTTAACTCTCTCTCCCATTATGCACCCCTTTGTACAAAAATTTTGATATGTAACGCTTTTTTATTTTAATCCGTCACAGTATACAACAACTTCAGAAAAAACTGTAGTGTTTTTTCTGAAGTTTGTATCGCGAATCATATATATCAGGTCTCGGATTCCATTCTGAGGATGTCATAAACCTCCGCAGGCTCTGACAATTCAACATATATCACCTGCTTGGAGTGAGGACAGGACTCAACGCTCTCTCCCTCTTCGTTATACATGGCCTTGACGGTTACCTTGACGTCGGTTCCGTCGGGCTTCATGATTTCTATATTGTCGCCAACGCAGAACTTGTTTCTCTGCTCAATCTTGGCATAACCTCTGTTATCTATCTCTCCCACTATACCAAGATAGATGTATTCGTTAACATAGGTGTTGTTATCATATATCTGAGCATCTTCACTGGGCTTGCCAAAGTAAAAGCCTGTCGTGAACTGACGGTAGGTGCACTTGGAGATCTGCTCCAGATACCAGGGCATGTTCTGCCTGTACTTCTCCTCCGACTCAAAATAGTCATCTATTGCCTTCCTATAGGTTCTGGCAACGGTGGCAACATAGAGGGCTGTCTTCATTCTTCCCTCGATCTTGCAGCTGTCGACTCCGGCATCCACAAGCTCCGGAATGTGATCGATCATGCACAGATCCTTGGAGTTGAAGATATAGGTTCCTCTGTCATTCTCATATACCGGCAGATACTCACCGGGTCTCTTCTCCTCCACGATGGAATACTTCCATCTGCAGGGATGAGTGCAGGCGCCTTTGTTTGCATCTCTTCCTGTGAAGTAATTGGACAGAAGGCATCTTCCCGAATAGGAGATGCACATTGCTCCGTGAATGAAGCACTCCATCTCAAGATCCTCGGGTATTCTGGAAGTGATTTCCTTGATCTCATTAAGAGAGAGCTCTCTTGCGGCGACAACTCTCTTGGCTCCCAGCTGATGCCAAAAATTGTAGGTTTCATAGTTGGTATTATTGGCCTGAGTGGATACATGAATCTCTATCTCGGGACAGATTCTCCTGGCCTTCATGAAGATTCCGGGGTCTGCGATAATAAGAGCGTCAGGCTTAAGTTCCTTGAGTTCATGAAGATACTTCTCAACTCCGTCCAGATCATAGTTGTGGGCAAGGATGTTCACAGTAACATGAACCTTAACTCCGTGCTCATGGGCGAAGGCTATTCCTTCCTTCATCTCCTCGGGGCTGAAGTTCTTGGCCTTGGCCCTGAGGCCAAAGGCATCGCCTCCGATGTATACCGCATCTGCGCCAAAAATAACAGCTGTTTTCAACACTTCCAGGCTACTGGCAGGTATAAGTAACTCAGGTTTTTTCATAATCTTTCTCCATTTCCAAACAAAGCTTACAGCTTGACAGACAGCGTCATTCCGTCTCCCACCGTAAGTATAACTGTATTAAGGGCCTCATTGTGTTTGAGCTCGTAGAGATACTCCCTCATCCTCGCATGGATCGTCCGGTCTCTCCTTGTAACTGCAAATCTGGACTCGATGACGTCGCCGTCCTGAAGGACATTATCCGACACCAGCAGTCCCCCTTTATTAAGGATTCTCAGACAATCCGGCAAAAAATTGATGTACTGCCCCTTGGCTGCATCCATAAAAATAAAATCATACCCCTCAGGCAGAGTCTTTAAGATCTCCAGTGCGTCCCCCTCAAGAAGTGTGATTTTCTTGTTTTTGTCATACCTATCAAAATTGTCCCTGGCTACAGGAATCCTCTTCTCATATTTCTCTATTGTGGTGATCCTGGTATCCGCACCGGAGTACTCAGCCATAAGAAGGGCCGAGAAGCCGATGGCGCAGCCCACCTCAAGGATATTCACCGGCTTTGCCTGTGCCATTAAAAACTTAAGAAGTGCCTGTGTATCCTTACGGATAATAGGCACCTCATCCTTAATTGCTATTCTCTCAAGCTCATCAAGATAAGGAGCGTTCCCCGCATCCAGTGAATTGATGAAAGCTTTCATTCTGTCCTGTTCAACCACCGTTTGATTCCTCTGTCTGTGCTGATTCCTCAGTCTCTGTCGATTCCTCGGGTTCCACTGCGGAAGTAGCCGCTGCGGCATCCTCATCCCCCTCCGAAACCGCTGACATTATCCTCAGCATCTCCTCCGGTGTCATAGCTGTGCTGAGCTCGTAGGTTCCGGGCTTCTCCATGCCGTGATACTCTGACAGAAGTTCCTGGAACCAAAAAAGATTCCTGTCGGTAATAAGTCCCACATCAGCCAGTTTCCTACCTATCTCCTTGGCACCGTCGCCCCTTCCTATGGTGACTGTAACAGTTCTGCCGGTTCCGGAAGAAACGGGAGTCTGGTTAAAAGTATGATAGCCGTAGTCATAAGCAACCTTGGCATATTTCATGATAAGCATAGCGATGACTACAATGAATACCACCTTGACGATGGTATCCAGAAGACCAAGGCCGATTCTTTTAATGCTCATATTGCTCCTTAATAATTTGTGTCCATGATTATAGGCATTATCATAGGCCTTCTCTTAGTCTTTTTCCAGATGTAATCACTAAGAACGTCCTTGACAATGCTCTTAAGCTTGCCCCAGTCGGTGATTCCCTTATCGAGGGCCTCAGTGACTTCATCAAGCACAAGATCCGTCGCATCGTCTATCAGCTTGTCGGACTCCCTTACGTATACAAAGCCTCGAGATACAATGCTGGGGCCCGAAATAAGCTGTGCGGTGTCGTTATCGATTCCGAATACAACTATCACAATACCATCTTCCGCAAGGTGCTGTCTATCCCTAAGTACAACATTTCCTACATCGCCGACTCCAAGACCGTCAACCAGGATTGCTCCTACAGGCACCTTGCCCTTAACCCTGGCGCTCTCCTCGTCCATCTCGAGGATCTCTCCCGAGTGAAGAATAAAGATATTCTCCTTGGGGATTCCAAGCTCCTTGGCAATGCTTCTCTGAGCCATAAGATGTCTGTACTCGCCGTGAACAGGCACTGAATACTTGGGCTTAACAAGGGTATAGATAAGCTTGATGTCCTCGCGGCAGGCATGTCCTGAAACGTGAACATCCTGGAAAATAACATCCGCACCCTTCATCTGCAGCTCGTTGATAATATTGGTAACGGCCTTCTCATTACCCGGAATGGGGTGAGATGAGAAAATAACCGTATCTCCTGCGCCAATGGTAATCTTCCTGTGCTGAGAATTGGCCATTCTGCTAAGAGCCGCCATGGACTCACCCTGGCTTCCGGTGGTGATGATAACCGTCTTGTTCTCAGGATAGTTCTTGAGCTCATCTATATCGATAAGTGTGTTCTCCGGAATCTTGATGCAGTCAAGCTTCTGAGCTATATCGATGATGCTGACCATGCTGCGGCCTTCCACCACAACCTTCCTGCCGTGCTTGTGGGCAACGTTGATGATCTGCTGAACACGGTCAACGTTGGAGGCAAAGGTAGCAACGATAATCCTTGAATTCTCATGCTCTTCAAAAAGAGTTCTGAGAGCTCTTCCGACTGTTTTCTCAGAGGGAGTAAATCCGGGTCTCTCTGCGTTGGTTGAATCACACAGAAGAGCCAGTACGCCCTTTTTACCGATCTCAGCGAATCTCTGAAGGTCGATCGGATCTCCGAAAACAGGGGTATAGTCAACCTTGAAGTCACCGGTGTGTACCACTGTTCCTGCAGGTGAATAGATTGCAAGAGCAGCTGCGTCAACGATGGAATGGTTGGTTCTGATAAATTCTACACGGAACTGTCCAAGGTTAATGGACTGTCCAAATTTGACAACCTTTCTTCTGGTTGTCTTAAGAAGGTTATGCTCCTCAAGCTTGTGCTCGATGATACCCATGGTAAGGCGGGTTGCATAAACCGGAATATTAAGTTCATGAAGAACATAGGGAAGTGCTCCGATATGATCCTCGTGGCCGTGGGTTATTACAAAGCCCTTGACCTTGTCGATGTTGTCCTGAAGATAGGTGATATCCGGGATAACCAGATCGATTCCCAGCATCTCATCCTCAGGGAATGACAGACCGCAGTCCACCACAATAATACTGTCTTCGTATCTGAAGGCAGTGATGTTCATTCCAATCTGCTCAAGACCACCCAAAGGGATGATCTGCAGCTTGGACGCATTTTCAATTTTCTTTTTAGCCAAATTCGTTCCTCCATATAATCTTGGCGGAGGGCATAGAGATACACAAAAACCAATTCCCCGTTAGATGTCTAAATCTATGCCGTCCTCAGAAAGAAGCTTACGAAATACACCTGCGACAGCTTCAAGCTCCAGGTCATCATCTACGATCACGTAAACCGCTTCCTCATCTTTTAAATCGGAGTCATCGCGCAGTATCAGCGCTTGTCCGTCACCATCTTCCTCATCTGTTACGAGAAGATATGTTTTCGCCCCAATAATAGTCTGTTCCAGGCAAAAAAATTCTACTGACTCTTCTCCATCCGGACTAAATACTATCTTTTCCAAAATAAACTCTCCATGTGGGCCTAGTAATATCAGGCCTTATCCTTGCTGTTGTCGAGATAGTCCTGAAGTATGATCTGGGCTGCGATCATATCAACATATTCCTTGCGATCCTTGCCCCTGATGCCGACTTCATCCATTATCTCATCAGCTTCAACTGTGGTGAGACGCTCGTCCCACATAATAACAGGTATTCCTGTTCTTCGCTCTATCTTGTCCTTGAACTCAAGGCTTAGTTTAGAGCGCTCTGAATCAGACTGATCCATGTTAAGGGGGAGTCCGAGTACAATCTTCTCCACCCCGTATTCCACGATCAGCTCTTCGATACGCGCAAGTGTCCTGCGCAGCTTGTTCTCTTCTTTTCTGCGGATAATCTCCCTGGCCTGGGCTGTTAACAGCAGCTCGTCGCTGATGGCAACGCCCACGGTCCTGGAGCCGTAGTCAAGTCCCATAATACGCATCAGGTCTTATTTCTGTCCCCAATCATTGTTCTTGATGTACTCAGTAAGCATCTCTTCCACAAGCTCGTCTCTCTCAACCTTCATGATAAGGCTGCGAGCGCCCTTGTGGCTGGTGATGTAGGTGGGGTCTCCGGACATGATGTATCCAACAATCTGGTTAACCGGATTGTATCCCTTCTCCATGAGGGCGTCGTAAACAACAGAAAGAACCTTCTTAACGCCTGTTTCCGGCTCAACCTCAACCTTAAAAAATTGGGTGTTTCCTAAATCCTGCTCTGCCATATTGTCTCTACCTTTCCTTGTGTATTTTTTTAGCCCCGGGGGCCTCTTGCTCTATTTGAAAAAAACATCTTCAAGCCCGAACTTATGTCGGCGCATATATATTAATATTACACTAAGGTTTTTAAATAAGCAATGTATCAGAATTCAGAAACCCTGTCGGCACTACCGATGTTATCTCTCCGGTGACGCAGGGTATGCACAGAGGAGAATCAGAGGGAATGGCCACCTTGACATATCTGTCGCTGTGTCCCGTCATATATTTCCTGCCCTTGATCTCTTCCTCATCCTCCCAGAGGATCTCCAGTTTCTCGCCGATGAAGCTGTTTCTGTAGTTCTCGGCCTGGGTCTTGGTAAGATGCAGCAGTACATCACTTCGCGCACTCTTTTCCCTGTCTGTGAGCTGATCCTTCATGCCTGCGGCAACGGTGCCTTTTCTGGGAGAATACTTAAAGACATGCATCTCATAGAAATCAATGTCCTCTGCAAACTTCCTGCACTCATTGAATTCCTCCTCTGTTTCGCCCGGGAAGCCCACGATGACGTCAGTTGTGATGGCAGGTCTGTCAAAATATTTTCTCAATATCTCAACGCCCTGTCTGAACTCCTCAGCTGTGTAGTGGCGGTTCATTCTCTTAAGGACGCTATCGCACCCGCTCTGGAGTGACAAGTGGAAATGAGGACAGAGCTTATCCACCATGGACAGTCTCTTAACATTGTCCTCGGTCATGATCCTTGGCTCCAGGGAGCTTAATCTGATCCTTCTGATACCGGCGATCTCGTTGATATGCTCGATAAGGCTTATGAGATTCACGTCCTTGTTCTCAAAATCGCTGCCGTAGGAGCTGACATGAATTCCGGTGAGGACCACTTCCTTGCAGCCCTTCTGAACAAGACCCTTGATCTCGTTTATTATCTCCTGCTGGTCTCTACTGCGAACTCTTCCCCTTGCATAAGGAATGACGCAATATGAGCAGAACTGGTTACATCCGTCCTGAATCTTAATATAAGCCCTCGTGTGTTCGGGAAGCTCTGACAAAAACATGCTCTCATACTCATGGGTGCTGTTGATGTCGATGACAGAAGTTCCTCCGAGAGTCTTATCATCGGCAGCCGCCTGCTCTCCGGCTTCGCATCTTGCTGCTCTTGTTTCCAAGTACTTGTTTAATATGTCAACGATCTCAGCCTTCTTGTTATTGCCGATGGCGAGGTCGATGCACTCATCCTTTTTGACACCCTCAGTGTCAGTCTCAACATAGCAGCCAACAGCCACTACAACGGAGTCCGGATTGTTCTTCTTGGACTTGTGCAGCATCTGTCTTGACTTTCTGTCTGCGATATTGGTAACCGTACAGGTATTGATGATATATATGTCTGCCTGCTCGGAAAAAGGCACGATCACAGCCCCTGCCTCCCTGAGGCGCTGGGCCATTACGTCCATTTCATAGCCATTAACCTTACAACCAAGGTTGTGTAATGCAATTTTCAGATTATTAACGTTATTTAACATATGCTATTTTCTTTCCAAATCGGTCAATTTAGTCATTGACTTTTGTACTTTACACGTTTACTATAAAGAAAAGAAGGAGGTATTTGCGCAATGAAGACCGTAAAAATTTCTTTAAATTCTATCGATAAGGTAAAATCATTTGTAAACGATATTACGAAATTTGATTATGATTTCGATCTCGTTTCCGGAAGATACGTTATCGATGCAAAGTCTATCATGGGTATTTTCTCACTCGATCTTTCTAAGCCTATCGATCTTAACATCCATGCAGAAGACGGCGCAGATGAGGTTCTCGAAGTATTGAAGCCTTACATGATCTAATCTTTATGGATTAGATCCATTTTAAAAAGATATTCCAGGCCATCAATCAATATCGATTGATGGTCTTTTTTTGCCCATTGGCAGGTATATCTTCTTTAGTGTATCTTCATTAGGCTTTGTTTTTACAGTTCTATTACTTCATCAGTGTCAATCGCAGTCTGAACCAGTTCGTCGATCTTCTCGGCCAGAAGCTCCTCGTGCCTTCTGATAATGTCAGCTCTTGGCTTGGTTACAGGGTGCTTGGCAACGAAGATCGTGCAGCAGTCCTCGTAGGGAAGGATTGAAGTCTCGTACGCATCGATTTTTAACGAAATATCAACGATGTCCTGCTTATCAAAGGCAATGAGCGGTCTGTAAACAGGCATATCGGTAACAACTTCTCCTGTGCACATAAGTGAAGGCATAGTCTGAGATGCCACCTGTCCGATGCTCTCTCCGGTTACAAGTCCCATGCAGCCTGACTTATTGGCAAGCATATCAGCGATTCTCATCATATATCTTCTCATGATGATAGTAAGCTCGTCATGAGGACAGGTCTTATAGATGTACATCTGAATGTCGGTAAAGTTGATAACATGAAGCTTGACGCTTCCTGTGTACTTGGAAATAACCTTGGCAAGATCAACTACCTTCTGCTTGGCCATCTCGCTGGTGTAAGGGGGAGCATTGAAGTATACAGCCTCAATATCAACACCTCTCTTGGCGATCATATAGCCCGCAACAGGAGAATCAATTCCTCCAGACAAAAGAAGCGTTGCCTTACCTGCAGTTCCTATCGGCATTCCGCCGGGCCCGGGGATAACCTCTGAGAAGATATTGAGCTTCTCTCTGATCTCTACATTGATAAGAACCTCAGGATTATGAACGTCAACCTTCATCTCCGGATAAGCATCAAGGATCTTGCCACCAAGAGCTGCTGCCATCTCCATGGAATCAAGAGGATAGCTCTTGTCAACACGGCGGCATTTTACCTTGAAGGTCTTGTTCTTGTCCGGATATACTCCGGCTATAAAATCAATTACAGCCTGAGCTGTTCCCTCCAGATCCGGAAGGTGATTCTCATTGTCTCTCTTAATGGTAACCGCAGGAGCGATTCCGGTTACGCCAAATACGGTCTGAAGAGCGCCTACAGTCTCGTCAAAGTCAAAGTCCTCAGCCTCGATGTATACTCTTCCGGCAACCTTGGAAATATTGAAGGTTCCGTCGCACTTTTCAAGAACTCTCTTAAGCTGCTTAACAAGAGCATCCTCGAAGACGTATCTGTTTTTTCCCTTTAAGCCGATCTCGGCGTACTTGATGATAAAAGCATGGTACTGCATATTCTAATCCTCTTTTTTATAAAAAAACTAATGTATCAGTGTCTGTAGAACTGTCTCATGGTATCCACCTGCTCGCTAAGGGTATCCACAAGAAGATCAAGTTCCTCTTTGGTAGTCATGAATGACATACTAATACGGATTGTGGATTCAAGCAAGTCACTTTCAAGACCTATGGACTGAAGAGTGCCTGAAATGTGCGGATTATTGGAGGCGCAGGCGCTTCCTGCCGACACGTAGATCCCCTTGCTGCTGAGCATATTAAGTATGGTCTCGGCTGCCAGGCCTCTGATGGATACGCTCACGATATGAGGCGCTCCGTCTCTTCCTTTGGGGCCGTTGATCTTGATGTCGGTCAGCTTATCATTAAGCGACTGCACAAGATATTCCTTGAGCTCATAGAGCTTGTCCTTCTCTGCCTTAAGATGTTCATCGCACATTTTGGCAGCCAGGGCCATTCCTGCGATTCCGGGCACGTTCTCGGTGCCGGATCTCATGCCCTTTTGCTGACCTCCGCCGTAGTTGATGGGAGTGATCTTGGTTCCCTTTTTGATATACAAAAAGCCGATTCCCTTGGGGCCGTGGATCTTGTGGCTGCTGACAGCAAGAAGATCGATATTCATTCTTCTTGGTCTTATCTGAAGCTTACCATAGGCCTGCACCGCATCTACGTGGAAGTAGGTGTCGGGGTTAATGGATTTGATCAGCTTACCTGCCTCTTCTATGGGCATCACAGAGCCTATCTCGTTGTTAACAAACATCATTGAAACAAGGATCGTGTCCTTCCTGATGGCATTTTTCAGATCCTCAAGGCTGATGACACCTTCCTCATTAACAGGAAGATAGGTTATCTCAAAGCCCTCTTTTTCCAGATATCCGCAGGTCTCATATACCGCAGGATGCTCAACAGAGGTGGTGATAATATGCTTGCCGCGCCACTTGTTAGCCCTTGCCACACCGATTATTGCTGTGTTGTCTGACTCCGTTCCTCCGGAGGTAAAAAGAATCTCTGAGGGCTCGCACTTCAAGGTGGCTGCTATAGTCTCCCTGGCGCCATTAACCCTGTCGTAGGCCATATGTCCCATATGATGGACGCTGGAAGGATTGCCGTATTCTTCTGTCATAACCTTAACCACCAGGTCTGCGACTTCATCGAAAACTCTCGTGGTTGCTGAATTGTCTAAATATGCTTCCATTGCTGTAATATTCCTTGTAATGATGATTTAAATTGTATCGTTACCCTTTTTGGCTATGTCATCCCTCGAGATGATACATAAGCCAGGAAATGATTGTGAATCCCGCAGTTTCTGTTCTGAGGATTCTCTTTCCAAGTGTTATGGGTTTAATATCGTTATTTCTGCAGAGCTCTATCTCCTCATCGGAAAATCCTCCTTCAGGGCCGATAAAAACGGCTATGTCCTGTCCGGGCTTTATTCCCTCTATGAGCTTCTTGGTCTCATCGATGTGCTCTGCATTCTCATAGGGAATGAGCTTTACAGCCATGTCCTTGCAAAATTCCACTGCCTGCTTCATGGTCATGGGCATAGCGACCTCAGGGATAATAGCTCTCTTACTCTGCTTGGCCGCTGCCTCGGAGATAGCCTGCCAGCGTTTGATCTTGGACTGAGCCTTTTTCTCATCCAGCTTAACAACACATCTCTTGCTGGCCATGGGGATTATCTGATAGGCGCCAAGCTCCACTGCCTTCTGAATGATAAGTTCCATCTTATCAACCTTGGGAAGTCCCTGAAACAGATAGATCCTTGAAGGCAGCTCGTTCCCCACTTCTTCAACGAAGCAGAGGTTACCTATTACATGGCTGTCGTCTATTTCTTCTATCTCGTAAAAAAGCTCTTTTCCCTCCTCATCATCTCTGATGCTGACGGAAAACTGCTCCCCGGCCTTCATACGAAGGACATGGGCTATATGATTGTAATCTGCGCCTGTTATCTCCACCTTCTTATAATCCGGTGTGAGCTGGCTGCTTTCCACAAAGAAATGATACATCAGTTTTTCCTCGAAGTGATGGATACCCAGTCGCCCTGATGATGGATCTCGAGAATCTCAAGTCCTGCATCAAGATGCGCCTTTTTGACCTCTTCTTCCTTGGTATTGATAATTCCGGAAGTAATATAGATTCCGCCGCTCTTAAGCTGCGCAAGGATGACAGGGGTAAGTGGCACAAGGACGTTGGCCAGAATATTGGCAACAACGATATCGTACTTGTCGTACCCTACTTTGTCCTGAACCTGCTTATCATCAATGATATTTCCGATCATCATGTCGAACTTGTCGGCAGCAATGCCGTTGTTCTCCATATTCTCTTTTACAGCCGGAACTGCACATTTATCAAGGTCAGTGCCTACAGCGTGCTTCGCTCCAAACATAAGGGCAAGGATGGAGAGAACTCCGCTTCCTGTTCCTACGTCCAGAAGCTCTGTATCCGGGGTTACATACTTTTTGAGCATTCTGATGCAGAGCTGAGTGGTCTCATGCATACCGGTTCCAAAGGCTGTTCCGGGATCGATGTGGAGCACCATCTCTGCCTTATTCTTATCCTCCTCGTTCTCCTTCTCCCAGGAAGGGATAACAAGGATGTCATCTATATAAAATTTGTGGAAGTACTGCTTCCAGTTATTGATCCAGTCAATGTCTTCAGTTACGTCAACAGATATGGTGCCGTCTCCGATATCAGAAAACTCTTTGAGCTCATCCAGCTTCTCCCTGATCTGAGCCTGCATCTCCTCGGGAGTCTTCTTGACCTTAACGTAGTTTCCGTCCTCATCAGGCTCCTCAACTGTGAGCGTGTTCTCATCATCTATCTCAAGGAAAAAATTGAGATAGGCAACTCCGCTCTCTATTCCTGTATCGGTCTCATCCGGCTCTAGCTCGGGAGCATCAATGAACATCTGCTCCTTATCCTGGGCAGTGAGAGGGGCATTATCCTCAATCTGTGCTCCTTCAAGACCTATATCCTCAAGGTAGCTGACAATGATATCCTCTGATTCTTCATTTGTACGTACTCTAAAACGCATCCATTTCATAATTTAAGCCCTCAAATAGTTTGATGATTGTTTTAATAAACGGTAATCCGTTTTTACACTCATAAGTATAATATAAATCCAGCCAACGAAGTATAGCACATATATTAAAACTTTACCATTTAAATAAATGTAAACTTAAATCCGTGTAAGACCTGTTTGCAAAAATACGTAGTTCTCGGACGAGTAGGATGATTTACAAAATGAAAAAATGCGGGGGTGCTGACTGTTCTGAACGAAGCTGAAAGGAAGCACTCCCACATTTTTGAGTTTTAGTAAATCACCACGCAGACGAAAACAAGCATTTTTGCAAATAGGTCATACGCGGATTTCATATCACTTACCGAAAAAGCCCTTTTTCTTCTTTCCGCCGGATCCGTCTGAGGGTCCCTTGTCGTCGCTGCCCAGAATACGGTCAGCTGCTGTAAGGGAATCGCCGGTTTTCTCATCGAACTGCTTAAGAATCTCCTTGGCTTCCTTGGAAATCTTCTCAGGAACCTGAACAACGAGGGTCACATAATGGTCACCTCTGACTTCCTTATCACGAAGTGAAGGAACACCCTTGCCACGAAGTCTTACTCTGGTGTCTGTCTGGGTTCCGGGCTTAACATCATAAGCAACCTTGCCATCCACGGTATCTATGATAACGGTTCCACCAAGTGTTGCAATAGCAAAGGACATGGGAACTACGGAATAGATATCATAGCCTTCTCTCTGGAAAATAGGATGATCTGATACAACAACTTCAACAAGAAGATCTCCTCTTGGTCCGCCGTTGATGCCGGGCTCACCCTTATCTCTTATTCTTACGCTCTGGCCGTTATCGATACCTGCGGGAATAGTGACCTTGATCTTCTTCCTGCTGGCGATATAGCCGGTGCCGTGACAGTCGCTGCACTTGTCCTTGATAACCTTACCGGTTCCGCTACATTCAGGACAGGTCTGAACATTTCTGACTGTTCCGAAGAAGGACTGCTGAGTATAGACAATCTGTCCCTTACCTCCGCACTTGGAGCAGGTCTGAGGCTGAGTTCCGGGCTTAGCGCCGGTGCCGTGGCAGGTAGGGCATGGATCCTTAATTGTAAGCTCCAGCTCCTTCTCGCAGCCAAATACGGCCTCCAGGAAGGTGATCCTTACGCTGGCACGAAGGTTAGCACCCTTGGAGGGACCACTTCTTGCTCCGCCTCTTGCTCGTCCGCCTCCGAAGAAGTCTCCGAAAATATCTCCGAAAATATCTCCGAAATCAGCACCGTTAAAATCGAAGCCGCCGCTGAAGGGATTGCCGCCGCCTTCAAAGGCTGCATGTCCAAACTGATCATACTGACGTTTCTTCTCAGGATCCGAAAGAACTGCATAGGCCTCTGATGCCTCTTTGAATTTATCGGCTGCAGCCTGGTCTCCGGGATTCATATCGGGATGGTACTTCTTAGCCAGGACTCTGTATGCTTTTTTAATCTCATCCTCGGTAGCGCTCTTGCTGACACCGAGAACCTCGTAATAATCGCGCTTCTGTTCTGCCATATTACTCCTAATCTACATCTATGCTCATCGTGATATACACATTGCTCCGCTGACGCTTTCGCAATGCTACATATTATACCACTAAGGTTATACTTCCCTGTAGTCACCGTCAACTACGTTGTCATCGTTAGATGATGAGCTTGAAGAAGCACCGCCCATATCAGGGCCTGCTGCACCACCCATGTTAGGGCCTGCACCTGCTGCTCCCTGAGCATTCTCATACATCTTGGCAAAGAGTGCCTGAGCATCATTCATGAGCTTCTCCTTCTGGCTCTTAAGAGAATCGATCTCAGAGTCTGAAAGCTCCTTGTCCTTGGTCTGCTCAAGAGTTTCCTTGAGAGCCTTGATATCATCCTCTACTGTCTGCTTCTGAGAAGCATC
>JAEEGL011161635.1_pt1 | contig 30341 bp, 29 predicted proteins | sample 9134231 | NCBI WGS metagenome assembly JAEEGL01 (sample SAMN16246548, study PRJNA631951) | gut metagenome | biome: gut microbiome; feature: rumen; material: fiber-attached | host: Bos | place: Iran: Karaj | collected 2018-10 | reverse complement strand
GCAAGAGTGTCGTTGTGTCCGCAGAGGAATTTTGTTCCGCTTTGAACGACAGCATCAGCTCCAAGCAAGAGAGGTTGCTGCAAATATGGAGTAAGGAACGTATTGTCTACTATTAATATTGCTCCTATTGAGTGAGCATATCGCGCCGTCAGCTCTATGTCTGTAATTTTCATCAGCGGATTGCCCGGTGTTTCTATGAAAATGACTTTCGTGTCAGGAGTTGCTGCATTTTTGATATTTTCGATTTCAGTCGTATCAACATAAGTCGTCTCAAAACCAAGCTTTTTTCCTATTGTATTTAAGAAGCGCTCAGTTCCACCGTAAAGGTCATCAGAACAGATGACATGCAGCTTCTCATCTTTTGAATTAATAATGATGGCATCAAAAAGAGCCGTTATTGCAGCAAGTCCGCAGTTGAAGGCAAATCCAAATTCACCCTCATCAAGGGCAGCAACAAGTTTTTCAAGATAGTCACGTGTCGGATTTTTCAGCCTCGAATAATCATACCCCGTCGACTGACCAAGAGCAGGATGAGAAAAGGTTGCCGACTGATAAATAGGAAGCGCAATCGCCCCAGTATTATCATTCGGTTCGTAATCAAGTCTGCCCCGTACAAAAAGTGTATCAATATTCATTTACAGAATCCTCAAATAAAAAAACATAATACCCATTGACATAGTAGGTAAATATTATAATAATACATTTAACCTAGTTAAGCAATGGGTAATGATAAAAAAACGAGGTACAAAATGGCAAAAAAACTCAGACAGATAGCTATTTACGGAAAAGGTGGAATCGGAAAATCCACAACAACACAAAACCTTACTGCAGGACTTCTGGAACTTGGAAAAAACGTTCTGGTTGTTGGCTGTGATCCGAAAGCAGACTCAACCAGGCTTTTGCTCGGCGGTCTTCATCAGAAAACTGTATTGGACACAATCCGTGACAATAAAACAGAAATTTCCCTTGATGACTTGCAGAAAGTCGGATTCAAGGGCGTTCGCTGCGTAGAGTCTGGCGGACCGGAGCCTGGAGTTGGTTGTGCAGGACGAGGCATCATCACTTCTATTTCTATGCTTGAGAACTTGGGTGCTTATACAGAAGACTTGGACTATGTTTTCTACGATGTTTTGGGTGACGTAGTTTGTGGTGGATTTGCAATGCCAATCCGTGAGGGAAAAGCTCAGGAAATCTACATCGTAGCTTCTGGTGAGATGATGGCTTTGTACGCTGCAAACAACATCTGTAAGGGTATTGCCCGCTACGCAGAGCGCGGTGACGTACGATTGGGCGGAATCATCTGTAACAGCCGAAATGTTGACCGCGAGCTTGATTTGCTCCGTGCTTTCACAAAAGAGCTCAACACTCAGCTCATCTACTTTGTTCCACGAAACAACATTGTTCAGCAGGCTGAAATCCGAAAAAAGACCGTAATTGAGTATGCGCCGGACAGCTCACAGGCTCAGGTTTACCGTGATTTGGCTCAGGCAATCGACGAGAACACAAACTTCACGATTCCGACACCAATCACTCAGGAGAGGCTTGAGGAAATCCTCATTGAAAACGGCATGATGGAGCCGGAAGGAAACTACTCAATCTAAAATACTTGGCTAAAATTTTTCCGAAAAATAAAAAAACGGCTTTCCGCCGGGAACGCGCCATCAAACATCGCAGTGAACAAAGCTCAGGCGAGTTTGTGTCGCAACCCCGACTCCAGCCGTTTTTTTTGTTTCTCAGATAGAATAAAAATCCTGTATTTTATTACCTAATCAATCATTTCGCGGATTCTGTATTTTACGCCAAGTTCATCACACAATCTTTGGCAGTTTTCTTCATCTTCGTGCGAGATTGTGGTTGAAACCGTAGTCATCGTAACGCTCGGAACGTATCTGGCGGCGTTTCTGGCGAATTCAAGCATCGCTGGAAAAGCCTTTTCCTTAAAAATCGGGCGGCAGTTTTTTTCATAGATTTCAGGATTGCTTGAATTCAAGCTGATTGAAACGGCATCAATCCTGTTTTTTAAGAGAGGCGTGATGTCTTTTTTGTTGACGAGACTTCCAAGTCCGTTCGTGTTGATTCTGACAGGCTTAGAAGTCACTTCCTTAAGAAAATCCGCCGTCTGAAGCAGAATGTCCAGCGCTTCTGTCGGCTCACCAAACCCGCAAAAGACAAATTCACTGTACTTTTCAAGATCCTCGGCAAGAAGAGCTTCCTTTACTTCTTCAAAAGTAGGTTCCTTCTCAAGCCAGAGTGGATTTTGCTTGTATACGCTGTCGTTTTTCTGCCTGACGCAGAATGTGCAGGCGCAGGGACATCGGTTCGTGAGGTTGATGTAAAGCCCCGTGTGAACCGGGTAAACTATGGTCATGGCTTTTTTCATGATTTTTCCTTATAGAACGGCTACGGCTTCAATTTCAACCAAAGCATTTTTCGGCAGGGCAGCAACCTGAAAGCAGCTTCTTGCAGGCTTACCCGTAAAATATTTTTCGTATACGGCGTTGAAAGCGGCAAAATCCTTTATGTCGGCAAGAAAACACGTAGTCTTTACGACTTTTGAAAAATCACTCCCAGCTTCCGTTAGAATTGCGCCGAGATTTTTGATTGCCTGCTCACTCTGCTCTTCAATCGATTTTCCATCGATTGAGCCTGTTTCAGGATTAAGAGGAATCTGACCTGAAGTGTAAACAAATCCGCCTGCAACAATTGCCTGTGAATAAGGTCCGATTGCAGCCGGGGCTGATTTTGTGGAAATTACTTTCATAAATGCTCCTTGATTTTTTTCATCTACCTATCTGTATTCTAGGAAGAATGTCCTTTTTGTCAATGGAAAAACATAAAAGATCTGCATATTTTACCTATTGACATACTAGGTTATAAAATATAATTTGTCTTATCATCAAACAAATCTGACATCACGCATCTTTCTTTTATGACGTTACAACAAATAAAATATGTCCTTGGAATCGCACAATGCGGTTCTTTCAACAAGGCAGCAGAAAAACTCTATATTTCTCAACCATCACTGACAAGCAGCATCCATGAACTTGAAAGGGAACTCGGCTTTTCTGTTTTCAAGAGGACTTCCAGGGGAACGGTCGCTACGGAATGGGGTGAAAATTTCATTTCTGACGCAAAAAAACTTTACCTTGAGTTTGAGAGTCTTTTGGGAAAATATACACTGCAGGAAAAAAGAAGTTTTTCCGTCTCTGCACTGTACTATGAGTTTGCACGAAAGGCTTTTATTGAAGTCGTCAAAAAGTATTCGGAAGAAGGCTATGATTTTTCTTTCCGCGAGATGAAAGCTTCACATGTAATTGAAGATGTCGCTGATGGAAAGAGCACCATCGGAATCCTTTACCTTAGCGATTCAAACCGCGATTCCATTTTAAAAAGTTTTGCCCTTCACAATCTGGAGTTTCATCACTTAACGACATGCACGTCTTTTGTTTACCTGCATAAAAATCATCCTCTTGCAAAAAAAGAGAGTCTTTCACTTGATGATATTTCTAAATATCACTTTGTGACTTATGACACTGATGACGTACGCTCTTTTTTTTCTGAGGAAATCTTGAAAAAATACAACCTGACGAATCCGATCACAGTGGCAGACAGGGCAACGGAATTGAACCTCCTGAAAAACCTGAACGGCTACACATTTCTTTCCGGCGTTTCTGGTGAATACACAGGGGAAGATTCTAAAGATGATTTCGTTTCAATTCCGCTGAAAAACTTTCAGAACACAGCGGAACATTCGTTTGAGCTGGGTTACATCACGAAAATAAAAGCCCCGATTGATGACATATCCCTTTCTTACATCGATTCCATCACACGAATCCTAAACGTCGCGGGACTTCCCTGCTGATTTTCGTTTTCTCAAGGCCTCATAATTTTCCGACAAAAATTCATCTGACATTTTATTATCAATGTTATAAGGAAAATCTATAGCACTGATAAAAAATATGTATTAGAAACACATCCTTAAAAACAGTATACCTACTATAACAATAGGTTTTATAACTATATCTGGAGGTACTTATGAGAAAAAATGTTTTAAAAACCGTATTTGCCGTTGTCTTTGTTTCAATGGCACTTATTTCATGCAAAAAAGAAAAATCTGATGAAGTAAAAACAGTCATAGTCGGCACAGGTTCTGACTCAAAACTCTACTGCTACCTTGACGAAAAAGGTGAGCTTGCCGGCTTTGAAATTGACGTCATGAAGGCGATTGACGAACTCCTTCCTCAGTACAAGTTTGAATTCCAGACATTTGATTTCAAGAACATTCTCCTCGCACTCTCTGCCGGAAAAATCGACATCGGTGCACACATGTACGAGTCAAACCCGGAGAGACGAAAGAACTATCTCTTTACCGAATACGGCTACAACGACTTTTCAAAATACATCGTCGTCCTAAAGGAAAACACTCAGGTTCAGTCGCTCAAAGACCTGGTTGGAAAAACAGCTCAGGCCTCAACTGGAAGCGCAACCGGAGCACTCCTGCAGCACTGGAACGAAGATCACCCGAACGAACAGATTAACGCAGTTTTGACCAGTGCGCTCACAAACGAACAGGTCGTAGCCGCAATGAAAAATGGAACATACGACGCATTCTTCTCGAACATTCCAAGTTTCAACCAGCTTCAGAAAGAATACGGCGGAATTTTCCGTCTCGTTGAGGAGCCGATTTCAACTTCGGCTTCATACTTTATCTTCAATCTGGACAATCCTGAGCTGAAAGCTGACGTTGATGTAGCCCTCAAAAAGCTCATCGACTCAGGAGAACTTGCCCGACTTGCAATAAAGGATTTAGGCTCAGACACAACACAGAACATCAACAAATAGCCTATGAGTGATTTGTTTTCATGGAAACGGGTTGTAGAAAACTTCCCGGTTTTGATTGCAAAGCTTCCAGTGACTTTCGAAATTGTGGCAGTGGCTTTCTCGCTGGGATTTCTCCTTGCACTCTTGATTGCCACCGCCAGAATCAAAAAGATTCCTGTCTTGAACCAGATTCTGACGGTCTTCATCTCTTTTGAGCGGGGAACACCTCTTTTGGTTCAGATGCTCGTGGTCTACTATGCACTTCCGATTGTCTTAAAGTCATTTTTCGGAATCGATTCAAGGCGATGGGAAAAAATCATCTTCGTAGACCTAGCGCTGATTTTGAATCAGGGAGTTTTCCTTGGAGAGATTTTCCGTGGAGCGATTACATCAATTCCAAAAGGACAGCGTGAGGCTGCCATCGCCTGCGGGATAAGCGAATTCAACGCTTTTGTAAGGATTGTGCTTCCACAGGCATTCCGAGTGGCGCTTCCTTCAACAGGTCTTACACTGATCGGCCTTTTTCAGGAAACTTCGCTTGTATTTATGATTGGAGTAATCGACATAATCGGCCGCGCGCAGGCACTTGGAGCCACGACAGGGCACAGCCTTGAAAGCTACGTAATCATCGCCGTGATTTTTGTCTTGATTAATTTTGTCCTGACGGCAATCACAACGAAAATCGACAGCAAGCTGACTTACGGAGCAAAATCACCAGGGGGAGCAGCATGAAATTCAGTTTTGAGTATTTGTGGAAGTGCCTCCTTTCAGGCGTAGTCTATATCCCGATTACCTTAAAGCTCGCTTTGATTCCTTTTGCGATTGGGCTCGTACTCGGCACCCTCATCGCACTGGCGAGAGTTTTCAAGGTTCCTGTCGTAGAAAAAGTTTTCAAGGCATTCGTGGCAGTTTATTCAGGCATTCCGCTCATGATAACTCTTTTGATTTTTCATTTGATTTATTTAAGCTGCTTTAAGCCTGGTAAAAACGGAACAATTCTGCTCGCATATTTCACATTTACACTTAGCAGGACAATCATATTGAGCGAGACAGTTCGCGGAGCTTTTCTTGCGATTCCAAAAGGACAATATGAGGCGTCATTCAGCTGCGGCCTTTCGACATTTCAGACTTTGAGAAAAATCATCATACCGCAGATGATTCCTGTGGCACTGCCGAACCTTACGAACAACACTTTAGGATCGATCAAAAACACATCGATTGTCCTTGTTCTTGGCATAGTTGACGTATTGAACGGCTCGACAATTCCATGCGCCGACACTTACAGCTATGTGGAAGGTTATGTAGCGGCAGCAATCATCTATTGGGCAATCAATGCGGTGGTGGAAGCGGGTCTAGTAAGACTTGAAAAGTATCTCTCGAAAAAAAGGTAGAAAAAATGATAAAAGTTGAGCATGCAAAAAAAACTTTCGGCCATCTTGAAGTGCTTCACGACGTTTCCCTCACTGTTGATGATGGAAATGTCGTAGTAATTCTCGGGCCGAGCGGAAGCGGAAAGACAACGCTTTTGCGAAGCATAAATTTTCTGGAACGCGCTGATTCCGGGACTCTGACAATCGGAGAAACGATAGTAGATCTTCACGGAGCCAAAAAAAAAGACGTTCTTTCTGTCAGACGAAAGACTGCAATGGTTTTCCAGAACTACAACCTCTTCGCAAACAAGACAGCTTTGGAGAACATCGTTGAAGCCCTCGTAACGGGACACGGAGTTCCAAAGCAAAAGGCCATAGAGCGGGCAAAACTGGAGCTTAAAAAAGTCGGGCTTTCTGACAAGGAAGATTACTATCCAAGCCAGCTTTCAGGCGGACAGCAGCAGAGAGTTGGAATTGCCAGGGCGGTCGCCTTGGACGCGGAAGTCATTTTGTTTGACGAGCCTACAAGCGCACTTGATCCTGAACTCGTAGGGGAAACTTTAGGCATAATCAAGCAGGTTGCAAAGGAAGGTCACACGATGATTATCGTAACTCACGAAATGAGTTTTGCCGAGGAAGTTGCTGATAAAGTTGTTTTTATGGACGGAGGTTATGTCGTTGAGGAAGGAAACCCGGCAGACATTTTCTATCATCCGAAAGAAGAAAGGACAAAGCAATTCTTAAAGCGAATTCTTCCTCCGACAGACTATATAATATAGAAGGAAAATCATGCAAAAACAAATTCAAGATGCAATAAGGGACAGTCATCCATCTTTTGCTGATGTTCAAGTCGGTGAATCTCATTCTTTGCGTGAAAAAGCGCAGTCACGATGCCTCAAAAACGCACACCGCACATTTGAGCAGGGAATACAATGCGTGCAGGTAAACAGCATGAACGCGCTTGTCTCGCTGCAGGACTCAGTGATGATTATTCACTCCCCGCTGGGATGTTCCGGCTGTGCTTCTTTTGGAGCAATAGACCGGTTGAACGTTTACAAGCATCACCGCGGACGTAATGATGCTCCGGACAGCCACGTTATTTCATCGGCACTGGGTGAAAAAGAAGTAATTCTTGGCGGAGAAAAACGCCTAGAGGAGACGATTGAAAAGGCTGTGGAACGCTACAATCCGAAAATCGTCTTTATTTTGTCTTCGTGTGCGGCAGCTATAATCGGAGACGACATAGACGCTGTTGCAGAAAGAATGGAAAAGAGATACCGAATAAGAGAAGGACGCGACATTCTTTTTGCTCCTGTTCACTGCGAGGGCTTCAAGAGCCGAAATCACGCGACAGGCTATGACTTGGCTCTTGCGACATTGCAGAATTACGTGATTCGGGAAGCTCGACCTCCAAAACAGAAAGGTCTCATCAATCTCTTTGCGACCCACTCCTTAAGCTGGGCAGACCAGCAGGAAATGAAGCGGATGCTCAAAGCGATTGGTCTTGAGGCGAACATTCTTCCGTACAACGCAAGCTATGAGGACATCATGAAAATTCCTGCAGCCGAGTACAACATTTCTGTCTGTCAGATTTTCGGGGACGAGTACATCAAATTTCTTAACGAAAAATACGGAATTCCTTATGCCGTCACCTGCATGCCGATTGGAACTAGAAGCACGAACCGCTGGCTGAGGGCAATCGCAAAACTTGCCGGCAAGGAAAAGGAAGCTGAGGCATTTATTGAATCAGAAAGCGCGGCCGTCGCAGATGAAGTCGAAAAAATCAAAAAGAAGACAGACGGACTAAAGGCCTGCCTTACTGCAGGAACAGGACGCGGTTTTGCCGCCGCAACCTTGATTGGCGACTACGGCATGAAGCTTCTGTGCATGCACACACCATACTACGATGAGGCCTACATCGACGACTTTAAGCGTCTTGAAGAACTCCACGGTTCAGACTTCCTCGTAAACATTGCGGACATGCAGCCTTACGAACAGGTCAATCTGCTCAAAAAATACAAGCCTGATGTCTTTATCGGCATGTCCAACTGGGTGAGCAGGCTTGGAATTCCTTCGCTACACATACTCGACTCAAAAAGACCAACTTTCGGCTATCGGGGAGTCTTGTACCTTGGACGAAAAATCGAGGATGCGTTGGACAACAATAACTTCAACAAAAATCTGTCTCAGTTCTCAAAAAATGCCTATCGCGAAGAATGGTACAAAAAAGATGCCTTCAGCTATTTGCAGCTACCGGAGTAAATAATGGAAAAATGTATAGAAAGACCACGGAATTTATGTTCGCTTCACGGTGCCCTTGACGTAATCGGAAACATTTATAAGGCGATACCGATTCTTCATGCAAGTCCGGGATGCTCAATGCAGGCATCAAGCCGCACAAACCTCTACTACCTTGGAGGCTACCACGGACTTCCAAGCACAAATGCCTACGAAAAGGAAGTCGTCTTTGGCGGAACGAAACGGCTGGAAGAGACAATCAAAGGAAGCCTTGAAATCATGGACGGAGACTATTACGCAGTCCTCACAGGCTGTTCCATGGGAATCAACGGAGACGATGTTGAAAGCGTCGTGGAGCAGTTTAAGGATTCAAAATATCCGATAACAAGCATCGACACTGCAGGATTCCGCGGAGACACTTACACCGGCTACAACATGGCTCTTCTTGCAACCGTAAAGGCACTTGCCAAAAAAACAAAGACGGATCCGCTTTTAGTGAACATTTACGGACAGCCGCCAAGCTCTGACATCACGCTGAGGGGAGACTTTGAGGAAATCACGAGAATTCTTTCTAAAATTGGCGTAAAGACAAATACGTTTTTCATCCGACGGGACGGAATCGAACAGTTCAAGCATTCTGGAAATGCCGCCCTCAACATAAATCTTTCTCCGTGGCTTGCAAAAAATGTGGACGCTTACTACAAGCATGCATTCGGAATCGAGACAGTTACATTTAACGGCTGGCCAGTCGGCCCAAAAGACACGGCTTCATTCCTGAAAACTGTCGCTGAAAAACTCGGTATCGAAAAATCCGTTGTGGAAAAGGCTTCTTACGAGGAAGAGCTTTATGTCTACGAATATCTTGATTCACTTTTTGGAAATTTCGAGAGGCATCGCTTTATTTTAGTCGGTGAAAGCGCAAAAGCTCTTGGAATCGCACGTTTTTTGGTGAACGTTCACGGACACATTCCACTTGCAGTAATCTTTACGGACTCAATTTTTGAAAAAGACCGTCAGCGAATACGTGACGAAATCTTAAATCTTGAGTGCCAGCGAAAAGCCGACGTTTATTTTGAAAATGACGTGTACGAAATAGAGCAGATTGCAAAAAAATATGACGGACGCGCAACACTTTTCATGGGAAGCTCATACGAAAAGAAAATCGCCCAGAGACTCAACGCATTTTTTGCAATCACATCAAATCCATGTCTGGACAAGGAGATTTTAAACCGCTCCCACATCGGAAGCCGCGGTGCAGTCTCATTGATGGAAGATTTGTACAATCATTTTTAGGAAGCTGACATGATAAAAATCACTCACGAGACTCCTCTTGCAGTGGATATGACAAAAGGCTCTGTCCTGCCCCACATCATATCCTTTGCGATTCCCTTCTTTTTTGGAAATCTGTTTCAGCAGCTTTATAACACAGCCGACTGCATGATTGTCGGAAAGTTTTTGGGACGTGATTCACTTGCGGCACTTGGCGCATCGACGCAATTCGTGTTTACCCTGATTGGATTTTTCAACGGTTTTGCAACAGGCGCGTATGTCGTTATTTCACAGGCCTTCGGCGCAAAAAACGTCGCCCGACTTCAAAAAGCGATTCACACGTCGGTTTTAGCAGCCTTTTTCATCGGAATATTTATAAGCGTACTCGGAATTTTCATCTCTCCGCTTGTGCTTCAGCTCATCAAAGTTCCTGAAAGCGTGTTCAGTATGGCTGACTCATATCTGAGAATATATTTTTTCGGAATGGTGTTTTTGCTTCTCTACAACATTACTTTCAGCGTTCTAAGAGGTTTGGGAGATTCCAGGCGGCCGCTTTATTTTTTGATTTTCAGTTCTGTCGTAAACATCGTGCTCGACCTCATTTTTATTCTTGTCCTGAATTGGGGAATAAAGGGAGCGGCCTGGGCTACAGTGCTCTCTGAAGCAGTCTCCATCATTCCAGCGTTTTATGTTTTGATGAAAAGTGATGACGTATTCAAGCTGAGAATAAAAAAACTGAGGATTGATTCATGCATCCTAAAAGAAATTTTAAGGATAGGCCTTCCCGGAGCTTTTTCATCTTCGATTACTGCATTCTCAAACACATTTCTGCAGAAGTATGTAAACGCTTTTGGCGCTTCCTGTGCGGCAGGATGGGCTGTTTTTTCCAGATTCGACCAGTTAGCAATAATGCCTATGAATGCCATCGCTTTTGCAGCAATGGCATTCGTCAGTCAAAACTACGGAGCCAGAAAAAATGAACGCATTTATCTTGGCATTCAGGATTCACTGAAAACCGTTTTTGTCTTCATCTCATTTTTGTCGGTGATTATGTTTATTTTTGCACGAGCACTGACTTGTCTTTTTATAAGCGATGAAGAATCTGTCAATTTCGGAGTCCTTTTCATCCGCTACACAGCTCCGTTTTATGTCCTTTGCGGAACGAGCATGCTTTATTGCCAGATTTTACGAGGATTAAGCGAGCCAATCATCCCCATGGCCGTGACTTTTGCAGGATTCGTCGCATTCAGGCAGATTTTCATATTCACGACATCCCACTTTTTTAAATCCTTTGCCATCCTTGCGCTCACATATCCACTTGCGTGGCCGATAACTTCGCTCATCATGATTTTGTATTTCAAAAGAAAGATGAGGCAGATTCACGCAAGCTTCAAAAAAATCGAAGTTTGACCTACTCAAATTCTTTCACAGGGCCTAAAAATAAGTTTTTCTTATAGCTCCAATAAATAATTTGTATTTCTCAAAGATTTTTATTTTTGCTATAAATCATATCAAAAAACTAGGTAATACAAAAACTTTTAAGAAACAGGTGTCACATCGTTTTAAGGGAGGGACACTTGTTTCTTGATGTCCAGACACTGGAGGTAAATTTTGAAAGAATCATATTCTGGTATCAGGGAGCAACGCCCCCAAACTTATTATGATTTAGGCGGAAGCAGCCGGATTATTGCCGGAAATTTTGAAAAGCAATGCATCGCGTCAGCAGAACGCTCGTTTGCACAGGGAAGAATGTGCACGGCAATAAACGGAATGGCAGCCCTTATGTCCCTCCAAGACGCAGCTTTCATAATGCACTCACCGCAAGGCTGCACGGGTTGCAATGTTGTTGCTGAAGATTTTTACAAAGTCGGCCAGATTCACCGAGGAATAAAAAACGTAAAATCACCTCATCTTCTGGTTACAAATCTTGACGGAAAAGATGTTGTATTCGGCGGTGAAAAAAAACTTGTTCAGGCAATTCATCGGGTAGAAGAAAGATATCATCCTAAAGTCATATTTTTGTTCACTTCCTGCGCATCAGCCATGATCGGAGACGATGTAGACAGCGTGGTTGAATCAGAGCAAAAGTCTGTAAAGGCGCTGCTTGTCCCTGTTCACTGTGAAGGTTTCCGTTCCCGCATAAATGCGTCTGGATTTGATTTTGCCTTCATCGCAATCTCAAAATACATACTGAAAGACAAAAAACTTCCCCGTCAGGAAAACTTAATAAATCTCTTTGCGCCAACCACCGTAAGCTATAAAGATCAGCTTGAAATAAAGCGGATTCTTGGACTTTTGGGGCTGGAAGTCAATTACATTCCTTTTTTCAGTACTCTCGAAGGTATTCAAAAGATTCCTTCTGCGGCGGCTTCAACGTCAATCTGTAAAGTCTTTGCAGACCAATTCATGATTGAGCTTGAAGAAAAATATGGAATTCCTTATTCCCATACAGTCATGCCGGTTGGAGTGAGGAATACGGATATCTGGTTAAGGGGCATTGCAAAGGTAATGCACAAGGAGGCCGAAGTTGAAAAACTTATTGAATCGGAGCATAAGCGGATTTTACCGATTATTGCAGAAATTAAAGAACGTCTTAAAGGAAAGCGTGTCTTTGTGGCTGGAGGCACAGGCCGCTCTTTCGCAGCAGCAGCATTGGTTGATGACTTTGGGATGGCACTGGCCGGTGTAGAAACACCTGCATACGACAGGGATGCTCAGGATGATGTTGAATATTTGAATTCCATACACCAAAGTTTTGTAATCAACATTGCCCAGGGGCATCCCTTCGAGCTGCTCAACATTCTTAAGAAGGTTAAGCCTGATGTTTTTATCGGCGCACCGGAATGGGCTGGCAGGCTCGGAATTCCGACGACCCATATTCTTGACCCAAAACGCCCGACAATGGGTTACGACGGGCTTCTTTATCTTGGACATAAAATAATCGAACAGATTGAAAATCCAAGCTACAACAAAAAAATTGCTGCTCATGCTCATTTGCCTTACCGCGATTCGTGGTGGAAAGAAGATCCGTTCAAATACATCATTTACAACGAAGGAGAAGAAAATGTCGGAAATAACTGAAAACCCAAGGGGAGGATGTGTTCTGTCAGGAATTCGCGCCGTTCTCTGCGCAATTGACCGGGTGTGTCCGATTTATCACTCAGGTCCTGGATGTGCATTTCAATCCTCTGCAGCAACAGAAGGTCATGGAGGCAAGTGCGAGGCCCTCTTTTATCCGTCCAGAGCAATTCCAACAACGGCCATGCTTGAAAAGGAAGTAGTGTTTGGAGGAACAAAAAAACTCCGCACGACAATACAGGGGGCAATTTCACTTTTCGATGCAGACGCTTATTTTGTACTTACGGGCTGCACGGCTGGAATCAACGGAGATGACATAGAAAGCGTCGTCAAGGAATTTCAGCACATCCAGCCTGTTTACGCAATAAAGACTGCCGGATTTGAAGGCAATGACATGCTTGGCTATGAGGTCGTCTTTGACACCTTTATTGATCAAATCATTGAAAAAAAAGAAAGGCAGGCAAATCTTGTAAATCTTCTTGGAATCGTTCCATACCACGATCCCTACTGGAGCGGAACAATCGAAGAAATCACGCGAATCCTTAATAAACTTGGACTTGAGGTAAACAATTTCTTTACGGCAGGTCAGGGAATTGAAAGCGTGAGAAACGCCGGAAACGCCGCGGCAAACATCATCGTTCATCCATGGCTTCTTCGCGGGGCAGAAAAAAGATTTGAAGAAAAATTCGGCATACCTTCAATAAGGGTCGAGGGAATGCCTGTCGGTCCGACAGCCTCAAGCGATTTTGTCCGCCAAGTCGGAACTTCTCTTTTCCTGGACAAGGAACTTGTTGAAAAAGTCATCGCAGAGGAAGAAGAATACGTGTACCGCTATTATGAGCAGGCAATCGGAAAACTTTCATGGAAACGATTTGCCGTTGTGGGAGACTCAAACTATGGAATCGGCCTAACCCGCTTTCTTGCAAATGATTACGGATTTTCGCCGGTCCTTACGGTTATCAGCGAGCCGGTTTTCCGTCCAAAAGATAAGGAAGTCATTGAAAGAAGGCTTCATGACTTGGAGTATGCAAAGACACCAAAAATCTTATTTGAAAGTGACCAGTTTGACATCTCAAATGCAATTTCTCAGGCTGAAGATCTGTCACTTCTGGTTGGAAGTTCAAGTGAGAAGGAAATCGCAGAAGAAATTGGAATCCAGTGTATTCCGGTAACTTTTCCAGTTCCTGACCGGGTAATTTTCAACAGGACTTATGCCGGTTACAAAGGTTCGCTTACTTTAGTAGAAGATTTATACGACAACTTATAGATTCTGACATCACGAATTTTACTGATTAAACATATACAAAAAAAAAAGGAGTTATAAAATGAAAAAAAATGTTCTTGCCTTACTTTTTGCAGTCAGCTTTTCCGGAATTTTTCTGGCAGGGTGCGCAAAAAAGGAATCAAAATCAAAATTACCTTATTCCCTTCGCATTGCAAAAATCGGAGCATCAGCCCTAATAAGTCCACTCATCTCAATTTCTGAAGAGAACGGATATTTTGAAAAATACGGACTTTCCACAACAATGGGAATCGTAGATGATTCAACAAGCATTGCAATTCTCGGAAGCGGAAAAATCGACACAATCTTCCAGCAGATGAATCAGCAGCTGGCAGCGGCCGATCAGGGAGCACACATCACGGTTTTTGCCGGAAACCGTTCAGGCGGTGTCTATGTGCTTTCAAGAATAGAAGATGCAGAAACATTAAAAGATCCGAGAAACTGGGTTGGAAAAAGAATCGGAGCACTTGCCCCAATTTCAAATCTGGAATTCATTTTGGGATATCAGCTTGAGCATGACTACGGAATTGATACGGAAAAAGAGCTGATTTACCGCCGTTTTGATGGACATCAGTCGGCATTGATGGCCTTGCAGAGGGGAGATGTTGACATAGCTTTTGCTGATCCACCGGCACTTGACGGAGCAAGACCAGAAGAACGAGGTCTTAAAATCCTCTATCCTCTGACTCACATTCAGGAAGGCTATGTATGCTGTCGGCAGATGGCATGGACTGATGCCCTTGAAGAAAAACCGGAGGCATTTAAGGCCTACCTCAAGGCTCAGATTCTTGCATACAAGGATTACACGACAAACCGTGAAAAGGCCATACGCGATATTGCGGCGGCAACGAATCAGACCGTTGAGTATACGGCACGAAATGTTTACGACAGGGAAACAAATGGCGACAGGGTTCATTCTCCAGATCCAAATTATAACGGAACGCTGGCCCAGTACGAATCAATGATAAAATATGGATATACACCTGGAAACCGCCCCCTTTATGAAATCTTCAACATCTCAATCTATGCAGATGCACTCAAAGAAATTCTTGCCGAATATCCAGACGATCCGGTTTATAAAGAATTATGGGCTTACTTTATAAGCCACAACGATAAATATCCGGACTTTGCCAAGAATTATCTGTAATTTCTGGAGAATCATACATGGAAGTAAAAAGATACATAGTTTTTGCAGGGATTCAGCACGCAGGAAAGACTACAATAGGCCGCCTGCTTTCAAAGGAACTTGGATGCCCGTTTTATGACACAGATTTGGAAACACAAAGGCTGACAGGCTCCCATCCTCGAGAAATAACGGCAAAAGGAGGACAGACTGCCTACAACAAGGCCGAAACATCCACCATCAGCCATATTCTCGCAGAAACAAAAGATTCCAGTGAGAAAAGCTTTGTCATCTCAACTGGAGGAGGATTCTGCGACAATCCTGAAGGGATTGCCCTTCTGAGAGAAAATGGAACAATCGTATGCCTTGAAGCTGATCTTGAAACGGGTGCGGAAAGGATTCTTAAAGAGACAAAAACAAACTCTGACGGAAGCCTTTCCGGCTATCCAATCTACCCTGGTTTTGAAAATGTCATTCCAAAAACACTCGATGATGTCAAAAAAATCTACTATGACTTTCAGAGAGTCAGGATTTCGCGCTATGACAAAATTGCAGATGTAAGGGTCCAAGTCAGCAAGGAGAGTCCCGAAAAAAACATGAAAAAAGTAAAGGAACTTCTAAAAAACTGATTGAAGCCATCATTCAAGTAACTTCTTTCAGTGAGTTCTTTTCAAGACTATAAAAAAAAGTTATATCAGCAATAAAAAATTTGTATTTCAATAAACTGCGTAAATACTATATACCTACCGTATTACTATGTATTTAATGGAGGTACTAAATGATACGGGGTATTTTTACTCAGCTAAAGGCGGAAGACTATCTGCAGCTTGCAGAAGCTAATGTCCGCTTCATAAATACAAAAATCAAGAAAGCAGAGGAAGGAATCACATATACGATAGATGATGTTCCGCCGCTGGGAGAAAACAAGGCTGTCAAAGATGACTTTTACGATGACATCACGTTTTATGCCGGAACGGCGGGACAAGTCTACCTGAATCTGCACCTGTACAAAATCACCCAAAAGAAAACATATCTTGATACGGCACTTGACGGAGCAAAATATCTTGCATGGAGATGGAAAAACAAACGCGAACTGAAACGCAACTTTTCTGATTTTGCCTTTACGACCGGATGGGCTGGAATCAGTTATGTTTTCATCGCACTTTACAAAACCACGCATGACGAAACCTACAAAAAAATAGCCGCAGACATTCTTGATACAAAAATCCGGGAAGCAAAAAAAGCCCCGGACGGAAACGGCTGGTACTGGTCAACATTTAACGGAATTGTCGGAAATGCAGGTTCCATCCTGACACTTCTTTACGCGGCAAAAGAACTCGAAAATTCTGCATGGAAAAATTTTGCCATTGAAGCCGGAAGATATTTTTTGAACAAAGCTAAAAAACAGAAAGTCGGAATTGCCTATGACGGAGTTGACCTTAAATTCTTCAGTGGCGGAGATGATTATGTTGACCCAAACTTTCCAATGGGAACTGCCGGTGTCGGCTACACTCTGCTCCGCCTTTACGAGGAAAGCGGCGACAAGGCTTTTTTAGACGCAGTAAACGGGATCCCGGAATATCTTGAAAGCATAGCGGTAAAAAATGAATATGGCGCAAAACTTCTTGCCCACGGCTTGCCGAAAAACAATGACTTGTTCTTTTTAGGATACTGTCATGGACCTGCCGGAACTGCAAGATTCTGGTATGAGCTTTACAAAGTGACTGGCGAAAGAAAATGGCTGGAAGAGGCTTTCAATTATGCGGAAGGAATTATTGCAGCAGGCGCTCCGGAAATAAAATCACCCGGCTACTGGGCTCATAACTTCTGTTGTGGAACAGCCGGAATCTTGAACACTTTTTTAGGACTGTGGGCAGAAACAAAAGATGAAAAATGGCTCAACTATGCAAGAAGATGTGGAAAAGTCATCGCAGGAGACGCCATAAGATCTGATGAATATGATCCTCACCATGAACGCACTGCGGTAAATCCAGATGAATTGCAGGCAAAATGGATTTTCGTACACCGACGAAATCCAAATGTCGCCTCAACTAGAATCGGACTGTATGACGGAGCGGCAGGAGTCTCTCTGATTCTCGCAACTCTCTATCAGGCTGAAAAAGGAATTTTTGACGTACCGCGTGCAATCGATGATCCGTTTCCGTCAAAAATTTAACCCCATACAGAAAAATAAGGAGTTTTAATGAGTGACTATATCATTCCGTTTGACTCGGAAAAATCAAATGAAACTGCAATTGAAATAAAAAATCTCGGTCTTGTATATGAATCAGAAAATTCAACATACGAGGCACTCAAGGAAATAAATCTGGACATCAAAAAAGGAGAGTTCATCTGCATTGTCGGACAGAGTGGCTGCGGAAAAAGTACGCTTCTTTCGGTTCTTGAAGGACTGAACAAGGCAACAAGCGGTTCCGTCAAAATTAATGGAAAAGAACTTGCAGGCCCTGGAGTTGAAAGGGCTGTTGTGTTCCAAAACTATTCACTTTTTCCATGGATGACGGCTCGCGAGAATGTATCTTTCGCGGTTTACGAGACAAGGAAAAAGCAGGGACAAAAAGTTTCCCGAAAAGAAGCTGATGAAATTGCTGATGATTTTCTTCGAAAAGTCGATCTGAACCGCTACGAAGAAAAACTTCCTGGAGAACTTTCCGGAGGAATGCAGCAGCGAGTTGCAATCGCCCGCGCAATGGCATGCAATCCAGAAATTCTTTTGATGGATGAGCCTTTCGGTGCGCTTGATGCAAAAATCAGGGAAAACCTTCAGACTCTCCTCCTCAAATTGTGGCGTGAAGACGAGCACAAAAAAACAGTCGTCTTTGTAACCCATGATTTAAACGAGGCAATCCTGCTTGCCGACAAAATTGTATTTATGATGCCGATGAGGATTCACTCGATTATCGATGTTGACATTCCACGCCCAAGGGTAAGGGAAGCAGTCTATGAAAGTCCAGAATACAAGAGGCTGAGCAAAAAACTGAAGCATCTGTTCTACAACGATGTAACGAGCTATGTAAATGATAATGAGGTGGTAATATGAGAAAAAGAATTCTTAACGTTCCAAATCTCCTGTTTGTACTGATTCTGCTTTGCTTTCTGCTGCCAAGCAAATATGCTGAGCAAATGCGTTCCGGACTGAAGTCACCCCTTGTTTTCGTTATTGTCTTGATTCTGATTGAAATTGCATTTCAGATTGGCCTTTCAAAGAAGAAAAAGAGGCAAGGCTCCCTGGACATTACTTCATTTGTATTTGCCTTCATTCTGCTCTGGGAACTATGTGTCTCAAGACTGAATCTGCTTCCGTACATATTCGTTCCTGCTCCAGAAAACGTATTCCATGTTTTCGTATCAGACTGGAAAGTGATTCTGACCGGCTTTGTAAATTCGATGATTTTGATTGTCATCGGAATGATTTCAGCTATTCTTGCATCAACAATTCTTGGGACTTTAGTCGGCTGGAATGACAGACTCACGAAAGCAATTTATCCGATAGCCAAGGCGATTTCAACAGTTCCTGCCTTGATTTATACGCCATACATCGTACTGATTGTCCCGACTTTCAGGCTGGCTTCCCTCTGCGTAATTTTTCTAAGCAATTTCTGGGGAGGATTCATGGGATCAATAAACAATACGGCGTTTGTTGAGCAGAAAGTCATCAATGCGGCGCGAATTTTAAACCTTTCAACACCGACAATTCTATTCAAGATAATAATACCGTTTAATCTACCCCGCCTTATCAATGCCCTGCCAATCCAGCTTGCAACGGCCCTCATGACACTGACGGTAGCTGAAATGCTGGGTGCTGACAGTGGAATGGGCTACTACGTAAGGTTTTCACTCAACTTTGCAAACTACACAAAAGCAATTGCGGGTATCATCTTTATCGGTCTTGTCGTTACCGTACTTAATTCAGTTATTGATATCGTTAAAAAACACTTAATTAAGTGGAATTATTAAACATATTAATCAATGGAGGAAATATGAAAAAAACTGAAAAAATTATTTTTGGAACGCTTCTTCTTGCCAGTGCATTTACTTTTTTTTCCTGTAAGGAAAAACAGCCTGCTGTAAACCAGGAGAAATACAAAATAACAGCCGGAAATTACGGTGCCGGTGGAAGTGTAGGAAGTCCTCTCTACGCAATTGCCCAGCATGACGGCATTTTCGATAAATACGGACTTGAAGTCAAATTGTTCCAGACTGACAGAAACGCCTATGTTGAAGCACTTACTGTCGGAAAATTCGACATGACTTTTTCAAGCTTCGTCGCTCAGGTGGCAAGCGCGGCACAGGGGGCAGACTTAATCCTTTTTGGAGGAAGTCAGCAGGGAGGAGAAGCTTACTATGCAAATAAAAATGTTGCCGAAAAATACAAGAATCCTGACAACTGGGCAGACGTAAAACTCGGACTTCTGCTCAATTCAACATCAGAGCTTCACTTGAGGACGGTTTTTCAGCGGGACAAGGGAATCGACATCAAGAACAACATTAAGTATCTTGACGGCGAAGAAGCAAAACTTCAGGCTGCGACAAAGGGTACCGTAGACGTAACACACATCAGCCGCACATATTTTGACACAGCGGAAAACATGGGACTTGTAAAACTTTTTTACCTCAATGACCTTCAGCCGGATTATGTTTGCTGCCGCCTGACTGCAAATGGAGAAAAGTTCCGCAGTGACAGGGAATCCTTTGTCAGGTTCCTTAAAGCTGAAATCCTTGCATATAAGATTTATAAGGAAAATCCTGATGAAGTCATTTCAGCCTTAGGAAAAGAAAAATTCGATGAAGATTTCGTCAGAAAATATGTACTCGATCCAAAAACAAACGGAGGCATCTCTTACAATCCTGACCCGAATTTTAATGGCGTAAGCGATGTTTACGACACGATGAAAAGAATCAAATTTGTAGAAAACGGCCGCGATATAGAAGAATTTTATGATATTTCAGTATATGCGGATGCCTTAAAACAAGTAATCGAAGAAAACAAAGAAGAGAAAATCTACAAGGATATGTGGACTTACTTTGTGGAACACAACAATCACTATCCAGACTTTGAAAAAAATTACGGAAATTTCATCTTATAAAAAAAAGGACAAAAGCGAATGAAGCTTTTGTCCTTTTTTTTCTCCTAAGCACTCTGACAGCTGTCGCAGCAACTTGAGTCACAGCAGCTTGAATCGCAGGCACAGTCACTGCTGTCACAAGAAGTTGAATCACAACAGTCAGACTCACACCCGCATCCGCATGAATCGCAGGTGGTTCCCCTTTTTGCCTTTACGCTTCTTCCCATTTCAGAAAGCATTTTTATGTCGCCTTGAATCGTGCTTCCGCTTGTGGTGAGCATGTTGCCTGTGATTGTCGCGCTGCATCCTGATTCAAAGGCTTTCTTTCCGTTTTCACTAAGGAGTTTTCGGCCAGCGGCCAGGCGGATGTTTGCCTCAGGATTAATGAAGCGGAACATTGCTATTGTGCGTAGGATTTCTTCTTCGGTGAGGGGCGTGTTTTTTTCAAATGGAGTTCCGGGAATTGCCATGAGTGCGTTAATAGGAATTGAGCGCACTTTTAGCTCTGAAAGGGAAAGGGCCATGTCCAGCCTGTCTTCAAAAGTTTCTCCCATGCCGATGATTCCGCCTGAGCAGACACAGAAGCCTTCTTCCTGGGCAATTTTTATGGTATTTATTTTCATGTCGTAAGTGTGGCTCGTGCAGATGTTGGGAAAATTCCTTCGTGAAGTTTCGATATTGTGATGATAGCTTGTGACTCCGGCCTTTTTTAAGCGTTTGAACTGCTCGCGGGTAATGAAGCCCATTGAAGCACAGAGATTAATGGAAAGCTCTTTGTTCATGCGTTCGAATGCGTGAATTGCCTTGTCAAAATCTTCGCCTGAAAGTGCCTTTCCAGCGGTGACTATTGCAAAGCGGTTTACGCCCTCATCCTGATTTGCCCTTGCCGCCTCCATGATTTTATCTTCGTCCAAAAAGCTGTATTCCTCGCAGCCCGTGTGATTGTGGGCGCTCTGTGCACAGAATTTGCAGTTTTCGCCGCATCGGCCGCTTCGTCCATTGATGATTGTGCAAAGGTCAACGTTTTCGCCCTTAAAATGCTCACGGATTTTGTCTGCACAAGATGTCAGTTCGGAAAGATTGCAGTCCTTGAAAAAGGAAAGGTCATCATTCCGAGAAAGTCTGTAGCCTGATATGATTTTTGAAGAAAGTTCGCATAAATTCATTGTCATGTACCTCTAAAACACAGACAGTTTAGCGAAAAACCTTTTAATTGTAAACCATATATAAAACTTTAAAGTTGACAATTCATTTTCATATTACTGGTTCCATCAAGAAATCATCCCCCCCTTCCGAAACAAAATGGTGATACACTGCCCCCCTCCGCAAAGAAAATTTGTTGAAATATGCCGATACTTTTGATATAACAAAATCTAAGTGGAAGTAAACTTGTTCTAAGAACTAAACGACCTTCCAAAAACAAAGGATGTTGCAACAAAACGTACTTCAGGGAGAAAAGACATGAAAATTCAAGTATATAATGATTGGGATCATAAGCCTAAAGCTGAATCTTCGGCAGAAGACAACGTTGTTTTGGCATGGGATGGAGAGTACCGCACTGGGGATGTCATAGAGTTTTCAGACATCGAGCCTGATCTTTTTTATGTAGTAAGAATAGATGCAACCATGTCAGAAGCCCTGGTACTGATCAATAAAGACAGCGTTCGTTATCCCATTCCTTTTTATGAAAAGAAAGCCAGCTACAATCCGCTTTCTTTTTTTGGAAACAGGCATTACATATCAATCAGAAAAGCCTATGATCATGAAGTATCAAGTTACAGGAATCTGGCTGTTAATACTTTTGATCAGCATGAAGTTACTGAAGTATATCCCCACGCTTATGCAAATGTTGAGACACGAGGCGAATCTGTATTTGCAGCAAGAAATGCCATCGACGGAATTCTAGCCACTAATTCACATGGAGAATGGCCGTATGAATCCTGGGGAATTAACAGGCAGGATGATGCAGAGATAACGATAGATTTTGGAAGAAAAGTAGATATCGATAAGATTATTCTATATACACGCGCTGATTTTCCACATGATAACTGGTGGACAAATGGAACACTCACTTTTTCTGACGGAACTAAAGAAGAAATCAAGATGGACAAGAAAAACGGGCAGCCACATGTTTTCCATATCGTAAGAAAAGGTATCACATGGATAAAATTGGGCAGTTTAATAAAATCGGCTGATCCAAGTCCATTTCCAGCATTAACCCAGTTCGAAGCATATGGAACTGAGTCAAAATAGTTTATTGGCGAAGGTGGCATAGCTTTATGATTATAAGCAGATAGGGAATGCTCTTTTTAAATCGGTGTCATTGTTTCCATTTTGCTACTTCCCTATCCCACTTTGTTTCTTAGATTGAAGACTCTTTAAAAATAATCATCCCTGGTATAGGTCTGCCATCATCAAAATTACTGGGCGTCCCCCGCCTGTCATTCTTCCAGTCGGGTCGGCTGTTCCACCCTTCGCTAACGCTCATTCTTCGCCGCATTGCGACTCGAACTTCGGGGTTCCATAGCCTGACGCAGTAAAACCTATTGACTAGATAGGTTTTTAACAATAAAATGTCAATCACTAAACCTACTAACTTAATAGGTTTTTATAAAATCCCAGAGGGGTGACTATGAGCGACAACACAATCATTGAACTAAAAGACATAACCAAAACCTTTGTTCAGGACGGAAAGACTTTCAACGCCGTTGAAAATGCATCCGTTTCAGTGAAAAAAGGCGACATTTTTGGAATCATCGGATTTTCCGGGGCGGGAAAGTCAACTTTAGTGCGGGCAATCAATCTTTTAGGCCGCCCTACTTCAGGCTCTGTCACCGTCAAGGGAAAAGACTTTCTTGCCCTGAGCCAAAAAGAACTTCGCGAGGAACGAAAAAAAATCGGCATGATTTTCCAGCACTTTAACTTGATGAAAAGCCGCAATGTCTTTGACAACGTTGCTTTTCCCCTCAAACGCTCAGGCCTTACAAAAAGTGAAATTGCCGATAAAGTCCATTCACTTTTGACTCTGGTTGAAATCGAAGACAAGGCCGAAAACTTCCCAAGCCAGCTTTCAGGCGGACAAAAACAGCGAGTGGCAATTGCCCGCGCACTTGCAAACGAGCCTGACATCCTCTTGTGCGATGAGGCTACAAGTGCGCTTGACCCGACCACGACAAAATCAATTTTAAAGCTTCTTAAAAAACTCAAGGAGCAGCTGGGGCTTACAATCGTAATCATCACGCACCAGATGGAAGTAATAAAGGAAATATGCGACAAGGTTGCGGTCATGGAAAAAGGCCGGATTGTTGAGCAGGGCGATGTTTTCTCAATCTTTGCAAACCCGCAGGACGAAGTGACAAAACGCTTTATCCGCTCAACGTCAAATCTTTCGAAGGTGGAAGAACTGATTGCCGAGGATTCGCCGGTGGTTCATCTGGAAAAGGACGAAAAACTCGTTCGCTTCACATATATAAAGAAGAATGTTTCGGAGCCGCTGATTTCAGCAATTTCGCGGCTGTATGAAGTGACGATAAACATCATCTTCGCGGAAATTGAAATCGTGCAGGACGCTCCAATCGGTGGAACGGTCGCAATCATCAGCGGAGAAGCGGCAACGATAGACCGTGCGTTAAAGCACATCGCGGCACTAGATGTTGGAGTGGAAGTTTTGAAAACGGGAATGGAGTAATTATGACGCGGATATATAAAAAATAAACCACAGATGTCACAGATTACACGGATTAAAACATAGAATCTGTGACATCTGTGTAATCTGTGGTTGAATTTTTTGGGGGTACGGGGGCGTAGCCCCTGTAGATGGGGGTGTCGGCGCAACGAAGTGCGACGCAGGGGGAAGGCTTTCCCCCTCTCTATAATTTTTGGAGGAAAAAATGAGTGATTTTATTGAGACGATTCTGCCAAATGTGGCAAAGCACCCGGAGCGATTTTTTAACGGGCTTTTGGAGACTTTTATTATGACACTCTGGTCGGGGGCGATTAGTTTTGTCCTTGGGCTTTTGATTGGAATTACCATTACCGTGACCAGAAAGGGCGCGATTTTGGAGAACAGGCCGGTTTATCAGATTTTTGACAAGCTGATTAACCTTTTCCGCTCGATTCCATTCATCATTTTGCTGACCGGCGTCATGCCGCTGAGCCGACTGATTATGGGAACGGCCATTGGCGTGCGGGGGGCGATTGTACCTCTGATTTTCGGAACGGTGCCGTTTTTCAGCCGGCAGATTGAAACTGCCCTTGCCGAAGTTGACGACGGACTGATAGAAGCCGCTGAGAGCATGGGTCTTTCCCCATTTGACATTATTTTCCGCGTGTATTTGAAGGAAAGCGTTGGCCCAATTGTGCGTGGAACGACAATTACAACAATCAGTTTGATTGGCTTGACGGCGATGGCTGGTGCCGTTGGGGCTGGGGGTCTTGGAAACTACGCGATTATGTACGGTCACGACCGAAACCAGTTGGACGTTACCTGGCTTACGATTGTCGTGCTTGTGATTGTGGTCAATTTGATTCAGCTCGGCGGAAACAGGATTATTCGGAAGAATCGGCATTAGAAAAAGGGGGAAGGCTCCCCCTCGGCCACACTTCTTCCAATTAATTGGCAAATTTTAATTTCTGTGTTAATCTCTTTTTATGCAGGCTTCCTCAACGGCTTTTTTAAGCAGTAAGAACGAATATTCAACATTCTCTTTTAACGGTACGACCCTGACATTTTTGACTTCAAAAAATCTTGATCGCTATACGAAAGTCAAAAAATGGGATAAGGGCTATCTCGTCGTTATGGCAAAAAACAAATCAAAAGCTGAGCATGAGGATTATATCGACTTGCAGCCAATCCTGGAAAATCTATACATGGACGCGGAATCATTTCTGAGCAAAATTCAAAATGTGGAGGTCAGATATGACTGAAAAGCAAATTGAAGAAATCGCAGAAAATGCAGATATGATAATCAATAATTACGCATTCACAAGAAAAGATGGAAATATAAGCATTTTGAATTTACGGAAGCCGAATCGTGCAATGGTTATTTCTGAAAACGGAAAACTTCTTGAAACAAACATGGACGAAATTGAACAGGTCATAGTGCAGAATATCTGGAAAAAAGACTCGGAATACATGGATAAAGCCGATGCCTAAATATTTTCCTTATAAAATCTGTGGATATTATTTGTATTACACAGAACATTGTATCCTTGAAGCCATGCAAGCGATTCAAAACTCACCGAATCAGCTTCAGCAAAATTTTTTGTAAAAGCAGATGGCTCAACAATTGTTCAGAAAAAAGGTTCTCTAAAAGACCATGAAATCACTAAAATCCAGAAATTTATCAAATCTCACTATCTGGAAATGTATCAGACCTGGCAGGAAGACAGCGAAAATGGCTTTTATGGGAATGGGGAGTAAAAAAACAATTGAGTCTCCATTTTTTATATTAATACTACAGTTTCTTAATATATTTGCTTGACATCAAAAACAATTTTCCTTAGCATTAAACTAGCGTTGTGGTAACGCTGGCTGCTCATGCAAAGATTTTATCATACCACATAATAATGTTTATCCTTATGGCACGAGTTTTTGTCACAAAGGGTATGAGCCAAAAAAACAGACAGAATCTCGTCTCACAAAACCATTGTTTTTAAGGAGAAAACATTATGGAACACATCGCTTATTTTAAACTTCAAGCAAAAAATCTGCATAAAGATTCTGAAACTCGTTTCTTTAACGAAAAATCAAAAATTTACGAATATAATCCAAAATATTTTGACATAGGCAGTTTGTTTTCGGATTATGGAATTCCTGACGACAAAGAAGATTTTTCATTCACACTGATGAATGCACAACATCTAATTGCAAAGATGGCAGGATATGAAAATTGGGGAGAATTAAAAAATGCTCCAGAGCCAGAGTTGAAAATTCGCCATATCCTTTTTGACAGCATCCATAAACTTACATTTGACGAATGGAATATGTACATTCAGAATTATGAAAAAGAAAATCATATTCGTCTATCCTGGAAAGAAAAACTTGAAATAATACAGAAAAAATTTACAAATGAAATCATCACCTCAAATCAAAAACTTTTACCAGCTCCTAAAAATCTGTATGCATTCATGTTGCCCATATTGACTGGCTTTAAAATCACATTCTCGTTTGATGCTGTTGAATATGCCCAAAGCTATCTTGTTTATGGAAGTTCGATAAATGATATTGATACAGCAAAACCATTAGCAGCCGGGCAATTTTCACCGATAGAGTATGTCGCACATCACCAAAGCTATGTGCCTTATTATTGGGTGCGAGCATTTGACGGAAAAGAATACGGTGAATGGTCTTCGGTTGCAAGAACAAACCACTAGGAGCAGGAATAATGACAAAGCATTACATACTCCAAGCCCTAAATGCAGATGGGAACGCTGTTTATATCGATGATGTGCCTAATGGCAAGAATTGCGATTGTACTTGTGCGGAATGTGGCGGAAAACTTATTGCCAAAAATAAAGGCAGAATAAAAGTTCATCACTTCGCACATGAAAATGGAAATGACAGCATAAGATGCAGTCAGACAGCCTTGCACTTGCTGGCAAAAGAAATCATTGCAGAAGAAAAAAGGATTCCAATTCCAAGAAATGGTCAAATTGATTTTCATCAGACCGATTCTATCGAACAAGAAAAATTTCTGGGCGATATAATTCCAGATTTGTATGCAAGCTGCGAAAATCGTCCATATATAGTCGAAATTTTAGTTACACATGAAGTTGACGAAGAAAAACTTCAAAAAATCATGCAGCATAAAATTTCAGCCGTTGAAATAGATTTGTCTGATAAAACTTTTGAATCTAAAGAAGATGTAAAAGTGGCGATACATAATCCGCAAAATATTAAAGTTTTACACGATGATGATACAAGGCTCATTTCAGAAAGAAAAGAAATCCTTTTAAACTATGGCCTGAAACTAAAAGTCGATATAGGTGGAATTGCTGGCTGTCCGTATGCAAGAAAATATGTGCCTCAAGAATTTTGTAGAGAATGTGTTTTCTGCTGCAAAGAAGATTCTAAAAACATTCGATGCGGAATCGAGCTACAAAGCACAACAAATATTCTCGTAAATCAAAACAAAGTGATGTTTCCAAGTGCAGCTAAACAATATAATGAATCTCCCTTTGGCTGGAAAATGAGACAAGCCGTAGAACGTGGAATTATGGCACAGATGATGTTTTCCAGACGATGATGATTTCTGACTATAAATAGGAGCATTTTTTATGAAGCAACTGTTTATTTTCTTGTTTTTTTTGTTTTCCTCACTTTGCTTTGCGCTCCCTAATATAATTCTTTATGAGCAGGGAAGAATTATTTTCAAAATCGCAGATAATGCCATTTTTGATGAAGACGAAAATTTTTTATATAGCATTAGTGATAGCAAATTCTATGATGAAGATGAAGTTGAAGATGAAAACGAGTGCATTGGAACTATTGAAGAGACGGAATCGTCAATAGTGGTAACTATCTTAGATAACGAGGAAATTTTTGAACAAAAAGAATTTAGCAAATCTTCCGGAAATATTATTCTAAAAAAATCATATAGCTATGGAGCCATTATCGACAGCGTAGAGTATGATGAAATAATGGGGTATGAAACAAAACGAACGATTTATAAAGACGGTAATATTTATTTTTCAATTATCTCGGAATATGAAAACGACAATCTTAAGAAAAACACTTATTTTGGTAAAAACGATTCCGTAACTGGTTACACCCTCTTTTCATACGACAAAAATAATATATTAAAAGAATCTTATTATTATAATGAAAACAATCTTTTGTTATTACTCACAGAGTTCGATATAAAAACTGGCAAACAGATTAAAGAGCAAGAATTCAACGAAGACGGCACAATTAAGAAGCAAACGATTTATGACAAAAACACAGGAAACATTATAGAACAACTTAGTTATGAACAGACTTCACAAAATCCAACAAACTCGACTTCCATTAAGTTTAATGATAAGTGAATGTATTCATTAGACGATGAGTATTTACCTTAATTCTAAATTATTTAGAACGCAATGAGTTTTCAAGATTTTTTTTACGCTCGCTACCTATTGACATAGTAGGCAAAATAATAATATAACTTCTTTTATCTAAAAACCTATCGTATTACTAGGGAATTATAAAAGGAAGAAAACAATGAGCATCAATAGACGGAAAATTGCAATAATCGGGGCGGGACATGTTGGAAGTCATGGCGGATATGCTTTGATCAGTCAGGGACTGGCTGAGGAAATCGTTTACATTGACGTGGACAGGGAAAAGGCGGTGGCTCAGGCTCTGGATTTGTTTGATTCTTCAACTTATCTTGACCGGCATGTAAAAGTCTATGCCGGGGATTATTCTGACATTGGCGACGCGGACATTCTGATTGTGGCTGCAGGACCTTTGCCTGACATGAAGGCTGGCCAGAACGACCGCCAGCAGACTTTGGGGGCGACGGTTGAGATTTTGAAGGACATTGTGCCTAAAATCAAGGCAAGCGGTTTTGACGGAATCATCATAAACATTTCAAATCCGGCTGATGTTGTCTCTCATTACCTGCAGGAAAAACTTGGATGGAACCCGAAACGTATTCTTTCAACGAGCACAACTTTGGACTCAGCCCGCGTACGCCGTGCAATCAGCGAGGCGACAGGCTATGACCAGAAGTCAATCCAGGCTTATGCTTTGAGCGAGCACGGAGAAACTCAGTTTGTGCCCTGGAGTCTTGTGACTGTGGCAGGAAAACCGCTTTTAGAGCTGATTAAGGAGCAGCCGGAAAGGTTCGGAAAGCTCGACCTTGAAGAAATAGCCTTGCGGGCAAAAAAAGCGGGCTGGATTATCCTGGGCGGGAAAGGCTCAACTGAATTTGGAATCGGAGCCAGCATCGCAAACGTGGTCAAGGCAATTTTTGGAGACGAAAACAGAATCCTTCCGGTTTCGACTCTTTTGCAAGGTCAGTACGGCTATCACGATGTTTTTGCAAGCGTTCCTTGCAGGCTCAACAACGAGGGCGTGGCCGAAGTGATTGAACTGAATCTTACGCCTGAAGAAAAGGCTAAGTTTGACGCGAGTGTTAAGAGCATGACGGAAAACTACAGAAGAGCTTTGGGGATGTGAGGAAAAAGAAGTTCCTCAAAATTTTAGTGAGTTTCTAAGATTTATAAAAGAGTATTTAAAAATAATTAAATAAAAAAAGAAAGCTAGTTGTGCTTTCAAAAGGGGTAAAAAATGAAAAAAATTACAAAAGCATTCTTTGGTGCATTTTTACTAGCCGGAGTTTTGGGAAGTCTTGCTTCATGCGCAAAAAAAGAATCTGTTGTTGTCAAACTTGGAATCACAGGTGCGGCCGAAGAAGACATCTGGCAGCCAGCAATCGCAAGCCTCAAAAAAGAAGGAATCGACATTCAGCTCGTTCAGTTCAGCGATTATGTTGCTCCGAGCCGTGCCCTTGAAGACGGTGACATTGAGCTTCACGCCTGCCTCAGCCGGGTTTTCTTTGATTCAGAAGTAAAGAGTCACAACTATCACATTCAGCTGATTGGAAACACTCTTTTTTCTCCTCTCAAGCTCTACTCAAACAAAATCAAGTCTGTTTCAGAATTGAAGCCGGGTGACGTTATCGCCATTCCAAACGAAGCTACAAACGAAGGCCGCGCACTCAAACTTCTTGACAATGCAGGCGTAATCAAATTAAAGGCTGGTGCCGGTGACAACCCGACAATGGACGACATTGAAAGCATCCCTACAGGCGTAAAATTCACTTTGCTTGCGGCAAATCTCGTTCCCTCAACTCTGGTGGACGTAACTGCAGCAATCATCAACGGAAACTATGCCCTTGATTTTGGCATTGACCCGAAAACAGCCGTTGCAAGCGAGACAAAACCTGCAACTTTCTACTGGAACCTGATTGCAGCCAGAACGGCAGAACTCAGCGACAAAAAGAAGGTTCAGCTTTATGACAAAATCGTAAAGGCATTCCAGACCCAGGAAACAATTGACGTCTTCAACAATCAGTACGGCGGATTCT